>Ga0222423_1000130_pt1 | contig 74527 bp, 73 predicted proteins | sample 3A0metagenome_FD_182472 | JGI IMG/M metagenome (GOLD analysis project Ga0222423, IMG submission 182472) | Enriched microbial communities from leaf-cutter ant dump, University of Wisconsin, Madison, United States - 3A0 (version 2) | ecosystem: Environmental > Terrestrial > Nest > Insects nest >...
TGGGCAGCGACGAACACGGTGCCACGATTCACGAGTTCCCCACCCCCACGGGTCCCATTACCGAGCGCCAGCAGCGCATCCTCGAAGCCATCCGTGATTCCGTTGCCACCCGTGGCTATCCGCCGTCGATGCGGGAGATCGGTGACGCCGTAGGGCTGACGTCAAGTTCGTCAGTTAAGCACCAGCTCAGCGCCCTGCAGGCCAAGGGCTACCTGCGCCAGGACCCGAATCGTCCCCGCGCGCTCGATGTTGTAATGCCCGACGAGCTAGAGACCCCGTCCGATCCGCCCGCAGGAGCCATGAGCGCCCATGATGACGATCGCGTGGTGAACGTGCCACTTGTGGGTCGCATTGCGGCTGGTGGTCCCATCCTCGCCCAGCAGCAGGTGGACGACGTCTTCACCCTGCCTCGCCAGCTAACCGGCGAAGGCGACCTATTCATGCTTGCGGTGTCCGGCGATTCGATGATCGACGCAGCTATTTGTGACGGCGACTGGGTGGTCGTGCGCAGGCAAGCCACAGCCGAGAATGGCGACATCGTGGCCGCACTGTTGGATGAGGAAGCCACCGTCAAGACCTTCCGCCGGCGCGACGGTCAGGTGTGGCTGATGCCGCACAATCCCGCGTACACCCCCATCGACGGCACCCACGCCACCATCATGGGCAAGGTGGTCTCGGTGATGCGCCGGGTCTAGTGCCACGTCAGGACTGCCGCCAGGTGTCCTTCCAGTGGTAGCCACCGACGATTGCCTGACGCATCGCCTGCATGGCATTGGCAATGGTGGTCTGATACACGCGAGACTCATCCGTGGTCGCCTCGTCGGCCTTGACGCGGCTGCTCTTCTCGTAGTGTTCGAGATACTCGGCAAAGCGGGCTCGCTCCGCCCGACGTCCTTCGTCGAACTCTCCGCCCCGGTCCGTTCCGCTCAGATCCGCATCGGTCATGCGTCAGATTCCTCCACGTCCAAAGTGTGCGTGTCCACAGTATCGCCCGCCTCGGCATCCAGGCGTCGCAGTGCACTCAGCACCGTCTGGCGCGCCGTGGTCGCCCACATGGGCGGCATGGATCGCGTAAGAAAGCCGCGATACCCGGCCGTCGCTAGGCGCGGATCCAACACGGCGACAACACCGCGATCCTGCGCCGAACGAATCAGTCTGCCGGAACCCTGCGCCAACAGCAGCGCCGCGTGCGTCGCACTGACCGCCAGGAATCCGTTCCCACCGGAGCGATCAATCCGTTCCGCACGAGCTTGTGAAATGGGCTCATCCGGGCGCGGAAAGGGGATTCGGTCAATCACAATCAGCGACGCAGTCGCTCCGGGTACGTCGACTCCCTGCCACAGGGTGGTGGATCCAAACAGGCAGGTGCGCGGGTCATCGGCAAACTGGCGCACCAACGTGGAGACTTGGTCGTCACGCTGATACAAGATGGGCACGTCCAGGCGCTCACGCATTGCTTCGGTGGCCGCTAATGCCGCCTTGTGCGATGAAAACAGCCCCAAAGTGCGCCCACCGGCTGCGGTGATGAGTTCGGCAAGTTCGTCCAGCGCCTGGGGACTAATGCCGCCAGCTCCTGGGCGTGGCAGGTGCGCCGCCACGTACAGAATTCCCTGCTGGGCGTAGTCGAACGGGCTTCCGGCATCGAGGGTGGTGGGTTCGTGCACGCCCAGGTGACGCGAGACCGCGTCGAATCCCCCACCCAATGCCAGCGTGGCGGAGGTGAACACGGCGGGCTTGTCCGCCACCAGTCGCTCCCCAATCAGACGTGCCACATCCAGTGGCGCCGCCACGACGCGCGCCGGGGTTTGCGCCTCGTAGTCGCCATCCGCTGCGGCCAGCCACACCACATAGTGGCCCGCATCCACCTGCAACTCGTCGCACACGTCCACCACGTCACCTAAGGCGGACGCCGCAATCTTCACCGCCGCGGCCCCGTCACCGGCCCCGCCGTCTTTGCCAAGCTTGGTGACCTCGGAATGCGCGTCCTTCGCGCTGCTTCGCACTAGTTCGATTGCAGCGGCCAACTGCTGGCTCGGCCCGTCACTCAAGCGGCCAATGCGTTCGGCCTCGAGCGCCTGATCGAGTGCCCGGGCCGCCGCATCCAGGTGGGTGGTTGCCACACCTACGCGCCGTGCCCGTCCTGCGGCCCGCTCGATGTGGCGGACCGTGAGTTCATGGGTGGCTGCGGACGTGATGCGGGAGACCAGTTCGTGGGCCTCATCCACGATCAACGCGGCATGCTCGCCGATGAGGTCGTGGCTGGTGGCTTGCACCCCCAGAACAGCATGGTTGGTCACCACAACATGTGCGTTTGCCGCCTGATCGCGGGCGCGCTGGGAGAAGCATTCGCTGAGCAAGGGGCAGGCGCCTTCCAGGCATTCACGCCCGCTGACCGCTACCTGCGCCCAGGCGCGGGCGCTGACGCCGGGTACCAAGTCATCGCGGTCTCCGGTGTCGGTTTGCTCGGCCCAGGTGTGCAGCCGGGCCACCTCGCGGCCGAGTTCGGAGGTGGGCCCAATCGGTAGCCCATCTGGCTCGTCGTCCGGGTAGCCGCCGCGCATCTTGTGAACACACAGGTAGTTGGAGCGTCCTTTGAACAGGGCAGTGCTCGCGCGCGTTCCTAGCACCGGCTCCAGGGCGTCCACCACCGCCGGGAGGTCTTTGGTGAACACCTGGCGCTGCAGGGCCAATGTTGCCGTCGACACCACAATGCGTTCCTCGCAGGTCACGGCCCGCGCCACCGCTGGTACCAGATAGCCCAACGACTTTCCGGTTCCTGTTCCCGCCTGGACGAGCAGATGTTCACCGTCTTCCAAGGCGGTCTGGACGGCGTTAGCCATCTGGGTCTGCCCGTCACGACGCTGCCCACCCATCGCGTCGACCACCCGCGTCAGTAGGTCAGCGGTGGTAGCACTCGCGGCAGCGGTTCCCCCCTGCGGCTGCGATGCGGCCCGGCCCCCACTCACCGTGCACCAACCGCCGCATCCCGCATCCGTGCCGCGAGCGATTGCGACACGTCGGCAACCAGGTGGTAGCCGTCGGCGTCGTGGTCTTGCGAAATCACCTCACCGTCACGGTGAGCTTCGGCGACGAGGTCACCGCGGGCAAACGACAGTGTCACGTCCACCCGCACCGGTGGGCGCGGCAACATGGTCGCAATAGCGTGCATCAGGTCGTCAATGCCTGCACCGGTCAGCGCGGAGACTTCCACGCTCGGCTCCCGACGCCCCCGCAGTCTCAGCAGCGTCTCCGGCTGAGCCACATCGGCCTTGTTCAGGACCAACAGTTCCGCCACCTGATGGGCACCCGGGACGTCGGCCAACACCGCGCGTACGGCCGCAATCTGGCCTTCCGGATCGGGGTGCGAGGCATCCACCACATGCAGCATCAGGTCCGCATGCGCAACCTCTTCCAGCGTGGAGGCGAACGCGGCCACCAGCTGGTGGGGCAGGTCCTTCACAAACCCCACCGTGTCCGACAGGGTGAACTCACGCCCATCCGGGGTGCGCGAACGCCGCACGGTGGGGTCAAGCGTGGCGAACAGGACGTTCTGCACCAGCACGCCTGCCCCAGTGAGCCTGTTCAGCAGCGAGGACTTCCCGGCGTTGGTGTAGCCCACGATCGCGACGTTTGGCACGCCCAGGCGGGTAGCGCGGCGTACCTCACGGGCCGGTTCCATGCCGCGAATCTGGCGACGCAACTGAGCCATTCGGGTGCGAATACGGCGCCGGTCCAGTTCGATCTTGGTTTCACCAGGCCCACGCGAACCGATTCCTTCACCACCGGCAACCCGTCCACCGGCCTGGCGAGACATTGACTCACCCCAGCCGCGCAGCCGCGGAAGAAGGTACTCCAGCTGCGCCAGTTCGACTTGCGCCTTCCCCTCCCGGGATTTGGCGTGCTGGGCGAAGATGTCCAGGATCAGCGCCGTGCGGTCAATGACTTTGACCTTGACGACGTCTTCAAGCGCACGACGCTGGCTGGGCTGCAATTCGTCGTTGGCGATGACCGTGTCCGCTCCCACTGCGGCAACAATCTCGCGCAGTTCGACCGCCTTGCCCTTGCCAACGTAGGTAGCCGGGTCCGGATGTGGACGACGCTGGAGCAGCCCGTCCAGCACCTGTGAACCGGCGGTTTCGGCCAGTGCAGCTAGCTCTCGCAAGGAGACTTCTGCGTCCTCAACGGTGCCGTGGGAGAACAAACCCACCAGCACCACCTTCTCCAGGCGCAACTGGCGATATTCGACCTCGGTAACGTCATCCAGTTCGGTCGACAGCCCCACAACACGGCGAAGCGCAGCCCGCTCCTCGCGTTCGAGCTGATCGCCGTCGTACTCGGTGAAGGCAACCTCATCGGCCGCTACCGCGGTACCCGCGCGAGACAGCACCCGGTGTACCGCCGCGTCCGCCGCACCCGGGCGCGCCGATGAATCGCCAGTGCCAGCGTCAGCGCCAGCATCGGCCGAATCAGCGGGGTGGTCATGGTGCGACATAGGTGTCCCATTGTGTCATCGGGCTGTGACACTGACGGGCACTACGCTGGGTCGCCGTGGACCATTACTTCTCGGCTCAGCCTGCCTCCGCCGGCCAGCGCCGTGAAATCACGGTGACGCTTGCCGGGCGCGAGGTCACGGTGGAGACCGCGGGAGGCATATTCTCCCCGGACCACGTCGACCTGGGAACTCAGGTGTTGCTCAAGCATGTCCCCCCGCCTGCCGCTCACGGCACCTTGTTGGACCTGGGATGCGGCTGGGGTCCTATCGCACTCACTGCTGCTCTGATGTGTCCCACCACGCGCGTGGTCGCCGTGGATGTCAACGAACGCGCGCTCGACCTCCTGCGGCACAATGCCCAGCGGGTGCGCAGTAACGGTGCCGGTCCGATCGAGGCACTTACGCCCGATGCCGTACCGGCCCAGTTGCGCTTTGACTCCATCTGGTCCAATCCGCCAATCCGCATCGGTAAGAACGCGCTTCACGAGCTGCTTGCCACGTGGCTGCCGCGCCTAACGCCTGCAGGAGAGGCCTTCTTGGTGGTGCAGCGCAACCTGGGCGCGGATTCGTTGGCCACGTGGATTGCGGCCCAGGGGTGGGGCGAGGTAGCCAAGGTGGCCTCCTCGAAGGGCTTCCGCGTCTTGCGGCTCACCGCCGTGCCCTAAGGCAATACTGATCGCACCGGTACCGACCGGCGACCGGCGAGCCCTCACGCCCCGCCTCCTGGGTGGACTCCAACGGGGCATACGTTGACTCGCTGGCATTTGACGAACAAGCCGCGTACTTCGAGGCGCTGTATGGCACACCCGAGCAGCAGGCCTACCTGGACGAGGTTGCCCAGGCGAAATTTGAACCGGACACGGTGAGCGCCCTCGAATCACTCATGAGTGAAGAGATCGCGCTGGCGGTGGCGGGCCTCGAGTGTGAAGGCACCTACCAAGACCAGTGGCAGGACATTCAGGACGACATCATGGACCAGTACGTACTCGATCACGAGGGTGAACTGCGCGCGATCGCGGCACAGTTCCTCGCTACGGAGAACTAAAGGCCGAACACTCCCTCGGCCACCAGCACCGCAGGGCCTTCGAGCACGGCGCGATCGGCGTCAATGCGCACCGTCACTTCTCCACCAGGCACCCGCACATCCCACACGTCGGGAGCGCCCGGGCCTGCCCAGGCACGTACTGCGAGCGCTGTGGCCACCGCGCCGGTGCCACAGGACTCCGTCTCCCCCGAACCCCGCTCATGCACCCGCATCGCCACAACACCACGGCGTTGCCCATCAGCGCCGCCCTCCCCCAGCACCACCGCAAATTCCACATTGGAGCCCGCCGGAGGCACTGGCTCCACCCGTGGCGCACGGCTCAGATCCAGGGCCGCCAACTCATCCTGGGACGCCAATGCGACCACCGTATGCGGGTTGCCTACGTCCACCGACAGGCCCGGGCGGGTCAACCAGCGGCCGACGACGGGGTCAGTAAGTGCGGAATCTGGCCCGACCGTACCCACGGTGACCACCGCATCGGCGCCATCGACAGCCGCCGCGATGCGCCAGGTTCCCATACCGACGGCGTAGCGCCCCTTCCCGAGCGCCGTCACGGTACGTTCACCGCCGCGGGTAGCGAAGGTGAGGCCGCCGCTAAGGTCCAGGCCTGCTTCACGTTCGAGGAATGCCCCGAACACGCGTGCACCGTTCCCGCACATCTCCGAGGTGGTGCCGTCGGCGTTCCAGTAATCCATGAACCACAGCTGCGGGTCCACGCCTTCGCCTGCCGTCAGTGAGCCGGCGCGTACCGCCCGGATCACTCCATCTGCGCCGATACCGCTGCGACGGTCCGCCAGGGCGCGTACTAGTTCTGCCGTGAGGTCAAGTGCGCCGTGCTCATCAAAGAGCATCACAAAGTCGTTGCGGGTGCCGTGGCCTTTGACAAAGCGCACCGTCGCGGGCGTCGATCCATCCGTCACACCTGCGGGCGCAGTAGGCACAGACATACGTCTAGCCTACGGCCCGCTCCGGCGCACCAGCGTCCGTAGGGCCCCGTTCAACGAGCGCACATACGGAACGCGCCACCTGCCCTACCCCAGCATCGTCCACGGGAGCATCCACCCACACCACACGCGGGTCGGGACGTAGCCAGCGCTCCTGACGGCGGGCCAGGCGCCGGGTGTTGCGGCAGATCAGGTCACGCGCCTGGTCCTCAGTGAGCTCCCCGTCCAACATTGCCAGCACCTCCGCGTACCCCACCGCCCGGCGAGCCGTCACCGCGTCACGGATACCCCGATCAACCAACGCGCGGACTTCGTCGACCAGGCCCGCCGCAAACATCGCGTCCACGCGCTGCTCAATACGGCGATCCAGGAGCTCAAACGGCAGATGCAACGCCACCATCACGGTGGGCTGGAAAAACTCGTGACGCGGCAGTGAGCTGGTGTATTCGCCTGCCAGTTCCAAGATTTCCAGCGCACGGACGATGCGTTTGGCGTTGCGGGGATGGATCTTGGCTGCGGCCTGCGGGTCGCGGTCGGCAAGTTCGGCATACATCATGCCGGGGCCTTCGCGTTCGATGCGTTCCTCAAGGGCCGCTCGTAACGCCGGGTCCGTGCCCGGGAACTCGAAGCGATCCAGCAGGCCGCGCAGGTATAGGCCGGAGCCTCCCACCACGATTGGTAGTGCGCCGCGAGCGCGAATGGCTGCGATGTCGGCCCGGCCATCCTCTTGATAGCGGGCAACCGAAGCGTCCTGATGCACATCCAGGGTGTCCAACTGGTGATGCGCCACCCGCGCGCGATCGTCCAGGCTTACCTTGGCGGTGCCAATATCCATCCCCCGGTAGAACTGCATCGAGTCGGCATTGATAATCTCGGCGCCGCCACGCGTCCCCATCAGCTCCGCAACTGCCATGGCAAGAGCCGATTTGCCGCTCGCCGTCGCCCCCACCACCGCCAGGATGGGAAGGTCGGCGGCGCTCGTTAGTGTCACGCCCCGACGGTGCGCACCGTGGGCAAGCCCAGCACCACCGGACCCGCCGGTGCGTCACCGGTTCCACATGCGTCACCATGATCGTGAGCATCGGAGCGTGCCCTCGCCCAGGCATCGCCAGCACGGGTGGCCCGCACCGCATAGGTCCCCCCGGCAATGCCGGAGTCGGCAATGAGGTGGTGGGGTGCTCCGTGGGTGATCTCTACGGTGACCATGTCGCCCGGACGTGGGTGGACCTGCCCGTCAGGGACGCTGAAGTGAACCAGACGGTTGCCGACTTCACGGCCACTTAGCCGGCCAGAGGGCGCATCCTTTCGGCCCCCACCGTCAAGGACCAGGAGTTCCACCGTGCGCCCCACTAGTGCTTGCGAGTCCTCCAACGTGATGTGCTCTTGTAGGGCGAGCAGACGGTCGAAACGCTCCTGCACCACCTCTTTGGGTAGCGGTTCAAGCTCGTAGGCCGGCGTGCCGGGGCGGGGGCTGTACTGGAAGGTGAAGGCGCTGGTGAAGCGGGAGGCTTCCACCACGCGCAACGTGTCACGGAAGTCTTCTTCTGTCTCACCGGGGAAGCCGACGATGATGTCCGTGGTGATGGCAGCGTCGGGCATTGCCGCGCGTACCCGCTCCAAGATCCCCAGGTATTTGTCCGAACGGTAGGAGCGGCGCATGGCGCGCAGGATGCGGTCGGAGCCGGACTGCAACGGCATGTGCAAGCTGGGCATCACGTTGTGGGTTTCTGCCATGGCGGCAATGACATCGTCCGTGAACGCCGCCGGATGCGGCGAGGTGAAGCGCACCCGCTCGAGCCCGTCGATGTCACCGCAGGCTCGAAGGAGCTTCGCAAATGCACTACGGTCGCCAAACTCCACCCCATAAGAGTTGACGTTTTGACCCAGGAGCGTGATCTCAACGGCGCCTTGGGCCACGAGCGCATTGACTTCCGCCAGGATCTCACCCGGTCGCCGGTCGCGCTCCTTGCCGCGCAGGCTGGGGACGATGCAGAACGTACAAGTGTTGTTGCATCCCACCGAAATGGACACCCACCCCGAGGCGATCGAGTCTCGCCTGCTGGGAAGGGTCGAGGGGAAGGTCTTCAGTGACTCCTCGATCTCGACTTGGGCTTCGAGATTATGACGGGCCCTCTCGAGTAGCACGGGAAGCACATCGATGTTGTGGGTGCCAAAGACCACGTCCACCCAAGGGGCCTTGGTGACGATCTCGCCGCGGTCCTTTTGCGCCAGGCAGCCACCCACGGCAATCTGCATGCCGGGACGCTCACGTTTGACACTGGCAAGCTGACCCAGGTTGCCGTACAGACGACTGGCGGCGTTTTCACGGACGGCACAGGTGTTGATGACCACCACGTCGGCCACATCGGCGGTTGCGTCGGCGGAAATGTATCCGGCGTCTTCGAGCAGACCGGCCATGTGTTCAGAGTCATGAACGTTCATCTGGCAGCCGAGCGTTTTGACGAGGTACGTGCGTGGAGTGTGTGTCATGCCTGTCCTGCAACGGAATCTGCGCGAGTTTCGCGAATCACCGTCACCTTGATCTCTCCGGCAAAGCCGAAGTCCTTCTCAATGTGCTCGGCAAGTGTACGCGCCAGGGCAGAAATGCCCGCATCGTCGACCTTGTCAGGCTGCACCGCCACCCGTAGTTCGCGTCCATGCGCCATTGCGTAGACGTGGTCGACGCCGTCGTGCTGGGCCACCAAGCGCTCCAGCGCTTCCATACGTTCCACGTAGCCTTCGGTGTCGTCTCGCCGTGCCCCCGGCCGGGACGCTGAGATCGCGTCCGCAATTTGCACGATCACGGCCTCGAGCGTGGCGGGAGCGACCTCATCGTGGTGGGCCGCGATGGCGTTAACAACCTCGTCGCTTTCACCGGCATCGCGGGCTACCAGGGCACCTAAGGCGGCGTGTGTGCCTTCACGGATCCCTGTGAGTGCCTTGCCGATGTCGTGCAGGAACGCGCCTCGCCGGGCCAGTGTCGCATCCGCACCAATCTGCGTGGCGATTGAGGCCGCGATCTGTGCAGACTCCACCAGATGGGCCAGAACGTTCTGGTGGTACGAGGTGCGTAGGCGTAATGCCCCAATCAGGTCCAATAGGGCTTGCGGGATTGCGTGCACTCCGGCCTCATCGACGGCATCGAGTGCTGCTGCTTGTGCCCGTTGTGGCGCCTCAGCGAGCGCTTTGGCATACGCGGCCTCGACGCGGTGTGGCTGAATGCGACCGTCTGCAATCAGCGCATGGAGCGTCACCTCTGCTACCTCACGCCTTGATACGTCAAAGCTGGACAGGTAGACGGCCTCATCGCCTTCGTCGACGATCACGTTGACGCCTGTGAGGGCTTCGAAGGCGCGGATGTTGCGTCCTTCGCGTCCGATGATGCGACCCTTCATTTCCTCGGACGGCAGCACGATGCGCGTAGTGGCCGCCTGAGTGGTGGATGTTCCTGCCTGACGTTGCATCGCTTCCACGAGTACTTCACGTGCAGCAGACTCCGCCTCGCGTTGCGCCTTCTTAGTCAGGCGGTGGCGCTCCTGTGCGAGCTGGGCGTCTACCTCAGCACGCACGCGTGCAACGACTGCTTCACGTGCTTCGTCCATGCTTAGCCCGGCAAGCTCGGCCAAGCGTTCTCCGTGGCGCTTGTCGAGCTCGTCGCGATGTGCCGCAAGGCGCTTCTCGTCGCGGGCGATCACGGCCACGCGCTCATCGAGCCCTCGCGCATAAATTTGCGCGTTGCGCTGATCCTCGGCTAACTGACGCTCTTGCAACACCAGGCGTTCTTCCCGGCGCTGAACCTCCGCTTGAAAGGCGCGGGCGTCATCACGGATGGCGGCCGCCTCCATGCGCGCCGACTCGCGTTCGTCGGAGGCTTCTTTGCGCGCGCGGTTGACAACCAAGAGGGCGGCCAGCAGGAGTAGCAGCGTCGCGACAGTCACTATTGTCTGCACGCCGCCTCCTTACGTTGAGCCTGCCTCTGTATCGGCACGCATTAAGTCTTGCACGAGGGCATACGCCAAACCTGGTGAATATCCTTTGCGTCCTAGGTGCCCTACCACGCGCCGAACCCGTGCCTGCGAATCTACCCCCGCAGTGCGTGCCCACCGGGCTGTCGCAACGGCCCGGGCAGTAACAAGCACCGTGTCCTGCTCCAACGGTTCGAGCGCGTACGTGATGTCCTCGGGCGAGAATCCTTTGCGCTGCAGTTCTCGCGTAATGGCACTGGGTGCTAATCCTCGTTCCGAATGCCGCGTCATCGCGATGGTACGTGCAAGTCCAGGATCGTCCAGGAGACCCACTTCTTTGTAGCGCTCAATGAGCGCATCAGCCACCTGCGGCTCAACCTCCTTGGCCAGGAGGCGCTGGCGCAGGTCCGCGCTTGAGCGGGGCATACGGTTCAAAATGGCCAGGGCAATGGCCCGCGCGCGTTCGGCAGGGTCAGTCGTGGTGAGGTCCTGCCGAACGCGCGACGTCATAGGGGGCCGCTCCTGTTACAGCGAGGATTCCTCGGCCGCCATGGCAGCTTCGAGGGCCTCGATTGCGTCGTCGCTGACCGGCGCCACACCCACACCCAACTTGGCCTTGATCTTCGCCTCGATCTCGACCGCCAACTCCGGGTTGTCCTTGAGGAAGGTGCGGGCGTTTTCTTTGCCCTGGCCCAGCTGGTCACCTTCGTAGGTGTACCAAGCCCCCGACTTCTTAACAAAGCCATGCTCAACACCGAGGTCGATGATGCCACCCTCCTTGGAAATTCCCTGGCCGTAGAGGATGTCGAACTCGGCCTGCTTAAAGGGCGGGGCCATCTTGTTCTTGACTACCTTGACGCGGGTACGGTTACCGACCGGCTCGGTGCCTTCCTTGAGCGTCTCAATGCGGCGCACATCCAAGCGCACGGAAGCGTAGAACTTCAGCGCCTTGCCACCCGTGGTGGTCTCGGGCGAGCCAAAGAACACGCCAATCTTCTCGCGCAACTGGTTGATAAAGATGGCGGTAGTGCCGGTGGTGTTGAGCGCGCCGGTGATTTTGCGCAGTGCCTGCGACATCAGGCGTGCCTGCAGGCCCACATGGCTGTCCCCCATCTCGCCTTCGATTTCCGCCTTGGGCACCAGCGCCGCAACGGAGTCGATCACCAGAATGTCAATGCCGCCCGAGCGCACCAGGATGTCGGCAATTTCCAAGGCCTGCTCGCCGGTGTCCGGCTGGGACACAATCAGACTGTCCGTATCCACGCCCAACTTCTTGGCGTATTCCGGATCCAAGGCGTGTTCGGCATCGATGAACGCAGCCGTGCCGCCGGCACGTTGGACGTTGGCGACCGCATGCAGCGCCACGGTGGTCTTACCGGAGGATTCTGGGCCGTAGATTTCCACGATTCGCCCACGCGGCAAGCCGCCGATCCCCAGCGCAATATCCAGAGCGATTGAACCGGTGGGAATGGTCTCCACGGACACCCGCTCCTGGTCTCCCAGACGCATTGCCGATCCCTTACCGAACTGCCGATCGATCTGCCCGAGCGCCGCTTCAAGAGCCTTCGCGCGATCTGCTGCTTGTGCCATGTGCCTGTCCTTTACCACTCATGCTGACCACGATCAGCTTGGGGACACCGCGGGGTGCCGTGTCATGTTCTTGACGCTACGCCGAGCCTGTGACATCGGCTCGGCAACACTCGCCCCTGGGGGAAAGCGACCGAACATCCGTCCTGTGGACAACAGTAATCGAACAGACGTTCGAATGCGCGCGACACGCCCAGTGTGGCGGGATGCCCTCAGCGGCGCGGGGGAACAATCCGGCGTGGATCAGGTCCGCGTCGTTGCTCATCACTGACCTGCATCTGGTCGCAGAGCGCGTGCCACACATCGCGCGGCGCTACGCCAGCGGCTAACGCCTCGTTCACCGTCAATGAATCCAACCCGGTCAACGCGACTTCGCGGCACAACACGGGTGCATAGGCAACCCCAAAGGTGTCGGCAACCAGAGCACGAAACTCGGACAGCCGCACGGGACCCTACTGCTCGATGGAGTGCAACAGTTCCGGCACGGTGTCGGGGATGGTCGGCATCAGCGGCATCCGCGTGAGCGACCGGGCATCCACCAGGCTCTCGGCCATTTCAAAGCGGTCGGACACTTCCCGCAAAATTGCGGACATCGGCACGTCCAGCGCGTCACAAATTGACGCCAGCAACTCGCTCGAGGCTTCCTTCTGCCCCCGCTCCACCTCACTGAGGTAGCCCAAGGACACGCGCGCCTGCGAGGAGATATCACGCAACGTCTTGCCCTGCCCCAAACGGGCATCACGCAACACGTCACCCAGTTCGTTGCGAAGAATTGGCATCCGTGCGCCCTTCAGTGTGCGTCCATCGTGCATGTGTCGTTCAACGCAGAGTACCGCAGCCGTGTTCCCGCATCCTGGATCGCTTGATGAAATGTGGTCAAGCCGACATCAGGTTGTACAGCATTGTCAGGGCGTGCTGGCGCGCCTGCGCGCGCACCTGATCGCGATCTCCGCTCACGTGGATGGTCTCAGCACGGTTGACCCCGGTGGCCGCAACGGCTATCACGACCGTGCCCGGCGCCTGCCCACCGTGTGCCTCAGGACCGGCCACTCCCGTGGTTGCCACTGCCACGTGAGCGCGCATGAGGGCACGCGCTCCGGCCGCCATTGCCGTGGCCACGGGAACGCTCACCGGACCGAGGGTTTGCACCATGTCCTGGGGTACACCCAGCACACTCACTTTGACGTCGGGCGCGTAGGCAACAACCCCTCCCCGCACCACTGCGGACGCACCGGGAACACTCACCAGCGCCTCGCACACGCTGCCACCCGTCAGTGATTCCGCCGTGGCAATCAGCCACTGCCGTCGGATAGCGGCGGCAATCACCGCCGCTGCGTCAGGCTCCATTGCCTCCCCTTTCGGCCGACGCTGGCTCGTCGTCGCGCGTACCGTCCACCGGCGTCGTCGCCTGGCCTGCATGCGCGCGGGCAACCCGCCAAATCCGCCAGGCATAGTCCACACCGGTAACGACGGCAACCGCCACCGACGCCACCAGCACCCACCAGCCAACGGTGTCCACCCACGCACTGTCAACCGGCAGCATCAGCATGAACAGTGCCAGCACCTGCAATGCGGTCTTGGCCTTACCCCCCAGTGAGGCGGCAATCACCACATCTTTAGCAACCGCCAGGCGTCCCAGCGTCACGGCCACTTCGCGCACCGCAATCACGATCAGCGGCCACCAGGGCACCTCGCCGTTGTAGGCCAGTGTTGCTAGCGCGCCCAGTACCAGCGCCTTGTCAGCCAGCGGATCGGCCAGCTTGCCAAAGGCTGACACCGCGCCCCAGCGTCTGGCCAAGAACCCATCCAGCCAGTCGGTTACGGCCGCGCCGACGAAAACCGCGCAGGCAATCCACCGCAGGCTAGTTTCGTGTCCGTCGTCCCACACCAGGCACAACACCATGACAGGCACAGCAAATAGCCGCAGCACGGTCAGCAGGTTGGGAACGTCACGGAGCACGGCCCCAGCGTACTGTGCGGCGTTCGCGGACACGATGTACAGGAATAATGACCGCATGGCTTCCACCACGTCCCCTCGCCACCGCAGCCGCGCTTCGTGGTGGATTCCAGCGGCCGTTGCTCTGGGGCTGGTCGCCGGCGTGCTGGGAACCGCGCTGACCACGCCGTCGTCCACTGTCACCCCGCCAGCAGTCACGGTGGACAGTGCGTCCGACGTCGTTCGCAGTTCAGCGGTCACGCCACCTCCGCCCCTACCCACCCAGTTCACCATGGTGGCAGCGGGGGATGTCCTGCCACACGGCCCGGTGGTGAGTTCGGCGACTACCTCTGCAGGAATCGACTTCAGCCCCCTGACCGCAGATGTGCGGCCCTACATTGCCGGCGCCGATTTGGCGCTGTGCCATATGGAGGTGCCGGTAGCGCCGCCTGGGACCGCGCCGTCGGGATATCCGATGTTTGGTGGACCCCGTGAACTGGTGACGGACCTGGCGCAGGATGGCTGGGATGGTTGCTCGACGGCATCCAACCACTCGGTTGACCGTAAGGCCGCCGGGATCGCCGCCACGTTGGAGGCCTTTGAGCAGGAGGGAATGGGCGCCACCGGCACGGCGCGCACGCAGACGGAAGCGGCCAGCACCCAGATGTATGTGGTGGACGGGCCAGGTGGTCCGGTCACCGTCGCACATATTTCGTTCGCCTACGCCGGTCTGAACGGGCTGCCCAAACCAGCGGGGCAGCCGTGGGCCGTCAATACCTTTGATGCGGAGGCCTCGGACGCGACCCCGATCATCGAAGCGGCACGCCAGGCCCGCGTCGATGGTGCCGACATTGTGATCGCCTCCGTGCACTGCTGTGTGGAGTACCGCACCGCGCCCACCGATGCGCAGCGTCTGCTGGCTGAACGTATCGCGGCCTCGGGGGAGGTCGACCTGTACGTAGGTCACCATGCCCACGTTCCGCAGCCCATCGAGTTGCTCCCGGGAGGGCCTAGCGGGGAGGGAATGTGGACGGCATTTGGGCTGGGCAACTTCTTGTCGAATCAGGACGTGCAGTGCTGCGTTGCCGAATCCAGCAACGGGGTGCTCCTGACCGCCACCTTCACTGTCACTGCGGATAAACAGGTGACCGTGCAGGCCGAGTGGACACCCGTCACTGTGGACAGACGCGGTCACCATCACATGTATGTGCTGACCGACATTCCCGACGGTGCCGGCACCCTGAGCGCCGCTGAGGTTGCCGCGCGGCTTAACCGTGTTGCCTTAGCGGTGGGCGATCAGGCGCCGTTGCGGACGACGCCGGCGCAAGCGCTAGCTTCCACCGTCCAGATGGTGCCACGCGCGTCCTAGCTGTGAGCTGGACCGGTGGCCTTCCCCGGTGACCCGGAGCCGGGGTGTGGTCCTACGAGTTGGTCTCCAGCGGTGGCAGATCAAAGGGATTGAGGTGGTCCTGGGGGCGCGGGTCGATGCGGCTATCCACGTAGGGCAGCTGGGCCGCGATCACCGCATGTGCCGGCTGGGCAGTGCCAAACAGCCACCCTTGTCCGTAGCGCCATCGGCATCGGGACAGGAAGTCCGCCTGAGACTCGGTCTCAATACCTTCCGCGATGGTGGCCAGTCCCAACTCGCGTGCCAGGGCGCCCAGCGCCCTCGATACGCGCGCGCCTGACGGATCCTCCGGAATACCTGCCACAAAGGACATGTCGAGTTTGACTCCCGAGACGGGCAGATCGCGCAGGTAGGACAGCGGCGACACTCCCGTGCCAAAGTCATCCAGCAGGATCGGCACACCAGCGTTACGGAGTTCGGTCAATTCATGCCGGATGCGGGTATTGGGCGCCACCAAGGAGGCCTCCGTCAACTCCACCACCAGGCGCTGCGGGCCCAGGTGATAGTGCGCAATCGCCCCCAGCACCGCATTGGCAAACTCACTGTCTCCGAGTTGGTCGGCGGATACGTTCAGCGACACCCAGGTGTGTTGAGCAGGATGCTCGGCCAAGAATCGTGCCGCCTGCCCCACGAGCGACAGCCCCAACTGGGTGGCGAGTTTTTGGTCGTCGAGCAATCCCAGGAACGCGTTGGGTAGGAGCAACCCGCGGGTGGGGTGCTGCCAGCGCACCAGGGCTTCATATCCCACCACGCTGCGGCTGGCCAGTTCCATCACCGGCTGATAGTGCAGCACCAAGTCTCCGTTGTGGATGGCTTGCTCCAGCTCGCCGGACAACACTGACTGGGTATCGGTGGCCGTGCGCATGGACGTGTCATACACCTCGGTACGGGACTTCCCCAGCGCCTTCGCCCGGTACATGGCCGCATCGGCCGCGCTGAGCAAACTCGGTGCACCGCCTGCGACTGTCTCCTCGTCGGCTAAGGCAATACCCACCGACGCGTGCAGGTTGAGCTGATGGCGCTTGACTTGCAGGGGACGCTTGAGCCCGGCGTGAATTGCGGCAGCAATATCCATCACCGCCGATGCGCAGTCCTCGTCTTGCACCACGATGACAAATTCGTCGCCGCCGATGCGGGCAACCGTCCCGCGTCCGGCTGTCGCCGAGCGCAACACTCCGGCTACGTGAACCAGGGCGTTGTCTCCCGTTGCGTGACCAAAGCGGTCATTGAGGCCCTTGAATCCATCCAGGTCCACCGCAATCAGGCCCACGTGGGCGGCAGGATCGGGCTGTTCAAGGACGCGCTGCAAGACGTCCTGCATCAGCGTGCGGTTCGCCAGCCCCGTCAGTGGATCGTGCATGGCGCGGTGCGCCATCAATTCCGAATGCAAGCGATCGTCGGTGGAGTCGCGTAACTGCACCACGTAGTGGTCAGGTGCACCCCCGGCGTAGCGCACCAGTGCCACATCCAGCACTGCCCACACCACGTTGCCGTCCGCGCGCACGTAGCGCTTCTCCAACGAGAAATGATTCTGTAGGCCGTCGTAAAGACGCTGGAGTTGGTCACGTTCGGCTTGCAGATCGTGCGGATGCGACAGCGCACTAAACGGTGTGCCCTTCAGCGCCGCCACGGTGGAGCCCATCAGGTCGGCAAAGGCTCGGTTGACCTCCATGAGACGCCATTCCAAATCCACCAGCGCCATACCCATGGGGGCGTTGTCCATCGCCCGCCTGAACTGGGTGTCGGAGCGCTGCAGCGCCTCGGCCGCTTCTTCCAAGCCCGTGGTGTCCATCAAGGTGGTGATGGTGGCGCGAGAGCCGTCAATCGCGTCGTCCACGGCCACGGAACGTACGTGCACCCAGCGCACATCGTCGCGTCCGCGCCGGCCCGGCACTCCCACCACGCGGGGTCGGTCGTCGTCCTGACCAGGGGTGAAGACCTCATGAGGCAGCAGTGGGCGCACCTGCTCGTCAATGGCCCGCAGCGCCATGCGTGCCAGGGGACGTCCCACCACCGCGTCCTTGTCCACGCCCAGCATGTGTGCCGCCACGTCGGTGATCAGCACTACGGTGCCGTGGTCGTCAATAACCACGACGCCATCGCGAGCAGAGGCGAGGATCGTGTCGACTTGGTGGCGCAAACGACGTTCTCGAGCCAGTGCGTCGTCCCGGGTGCGACGTGCACGCGACAGCCGCACAAACGACACAAAGGTGACCACGAAACCCGCGAGCACAACGGCAGTGACAATTGCTGCCACAGCGGGCTTATCCAGCAGGTTTAGGAATCCTCCCATGGTTCGTCCTCGACCTCGCTCGCGTTCGTGTCACTCACGGTAGCCGAGGAACCACCCCGCAGAATAGCCAGTGTGCCCACCAATTCGTCCGGTGTGACCAATACCTCACGTGCTTTGGAACCTTGGGACGGTCCCACAATCTGCCTGCTTTCCAGCAGGTCCATCAACCGACCGGCTTTGGCGAAGCCCACGCGAAGCTTGCGCTGCAGCATCGACGTGGAGCCCAGTTGAGTGGTGATGACCAGTTCCGCCGCCTGCAGCAGGTCGTCAAGGTCGTCGCCGATGTCCTCGGCAACCTTCGCTTGGGTGGTTGCAGTCAGCACGTCATCACGGAACGACGGCTGCTCTTGCGCCTTCACATGTTCCACTGCTGCGCGAATCTCGGACTCGGTCACCCAGGCGCCCTGCACACGCATGGGCTTGGACTCTCCCATGGGCAGGAACAGCGCATCGCCGCGGCCCACGAGCTTCTCCGCCCCCGGCATATCGAGCACCACACGCGAGTCCGCCAGTGAGGACGTTGCAAAGGCCAAACGCGAGGGCACATTTGCCTTGATGGTGCCGGTGACGATGTCCACCGAGGGACGCTGCGTTGCCAGCACCAAGTGGATGCCTGCGGCGCGCGCCAACTGGGTAATGCGCTGGACCGAGTCGTCCACGTCCCGGGGGGCGACCATCATCAAGTCGGCCAACTCGTCGACAATGACCAGCAGGTACGGGTATGTGGTGATGCGACGCTGCGAACCCGGCAGCGGCTTCACCTTTCCCGCGCGCACCGCCTTGTTGAAATCGTCCACGTGCTTGTAGCCAAACAGGGCCAGATCGTCGTAGCGGGTGTCCATCTCCTTGACCACCCATTCCAGCGCCTGCGCCGCCTTCTTGGGGTCGGTGATGATGGGCGTGATCAGGTGCGGGATGCCTTCGTAAATGGACAGTTCCACACGCTTGGGGTCCACCAAGACCATGCGCACCTCGGAGGGGGTGGCGCGCATCAAGATCGACGTAATCATCGAGTTCACAAACGATGACTTTCCGGCGCCGGTTGCTCCCGCCACCAGCAGGTGCGGCATCTTGGCCAGGTTCGCCATCACGTAGCCGCCTTCGACATCTTTACCGATGCCGATGGCCATGGGATGGTCATTCTTAAGTGCCACCGGGGAACGCAACACATCACCCAGCGACACTGTCTCCCGGTCCGAATTGGGAATCTCGATGCCGATGGCCATCTTGCCTGGGATGGGCGACAGAATGCGAATATCCGGGCTGGCCACCGCGTACGCGATGTTCTTGGACAGCTGGGTAATTTTCTCGACCTTGACACCCTGACCCAGCTCGACTTCATAACGCGTCACCGTGGGGCCACGGGTAAACCCGGTCACCGCGGCGTCGACGCCAAACTGTTCCAGCACACTCGTCAGCGCCTCAACAACCCGATCGTTGGCCGCCGAACGCGTCTTGTGGGGCGCCCCCGGTGCCAGGAGGTTCGGGTCCGGCAGCACGTAGGGGGTGGAGTTTTCGAGGTGACCCTGCTGACCGGCCGGGACCACCGAGGTTGGCGGAGCCAGCTTCTCGGTGTGCGGCGTGTCGTACGCGCTCACACCCACCATTGGTGTGGGCACCTGGGGGTCCTCCTGCGTGGGAGTGTCTTCCCGGCCAGCCGGATCGACCAGGTCGTCAAACGCCGTACGTTCCTTACTTGCCGCCGTCTCAAAGGCCTCGTCACCGGCGTAGTTGGGAAGCTGTGCCCGCGATCGCCCTGCTCGATCCCGCATACTCACCCGCCGCGTCGGCTTCAAGGTGCCGTGTTCGGGAAAGTCGAGGTCAGCGTCGTCGCGCGGTACGCCACGCATTCTGCGCACCCCGGCACCAATCCAGGCAATCACCTCACGCAGCGGCCTGCCCACGATGATCAGCACCGCAACCAGGGAAATCACCACAAAAACAAACACGGCCAACCCGGGGGTCAGGAGCCGCGCCAGTGGCGTTCCCGGCAAGAACCCCACAATTCCGCCTGCCCGCTGCAGCGGCCCCAGCCCATTCGTGGGTGAGGGTCGGCCCGCACCGATGTGAATGATCGATGCGACGGCGAGAATCAACAGCACAAAGCCAAAGGCAATGCGATAGTTGCGTTCGCCCTCTTGGGGTGCGCGGAATAGGCGCACGCTCATCCCCACCAGCAGCACCGGCAACGCCACCCCGATCACGCCAAAGGTGCCCGCCGCGATTCGGTGAAGCAGGTGACCAAAAAGGTTGTCCAGGCCAAACCATTCGGAGGCCGCCACCAAAACCGCCACCACCACCATGGTGAAACCAAATCCGTCGCGGCGCACCTCGGGGGGAACATCGCGTGCCCCTTGGCCCAAACGTCGTACGGAGCCGCCTACCAGGCGCGACAATCCTGACCCGATCCCCTTTGCTGCCCGACGCACGGGCATGCGTTTGGTGCGGGCAACCGGGCGTGGGCGTGCGCCCTGGGTTCCGGTAGGCCGACGCGGGCTGGACGAGGACGGACGCGAGCCCGAGGAACGTGGTTGAGGCATGGTTACCCCAGGCTACGACGGGCCGCCCGCACTGGCGCGCAGGCGCGGCGATGCAGTCTTAGGCCTCGATGACGATGGGGATGATCATTGGCCGACGCCGCAGCTTGGTTCCCACGAATCGACCCACCACGCGGCGCATCACCTGCTGGAGTTGGTGATTGTCGGAGGCTCCTGAGCGGGCGGCGTCTTCCAGAGCGGTCTTAATGTCGTCCAGGATCGCGTCAAAAACGGAGTCATCCTCCGCCAAGCCGCGGGCATGCACCTCAGGGCCGGAGACCACCTTGCCGTTGGAGGTGTCCACCACGGCCAGCACGGACACAAATCCCTCATCCGCGAGGATGCGGCGGTCCTTAAGCTCGGTCTCGGTGATCTCCCCCACCGATGAGCCGTCCACATAAATGTTGTGATAGTCGATTGCGCCCACTACCTGTGCTTGGCCGTCACGCAAATCCACCACCACGCCGTTTTCGGCGAGCATCACGTTGGATGCGGCGATGCCCGTCTTTTGAGCCAGGCGGGCGTTGGCTAGCAGGTGGCGCACCTCACCGTGAATAGGCATCACGTTCTTGGGACGCAGGATGTTGTAGCAGTACAGCAGTTCACCGGCGCTGGCGTGGCCGGACACGTGCACGCGCGCACTGCCTTGGTGCACCACGTCCGCGCCCAGGCGCAGTAGCCCGTTGATGACTCGGAAGACGGCGTTTTCGTTGCCCGGGATCAGGGACGACGCCAGGATCACCAGGTCCCCTGCCCCCACCTCTACTTTGTGGTCCCGGTTGGCCATACGGCTCAGCGCCGCCATCGGCTCGCCTTGCGAACCGGTAGACATGAACACCACCTGGTGTGGCGGCATCTGGTCGGCACGCTTATGGTCAACTACCAAGCCTTCGGGCACGTTGAGGTAGCCCAGTTCGGCCGCGATGGCCATGTTCTTGACCATGCTGCGACCCACGAATGCCACGCATCGTCCGTGGGCGTGGGCCGCGTCGATCACCTGCTGGACGCGGTGGACGTGCGAGGCGAACGAGGCCACCACAATGCGGCCTTCGGCCTGTGCAAACAGACGGTCCAGCGTGGGGCCAATTTCCACCTCGGAGGTGGTGAATCCGGGAACTTCCGCATTAGTGGAGTCCACCTGGAACACGTCCACGCCTTCTTCACCAAAGCGGGCAAAGGCACGCAGGTCGGTGATACGCCCATCCAGCGGCAGCTGATCCATCTTGAAGTCGCCGGTGTTGAGCACCGTCCCAGCGGGGGTGCGCACAAACACCGCGAGCGCATCGGGAATGGAGTGGTTGACGGCCACAAACTCGAGGTCGAAAGCTCCGAGCTTTTCACGCTGGCCTTCCTTGACGGCCAGCGTGTAGGGCGTGATGCGGTGTTCGGCGAGCTTGGACTCCACAAAGGCGAGCGTGAGCTGGGAGCCCACCAACGGGATGTCCTTGCGCATGCGCAGCAGGTAAGGAACCGCGCCAATGTGGTCCTCGTGACCGTGAGTGAGGACCACGGCTTCAATGTCGTCCAGCCGGTCTTCCAGGTAGGTCAGGTCCGGTAGCACCAGGTCAACGCCGGGCTGATTTTCTTCCGGGAAGAGCACACCGCAGTCGATGATGAGCAACCGTCCGGCGTACTCGATCACGTGCATGTTGCGCCCTACTTCGCCTAAACCCCCCAGGGGGATCAGGCGGAGCGTTCCCTCGGCTAACGGCGGCGGGCTGGGCAGATCGGGGTGAAAGTTCATCGGGTCATTCCTGCGGCTTCAAGGGCCGCGATCGTGGCGGCATGATCCGCCTCAGAGGCCGGCAGCAACGGCAGACGCATGGCGCGGCTTTCAATTGCTCCCACCCAGTAGGACGCGGACTTTGCGGTGATGGCGCCGGGGTTGGCAAACATGGCCGAATACACCGGCATGAGCCGCTCGTTAATGGCTTCGGCCCGCTCAAGGTCGCCGGCGCGGAACGCGGCAAACATGGCGGCCAGGTCGCGTCCGGCAATATGCGAAGCCACCGACACCACCCCCACTGCGCCAACGCGCAAGAAGTCCAACGTCAATGGGTCGTCGCCCGAATACCAGGCCAAACCGGTACGGGCAATGCGGGCTGCGGCCTGCGGGACGTCACCGGTGGCGTCCTTGAGTGCCACGATGCGGTCGTGACCGGAAATTTGGTCCAACGCCCAGTCGCTAATTCCCAGGCCGGTACGTCCGGGGATGTCATACAGCATGATCGGCAAATTGGTGGCTCCCACAATGGCCCGGAAGTGAGCGACCACGCCAGCCTGCGTCGGCTTCGAGTAATACGGGGTCAGCGCCAGGATTCCGTCCGCGCCGGCCTCTTCCCCCTGCTCTGCCATGCGTACCGCGTGCGCGGTGTCGTTGGATCCGGCGCCGGTGAGGATGGTGATGCCCGCACCAACCTCGTCGCGCACGGCGCGAATGAGGTCCACCTTCTCCGGCGCATGCGTGGTAGGTGCCTCCCCCGTGGTTCCCGACAGCACCAGACCGTCACTGCCGTTGTCTACCAGGTAGCGCGCCAAGCGTCGGGCGCTTTCAAGATCGAGGGCGCCGCCCTCATGCATCGGCGTCACCATTGCCGTTAGCACGGTGCCAAAAACCGGGGAAGTCATGGGCCTAACCTACCGCTTTGAGGTGCGCGCACCCCACGTTCGCGCTCGCTACCTATTTGGCAACCGTCAACACCACCACCGCGTCGGTCACGGCGGACAGTCCATGACGCAACGGCGGGATCACCAGCATTTGCCCGGCCTCGACGGTGACTTCCTCGTCACCAGCATGGAAGGCAATTGACCCGGTAATGACCCACAAGGTGGCCTCGCCGGGGCTTTGATGATCTTGCAGGGTTGCTCCGGCGGCTAACGCCACCAGGTTGGCCCGTAGTTTGGCAGTGTGATCTCCCAGCAGTTTGGTCGAGCTGCGTCCATTGGATGCCTCGCGGGCAACCGCCAGGTGGTCGTGTCCCATCTGGGTCAGATTGAGGATGTTCACAGGTAAAGCCCCCTATCGAGACGACGGTGATGTCTTTGCCACGCTACTCGCCCCGCGCACGCATGACCACCGCGTAGGCTGACCTTCGTGAGCGCCATTCCCACTCCGTACGAAGACTTGCTGCGCGACGTGCTGACCACTGGCACGGCCAAGACGGACCGGACCGGCACCGGGACGGTGTCGGTGTTTGGGCGGCAACTGCGTTACGACCTGTCGGCCGGGTTCCCGCTGATCACCACCAAGCGCGTCCATGTGCGCTCTGTTGTGGGAGAACTGTTGTGGTTCCTTCGGGGCGACACGAATGTGCGGTGGCTGCAAGAACGTGGCATCACCATTTGGGATGAGTGGGCCGATGCCGACGGCGACCTTGGCCCCATTTACGGTTACCAGTGGCGCTCGTGGCCGGCTCCGGACGGCCGTCACATTGACCAGTTGGCTGAGGTTGTCCAGCAGATTCGCGCCACCCCCGATTCGCGCCGGTTGCTGGTGTCTGCCTGGAACCCGGCCGACATTCCTCAGATGGCGCTCGCACCCTGTCACGCCATGTTCCAGTTCTATGTAGCGGACGGTCGGTTGAGTTGCCAGCTCTACCAGCGCAGTGCGGACCTGTTCCTGGGGGTGCCATTCAATATTGCGTCCTACGCGTTGCTGACCCACATGATTGCGCAACAAACGGGCCTGGAGGTGGGTGACTTTGTGTGGACCGGTGGTGACTGCCACATTTACACCAATCACCTCGACCAGGTGCACACGCAGTTGGCCCGTGAGCCGTACCCCTACCCGCGCCTGAAGCTGACCGCGCGCGCCTCGCTCACCGACTACGACATCGACGACGTGGTCATCGAGGACTACCGCCACCACCCCGGCATTAAGGCGCCGGTAGCAGTATGAGCGGCCAGAGCACGCCGATCGTAAAGGCCATTTGGGCACAGGCGCACGACGGCGCAGGCCGGGCCGTGATTGGCCGTGACGGCGCCATCCCCTGGCATCTTCCGGAGGATTTGGCGCACTTCCAGCGTCTGACCTCGGGGCATGCGGTGGTGATGGGTCGCCACACCTGGGAGTCGCTGCCGGAGCGCGCCCGCCCCCTGCCGGGCCGCATCAACATTGTGGTGACCTCGCATGACGTACTGCCCGGCGCCTACACGGCCAATTCGCTACCCGCCGCCATCGAGTTGACCTGGCACGTGGAGCGCACCGGGGATTTGCGCGCCGACGCGGCGCTGTGGGTGATGGGCGGACAGCGGCTGTACCAGGAGGCAATGACGCTAGCGGACCAGCTGGTGGTCACCGAGGTTGATCTGACGGTGGAGGGCGATGCGTTTGCCCCTGCCATTGACCCGTCCCAGTGGGCTGTGACGTCCGAGACAGGAAGCCAGGTGAGCCGCACCGGCGTGGGGTACCGGGTACTCACCTATGAGCGGTCCTCGACCCAGGTCCCATTCACGCCCGCACACTCGGCCTAGGCTGGGCTCATGAGTCCAGCAACCTCTGCCGATGACACCGTCCGGCCTGCCCGTGTGGGCGACGAGGAGGCAATTGGGCTGGTCCAAGTGGATTCGTGGATTGGTGCCCTGGGAGGCCGGCTCGGCAGACGCCGCCATGACGCCTTTGACCGTGATGCGATTGTGGCCGCATGGCGCGCCGCCATCGTCGCGCCACCTACACCCAGCCACCGGGTCTTTGTTGCCATTGGCGACGGTGAAGTATGCGGCTTTGTGGCGGTGAGCCCACCCCAGGACATCGTGGCGCTCGAGGTGGACCCGTCAAAGCGTCGGCGTGGTCACGGTTCGCGCCTGCTGGCCGCGGCCGTGGATCACTTGCGCGCCAACGGCTCGACCCAGATGCGTATCTGGGCTCTTGCGGACGATGCCGTGCGCGCCACGTTCCTTTCCTCAGCCGGTTTTGGGCTGGCGGGGATGACGCGTGAGCTCGATGGCCCGGGCATTGCAATCCCTGAGCAGTTGTGGCACGCCTCGCTCGACTAACGAGGCGATGGCGCGCAGGCGCACAGGGTAGTGCGCGGGTGGACTAGTCCGCCGTGTTGGTCACGGCAGCGCCCTGACCGGTGCCGTGCTTGTCGTCGCGGCGTTGGGTCCTAAAGAGGGTGGCCGCATGGCGCAATGACCGGCGCGCCATCGTGCGGTCGCGGGCTGCGTCGTACGCAAATCCCACGTGGAACCAGCCCTGCCAGCGATCAGGATCCGTCTCCACGTCACGGCGCGCGGTCTCAAAGATGGCTTCCTGCGCCGCTGTGGTCAGACGACCCGCATCGTCACGTTCGCCGTCGTGAATGGGAAGCTGGCCCTGCGATTCCAAGATGTTCGCCATGCGCTGGACGGTGGCGGCCAAGCGCCATTCGCTGATCATCCACCAGGCCCCAATGAATGGCATGACCAGCAACGCCGCCCCCAGTGCCACCGCCACCGGCTCACCGGTGCGGATGAACACGATGGCCTGGCTAGCCACCAGGCCGCCATACAGCGCCACCACAGCGCACAGCGCGACCGCCGCCACAAACCCCTTATTGCGCAGCAGCCCCATCACAGCTCCATGTACTGGTCCAGGCCCACCGTGAGGCCCGGGTGGGCGCCCACGTTACGCACCGCCAGGAGCACTCCGGGCATGAAGCTGATGCGGTCAAAGCTATCGTGACGGATGGTGAACTGCTCGCCCGGGTTGCCCATGAGGATCTCTTCGTGCGCCACCAGGCCCCGCAGGCGCACGGCATGGACGTGCACGCCAGCCACCAACGCCCCCCGCGCGCCGTCCGGGTCGTGAGTGGTCGCATCGGGCGATGGCGCTACCCCGGCACGCGCCCGGGCCGCCGCAATCCCCTGTGCCGTGTGGACGGCAGTACCGGAGGGCGCATCGACCTTGTCCGGGTGGTGTAGCTCGATGACTTCCACCGACTCGAAGTAGCGTGCGGCCGCGGCGCTGAGCCGCATCGCCAGCACGGCGCCCATGGCAAAGTTCGGTGCCACCAGGACTCCCACGCCGGGAGCTTGCTGCAGGTGATCGCGCACGCGGCCCAGGGACTGCTCGGTCCACCCTGTTGTTCCAACCACCACATGCACGCCTGCGTCAATCAGCGCATGCACGTTGGCTTCCGTCACCGTCGGTTGGGTGAAGTCCACGGCCACCTGCGCCCCGGCGCTGGCCACCTGGGAGAGGTCGTCGCCCACATCAATGCGGGCCACCAACGTCATGTCAGCGGCGGTGTCGACCGCTTGTGCCACCGTTTGCCCCATGCGCCCCGCCGCACCCACTACCGCCACGTTGATCATGGGCTAAGCCTATGCGTGCGCGGTGGGCCGGGCTGGCTCCACACGCACCTGGACGCGTGGCCGCGAGGCGAGGTCAGCGGCCAAGGCGACCACGGCGTCGGCCGTGACCGAACGCACCTGATCCAGCGATTCGCCAACACTCCACAGCTCACCGAAGGACAGTTCCGCTTTACCCAGGCGGGACATGCGCGCGTACGAGTCCTCCAAATGCAGCACCGTGGACCCGCAAATTTGACCCTTGGCTCGCTCGAGTTCGCTGGCCGTGATGCCTTGCGCCAGGCGTTCGAGTTCGCTCCCGAGCAAGGCGACCACCTCGTCGGCGCGGCGCGGACTACACGCCGCATACATGCCAAAGTAACCGGTCTCCGCGTGACCCTGGGCAAAGGAGTAGACGGTGTACGCCAGGCCGCGCTTTTCACGTACTTCTTGGAACAGGCGCGAGGACATCCCCGACCCCAAGATGGTGGACAACACCCCCATCTCATTGCGGCGAGGGTCCGCGGCACGCATGCCTTCCGAACCCACCAGCACGTGAGCCTGTTCAATGTCCCGATTGACCACCAACAGCGGGGTCAGCGTGGCGTCAACACCGGCCAACGGGTCGCGGCGCGGCGAAGGAACGGCGGCGTCATCGAGGGCCCAGCCGCCGGCCTCCATCGCTTCCAGAACCCAGGTGCATACCGCGTCGTGGTCGACGCTTCCGGCTGCGGTGACCACAAGGTTCGCGGGGGTGTAGTGGGTGCGGTAGTGCGCCAACATCGCCTCGTGCGAGATGGACGTGATGACCTCGGGGGTGCCGCCAATGGGCGCGCCCAGCGGGTGCCCGCCGTGGATGGCTTGCGCAAAGCGCTCATGCGCCACGTCACCGGGGTCGTCGTCGCTCATGGCGAGCTCTTCGATGATCACGCCGCGTTCGAGCTCAAAGTCGTTCACGTCCAGCGTGGCGGAGGTGACCATGTCCAAGATCACCTGGGTTGCCATGTGCAGGTCCGTATCGATGACCCGTGCGTAATAGCAGGTGTATTCCTTGGCTGTTGCGGCATTGGATTCGCCGCCCACACGGTCAAAGGCTTCGGCAATATCGAGCGCGCTGCGCTGGGGGGTGCCTTTGAACAGGAGGTGTTCGAGGAAGTGCGTCGAACCGGCGTGCTCGGGGGCTTCGTCTCGTGAGCCGACGCTCAGCCAGGCGCCGATGGTGGCCGAGCGCATGCCGGGGACCCGCTGGGTGAGGACGCGAATGCCTCCAGGTAGCACCGAGCGGCGCAACACCGCGCCGTCGTCTTGTTCGTACGTCAGGTGGGCGCCGGGATGGGTTGCGGCGACCAGCGGAAGGTCATATGGCATGCGCTTGAGCCTACGACAAAGCTCCCGCCCCACCCCACCAACTCCCCCACCCCACCAGCCCCACTCGCGCCCCTACCCCCCTCCCAGCAGTGCCTCAGGGCCGGTTCCGGGCCCGGAACCGACCCTGAGGCACTGCTGGGGAGCGGGTGGGGGCTGAGTGCTTGAGCGGTACGTGACGCGACGACGCGGGGCTCACTATGGTTCAGCGATGACCCCTTCGAAGGTGACAAACGGAAGTTCGTCAGAACTTGTCCACGTCACCGTCTTGCCCTTGACTGTGCCATTGGTGTCGATCACCTCGCCAGGAAGCGTGACAGTGACCGTCACAGAGCCGTCCGGCAGGCCGAGGTTATCCTCAAGTTGGAGCGAAATACCATCACCGCTCGTGATCTCCCAATTGTCGATCCAGCCATCCCGCACCGTGCCCGCGGCCACGTACCGCCGCACCAGAACGTGCCCACGGACGTCATCGCGCCACCCCCATAGGGCCGCCGCTTGATCTGCGGTCAAATAGTCACGTACGTAGCCCGTCCCGAGTGGGCCATCCAGTACTTCCTCAACGTCAATGTCATTGCTGCCATACTCCGCAGCAACCGCATCGGCAACCGATCCTGTACCGTCCCACCCATTGGCCCTCAGTACCGCCTCGGCATTCAGGTAAGAGATCCGATCTGAGACCACGGTGCCGTCCTCATGAACTACAACGCTCCACCGCAACTGGACACAATCTGGGTTAATTCCGTTTGCGTCCCGCTCCCAATAATCGGAGTAGTCGGACACTGTGCAGTCTTTGCTGATGAGGCTCGCCGGGTCCGGACCGGAACCTACGCCACCGCTACCGCTACCGCTATCCCCACCAACTAGAGCAAACACCGTGCCACCAATAGCCAAGGCAAGCACCACAGCCCCCGCGCCAATGAGAAGGCCCTTCTTGGACGAGGCGTGAGCAGGCGAGGCGTGAGCAGGCGCGGCTTGCGCAGACGAGACTTGCGGCGCGAGGGAGTGACCGGCCTGGCCACCAGCGGCCACCGAACTGGACCCGGGAGCCGTGTGTTCGGTCCACTGCGTCCCATCCCAATAGCGTTGTCCCCCCTGGCCGTCGTCATACCATCCCGCAGGGACCTGACTCATGAACACTCCTTGGTTCCACCAAAAATGACACCAGCCCGTTCACCATGACAGACCAGACCAAGGCGCCATGTCGTCCCTAGTAAAGCCTCAAATTACCCTCCACCCCCCAAATATCGCAACCACTCAAGTTCTCGCGAATGCTGCGCCCCCACTCCCTCCTGACCTCCCCAGCAGTGCCTTAGGGCCGGTTCCGGGCCCGGAACCGACCCTAAGGCACTGCTGGGCGGCTTTGGGGGTGGGGTGCTTCAGTGGTAGGTGATGCGACGAGGCGTGGCAAGCTACGGCGCCGTGGAGTCCCCCTCGAAGGTGACATACACACCGTCGTCAAGACTTGTCCACGTCACCGTCTTGCCCTTGACCGTGCCATTGGTGTCGATCACCTCGCCAGGAAGCGTGACAGTGACCGCCACAGAGCCGGCCGGCAGGCCGACGTAAGGATCAGTGTCGAGTTGTAGCGAAATGCCGTCTCCACTTTCGATGGACCAATCGCCGATCCAACCATCCCGCTCCGTGCCCGCGGACACTTGCCGCTCCACCACGACGTGCCCACGGACCTCATCATGATTCCCCCAAAGGGCCGCCGCTTGATCTGCGGTCATGTAGTCACGTACATGCCCCGTCCCGAGTGGGCCATCCAGTACTTCCTCAACGTCAACGTCACTACTGCCAAACTCCGCCGCAACCGCATCGGCAACCGATCCTGTGCCATCCCACCCATTGGCTCTCAGCAGCGCCTCGGCATTCCCGTATACAACCTGATCTGCGACCACGGTGCCGTCCTCATGCACCACAATGTTCCACCGCAACTGGACACAGTCCGCAGTCCACTTTTCGATATCGCCGCTGTAATCCGCTTTTGTGCAGTCTTTGCTGATGAGGCTCGCCGGGTCCGGACCGGAGCCTAAGCCACCACTACCGCTACCACCATCCCCACCAGCTAGAGCAAACACCGTGCCACCAATAGCCAAGGCAAGCACCACAGCCCCCGCGCCAATGAGAAGGCCCTTCCTGGACGGGGCGTGAGCAGGCGAGGCTTGCGCAGACGGGGCTTGCGGCGCGAAGGCGTGACCGGCCTGACCACCAGCGGCGACCGGCCCCGCCGCACTACCGGACCACACCTCGGAGGTCGGGCTCCCTGCCGCCTGCGCGGCGGCCACCGAACTGGACCCGGGAGCCGTGTGTTCGGTCCACTGCGTCCCATCCCAATAGCGTTGTCCCCCCTGGCCGTCGTCATACCATCCCGCAGGCACCTCAGTCATGGACGCACCCTCTCAATTCAGTCATGCAACCACCGGCTCGCTCACCGACCCACATCAGGCCCTATACCGGCGTCGTCCCGCATCACGCCCGAACCTAGCACCCCCACCCCTCCTGGCAGTGCCTTAGGGCCGGTTCCAGGCCCGGAACCGGCCCTAAGGCACTGCCAGGAGGGGGCGGGGCGGGGCGGGGCGGGGCGGGGTGGGGCGGGTGAGGTGGAGCGGGGAAGCGAAAGGGCGGGGCCGGAATATCCGGCCCCGCCCTCGTGGCTGGGGGTCACACGCGGAGCGCGAACGGGCCGCGCTGAGGTGACTTACGCCTCGGCCGACTCCTCGGCCGGCTGCGCGCCCTCGGACTCGACAACGCCCAGCGACAGCTTGCCGCGCGGGTCGATCTCGGTGATCTCCACCTGGACCTTCTGGCCCACGGCGAGCACGTCCTCGACGTTCTCCACGCGCTTGCCACCCACGAGCTTGCGGATCTGCGAGATGTGCAGCAGACCGTCCTTGCCCGGGGTCAGCGACACAAACGCACCGAAGGCGACCGTCTTGACCACGGTACCCACAAAACGCTCGCCGATTTCCGGCATGTGCGGGTTGGCGATCGCGTTGACGGCCTGACGCGCGGCCTCAGCCGAGGCGCCGTCGGAGGCACCAATGAACACGGTGCCGTCGTCTTCGATGGAGATGTCCGCACCGGTGTCGTCCTGGATCTGGTTGATCATCTTGCCCTTGGGGCCAATGACCTCACCAATCTTGTCCACGGGGATCTTCACGGTGATGATGCGCGGCGCGGTGGGGCTCATCTCATCCGGTTCGGTGATGGCAGAGGCCATCACGTCGAGGATGTGCAGACGGGCTTCCTTGGCCTGCGACAGGGCGCCGGCCAGCACCGAGGCGGGAATGCCATCGAGCTTGGTGTCCAACTGGATGGCGGTGACAAACTCACGCGTACCGGCAACCTTGAAGTCCATGTCACCGAAGGCGTCCTCGGCTCCCAGGATGTCCGTCAACGCTGCGTAGCGCGTCTCACCGTCCACGGTGTCGGAGACCAGACCCATCGCGATACCGGCCACGGGCGCCTTCAGCGGCACACCAGCCTGTAGCAGCGACAGCGTCGAGGCACACACCGAACCCATCGAGGTGGAGCCGTTCGAACCCAATGCCTCCGAAACCTGACGGATTGCGTAGGGGAACTCCTCGCGGCCCGGCAGCACCGGCACCAGCGCCCGCTCAGCGAGTGCACCGTGACCAATTTCGCGACGCTTGGGGCTACCCACGCGGCCCGTCTCACCCGTGGAGAAGGGCGGGAAGTTGTAGTGGTGCATGTAGCGCTTGTGCGTCTGCGGCGAGTACGAGTCGATCTGCTGCTCCATCTTGAGCATGTTCAGCGTGGTGATACCCAGGATCTGGGTCTCGCCACGCTCGAAGATCGCCGAGCCGTGAACGCGAGGCACTACCTCAACCTCGGCCGACAGCGGACGGATGTCCTTGAGGCCACGGCCGTCAATACGCACACCGTCCTTGAGGATGCGCTGGCGGATGGTTTGCTTGGTCACCGAGCGCACCACCGCGGAGATTTCCTTCTCGCGGCCTTCGAACTGAGCGTCGAACTGAGCGTGAGCGGCGTCCTTGATCTCATCCAGACGGTTCTCACGGGTTTGCTTGTCGGCAATGGTGAGCGCCTCGGCGAGGTCTGCAGTGATGGCGGGAGCAACGGCGGCGTAGACGTCGTCCAAGTAGTCCAGGAAGCGCGGGAACTCCGCGGTCTCCTTGGCTGCTTCACGTGCCACGGCAACCTGTGCCTCGCACAGCACTCGGATGAACGGCTTGGCCGCCTCCAGACCCTGGGCCACGACCTCTTCGGTGGGCGCCTGGGCACCTTCCGAGATGAGCGTGAAGGCGTCGTCGGTCGCTTCGGCTTCCACCATCATGATCGCTACGTCGTCGCCAACAACGCGTCCGGCGACCACCATGTTGAACACGGCACGATCCATGTCCGAGTAGCGCGGGAAGCACACCCACTGGCCGTCGATGAGCGCCACGCGCACACCACCAATGGGGCCCGAGAACGGCAGGCCCGCCAGCTGAGTGGACATTGACGCGGCGTTGATGGCCAGTACGTCGTACATGTCGTCGGGGTGGATTGCCAGCACGTCCACCACTACCTGGATTTCGTTACGCAGGCCCGACACAAAGGACGGACGCAGCGGACGGTCAATCAGACGGCAGGTGAGGATCGCGTCGGTGGTGGGGCGTCCTTCACGGCGGAAGAACGAGCCGGGGATCTTGCCCGCGGCGTAGGTGCGCTCTTCCACGTCCACCGTCAGCGGGAAGAAGTCAAAGCCGTCACGGGGCGCCTTGGAGGCGGTGGTGGCGGACAGCAGCATGGTTTCACCGTCGAGGTAGGCAACGGCGGAACCGGCGGCCTGCTTGGCCAGACGTCCGGTCTCAAAACGGACGGTACGGGTGCCAAAGGAACCATTGTCGATGGTCGCCTCAGCGAAGTGGATGTCGGGACCTTCCATGTGGATGGTCGCTCCTTGTCTGTACAGGAGCAGGCAGGCAGAACTCGGCGCGATACCGGATGCGGCATGTGGCCTGGGGCTGATCGTCAGTCGACATGGTCAGATTCGCAAGGGATTCTGCTCATCTCCACCGAGGATCAGCGTTCAGCCGGCCTGCTGGTATTCGGAAACGTGCCTCGCGCATGTCACGTGAGGCGCACCCATGGTATCAGGCCGACGCGTCCATGGCCTGGTTGACACCGTTTCCGCGGTGCGGCCGTACGACAAAGGCCCGGCCGCCGCGTCACATACGCGGGGCCGGGCCTGTCGACGATGCTGTACGTGCGCTTAGCGGCGCAGTCCCAGACGTTCGATCAGCGAGCGGTAACGCTCAATGTCGATCTTCTGCAGGTAGCCCAGCAGGCGGCGGCGCTGACCGACCAGCAGCAGCAGGCCACGACGCGAGTGGTGGTCGTGCTTGTGCTCCTTGAGGTGCTCCGTCAGGTCCTTGATGCGCTGCGTGAGCATCGCAATCTGAACCTCGGGCGAGCCCGTGTCGGACTCGGACGTGCCGTACTCGGCGATGATGGACTTCTTAGTGGCGGTGTCAAGCGGCACGATGTCTCCTCGTGGTCGTTGCGCGGCGCACCCGGGCCTGTTCTCCGGGGCTCTACGATCCGCGGCCGTTAGACGGCGACGGTCAAGCATAGCGGACGCTCGCTCACTGCGACGACGTGCCCGCCTCAAGCCCCAGCACCTCGCGCACCCAGATGACGTCCTCGCCCAGTGCGCTGATGAGTGCGTCCACTCCACCAAAGTCGAGCATGGGCCGGCGCCACCGCACCAGGTCAAGCACCACGGTCGCGTCGTACACGTCCAGTCCCGTGTGGTCGAGCACATACGCCTCAACGCGCACCTGGGAGCCACCCACCGTATAGTTCACGCCCAGGCTGACGGCGGCGGGAAGTCGCACGCCGCGCCACGGCTGGGCCTGCTGGTTGCCGTCAGCATCGACCACTTCCAGCCAGGCCGCATACACCCCGTGCCGGGGAATGAACCCGGCCGTGACCTGCAAGTTGGCCGTGGGGAAGCCAATTTGCCGGCCGAGCTTGTCGCCATGCACCACTACGCCGCGTAGACGGTGCGGGCATCCCAGGATCCCGGCCGCCGCGTCCATGTCGCCCGCGTCGAGCAGTTCGCGCACCCACGTCGAGGACCACCGCCGCGCACCGGCATCGGCCCCGGCAGCGTCGTCCACGATTTCTACGTCCACCCCCAACGCTTCCCCCAACTGGCGCAGGGTGTCCACGTCTCCGGCGTTGCCCCGGCCAAAGCGCGTGTCGCGCCCCACCACCACGGTGCGGGCCCCCAGCCCGTCGCGCAGGTAGTCGCGCACAAATTGTTCGGGCGTCAGTTGTGCGAATTCCAGCGTGTAGGGCTGTACCACGATCCCGTCCACTCCGGTGGCGGCAATACGGCCGACGCGGTCGTCAATTCCGGTGATCAGCTCGGGTTGGTGATCGGGGTCGTGGACGGCCTTGGGGTGGGGGAAGAATGTCACCACCACCGAGCGGTGGCCGCGTGCGGTTGCCGTGTCGACAAGCCGACCCAGTACGGCCTGGTGCCCGCGGTGAACACCATCAAAGTTGCCCACCGTCACCACGGTGGGTCCCAGGTCGCGCGGCACTTGGGCCAGGTCGTGCCACACGTCACTCACCCGGTCATTGTGCCGTACCGCCGCCAGCTCCTGATCGCGCGACGGCCCATTGGGATTCACGGACTTATGCCTCGTGGCCACGGTGAGGCGCAGCCGCGGGCCGGAACACGATGACGGGGCGCACGTCGTTGCCGCTGCGGCGCACCACCGCAATGGCCGCGCCAGTGGGGTCCAGGGCGACAGCGTCGGCGGTGTGGTCGTCACGGGTGCGCGGGGCACCCAGGGCGTCTCCCACGCCGGGCAGCACCTTGCCAAAGCCCAGTGTTCCCGCCTGTGCCGGCGTGACCGGTAGCGCAGGCAAGATGGCTGCAGCCGCCGCGTCGAGCGGTACCAGGTCCACCACTGCCCCGGCCTCGACGCGTGCGGCAAGCTCTTCAAGTGTCACGGCGTCGTTCACGTCGAGCGCTCCCACACGGGTGCGACGCAACGCCGTCAAATGTCCGCCAACTCCAAGCGCGGCCCCCAGGTCACGGGCGAGGGCGCGCACATATGTTCCCGAGGACACGTCAACGGCAACGTCCAGGTCAAGATGCGTTCCCTCGCGCCGCACCTGATCGACCCGGAAGGTGGTCACGGTCACGGGACGTGGTGGAAGCGCCACGTCCTCACCTGCACGCACCCGCGCATAGGACCGTTTGCCGTCCACCTTGATGGCGCTGACGGCGCTGGGCGACTGCATGATGTGGCCGGTCAGCGCGTCCACTGCCGCGGCGATGTCGCTGTTTCCCACGCCCGAGGCGTCGGCAGTGGAGACCACGTCGCCCTCGGCGTCGTCGGTCACGGTGGACACGCCCAGCCGGATGGTGGCCTGGTAGTGCTTGTCGTGCCCGGTGACGTAGGTCAACAGCCGGGTGGCGCGACCGGCGGCCAGTACCAGTAGGCCGGTGGCCATCGGGTCGAGCGTGCCGGCGTGGCCAACCTTGCGGGTGCCCAGGAGCCTACGCGCCCGCGCGACCACATCGTGGGAGGTCCACCCCTGGGGCTTGTCGACCAGCAGCATGCCGTCGATGCCGCTGCCGGCCTGATCCGCCATGAGGTCAGTCCTCGATCGGCTCGCCCGGCCCGGTGCGGTACGGATCGGCGTCACCGGCGAACTGGGCTCCCTCACGCAGGCGGCGTACCTGCTCGTCACGCTGATGCGCTTCGTGCAGTGCCCGGTCCAGAGATGCCGCGGTTTCTGGCACAGCGTCCAAGTGGAACTCAATGGACGGCGTCAACCGGATCCCCAGTTCTGCTCCCACCAGGGAACGGATCCGTCCCTTGGCAGAGGCCAGGGCCGCAGCCGTGTTGTCACGTTCGTCCTGCGATCCCAGCACCGTGTAGAACACCGATGCTTGCTGCAGGTCGCCCGTCAGGCGCACGTCCGTGATGGTCACGAATCCCATCCGGGGGTCTTTGATATCGCTCTCCAGCGCGCGGGCCACGACCTTCTTGATCGTGCCCGCGAGCCGAAGTGCACGGGGACTGTCAGCCATTAGGACCTCGGGATCTCCACCATCTCGAAGGTCTCGATGATGTCGCCTACCTGGATGTCGTTGAAGCGACCCAGGCCGATACCGCATTCGAAGCCGTCCTTGACCTCGGTGACGTCATCCTTGAAGCGACGCAGCGTGTCGATGGTCGGTTCACCGATGACAACGCCTTCGCGCACCACCTTGGCTTTGGCGTTGCGCTTGATGAGGCCTTCGCGCACGATGCATCCGGCAATGTTTCCGAACTTGGACGAACGGAAGATCTCGCGGATCTCGGCCGCACCAACCTGGCGCTCTTCGAACTCGGGCTTCAGCATGCCCTTCAGCGATGCCTCCACGTCCTCGATCGCTCGGTAAATCACCGAGTAGAAGCGCATGTCGACACCTTCGCGGTCGGCCATGTCTTGGACACGTTCGGCCGGACGCACGTTGAAGCCAATGATGATGGCGTTGTCGACGGTGGCGAGGTTGACGTCGTTTTGCGTCACGGCACCCACACCACGGTGGATGACGCGCAGCTGTACCGAATCGTCGATCTCGATGGCCAGCAAGGCGTCTTCCAGTGCTTCCACCGCACCGGACACATCACCCTTGATGATGAGGTTGAGTGTCTCGACCTTGCCGTCTTCGAGGGCCTTGGTGAAGTCCTCCAGGCTGATGCGCTTACGACGCTTGGCCAGTTGGGCGGCACGTTCGGCGGCTTCGCGCTTCTCGGCAATTTGCCGGGCGGTGCGGTCGTCCTCTGCCACCAGGAAGGTGTCACCGGCGCGCGGCACGGAGGTCAAACCAATCACCAGCACCGGGCGGGCAGGCAGTGCCTCCGCAACCTGTTCGTCGTGTTCGTCGAACATGGCACGCACACGCCCGTAGGCGGTACCGGCCACGATCGCGTCTCCCACGCGCAAGGTTCCGGAATTGACCAGCACCGTGGCCACCGGGCCACGGCCCTTGTCCAAGTGTGCTTCGACGGCCACACCACGTGCGTCCTTGTCGGGGTTGGCACGGAGGTCCAAACCGGCGTCGGCCGTCAGCAGTACGGCGTCCAGGAGCTCATCGATGCCGATCTTCTGCGTTGCTGACACGTTCACGAACATGGTGTCGCCGCCGTATTCCTCGGCCACCAGGTTGTATTCGGTCAGCTGCTGACGGATCTTGTCCGGGTTGGCGCCTTCCTTGTCGATCTTGTTCACCGCCACCACGATCGGCACGTTGGCGGCCTGCGCGTGGTTGAGGGCTTCAATCGTCTGCGGCATGACGCCGTCGTCGGCCGCGACCACCAGGATCGCCACGTCGGTGACCTGTGCACCACGGGCACGCATGGCGGTGAACGCCTCGTGACCGGGGGTGTCAATAAAGGTGATGGGGCGAACGTTGCCGTCGTGTTCACGACGCACCTGGTAAGCACCAATGTGCTGCGTAATGCCGCCGGCCTCGCCGGACTGCACGTCGGCCTTACGGATGGCGTCCAGCAGTCGCGTCTTACCGTGGTCGACGTGACCCATCACGGTCACCACCGGCGGACGCGGCTGCAGGTCGTCGTCGGTCTCGGCGGCCAGCTCGGCCTCCAAGTCCAGACCGAAGTCTTCCAGCAGTTCCTTGTCCTCATCCTCGGGAGAGACGATCTGAATGGTGTAGCCCAGCTCGGCTCCCAACGCCTCGAAGGTGTCTTCATCGAGCGACTGCGTGGCGGTGGCCATTTCACCCAGGTGGAATAGCACCGTCACCAGCGAGGCGGGGTTGACTTCGATCTTCTCGGCAAAGTCGGTCAGCGTGGCTCCACGGCGCAAGCGCACCGGGGTCGAGCCGTCACCACGAGGGATCTGCACGCCACCGATTGCCGGTGCTTGCTGCTGTTCAAACTCTTGCCGCTTGGCCCGCTTGGACTTGCGGCCCCGTGCGGGACGGCCTCCCTGACGGCCAAAGGCACCTGCGGTACCACCGCCACGACCACGTCCACCTGCGGCGGGACGGCTACCTGGGGCACCGCCGAAAGCGGGACGCCCAGCACCGGCGCCTGCCCCTGCGCCGCCGCCGGGACGGGGTGCAAAACTGCCCGGGCGTGCGCCCGGGGCAGGACGCGCACCGGCGGGAGCACCGGGACGACCCGGCGCACCAGCCCCACCCGGACGCGGGCGCGGTGCCCCCGGACGAGCGGTCTGGAAGGGGTTGTTGCCTCCCGGGCGCGGACGGGGACGGGGTCCACCTTCGCGGGCTTGGAAGGGGTTGTTGCCACCGGGACGTGGGCGCGGGCGTGGCATGTCAGAGGGCAACGGCGCCTTGGGGCGCTCGTCACCGCTGGCTGCTGCCTGTGCGGCAGGGGACGACGCAGCCGCCGGGGCAGCATCGGCCGGCCGTGCGGAGGCCGACGTCGCCGGGGCCGACGCGGCGGGGGTCGACGCAGCCGGCGCCTCGGGTGCACCCGAGGCGGGCTCGTCCGCACGGGGTGCAGGCGTGGGGGCCTTGGGCTTGGGGGCGCCCGGCTTGGCGGCGGGCTTTGCTGCCGGCTTGGCCGCGGCAGGCTTGGAGGCCGCGGGGGCGGCCGGGAAGGCTTCGCGGGCCTTGCGGACCACGGGGGCTTCCAACGTGGAAGACGGACCCTTCACATATTCACCCAACTCATTGAGCTTGGTGATCAGGTCCTTACTCGATACGCCGAGTTCCTTCGCGATCTCGTGAACGCGGGGCTTTGCCACAATTCTCCTGTCTTGGTCCGACCAAGACAGGGTCGAACCATCGTTACTGCGGGGTACTCATTTCGAGGTACTCATCGGATTGCCATGGGCTTTCATCCCGTCCTATCGATGGTGGGCTGCGGTCCTCACGACGAACGCCATACAGGATGTTCGGGCAAAGCCGAAACATCCACATCGGCCGCGCGTAGGGCACGTCCGATGGCACGACGCTTCATCGCTTGCGAGAGGCAACGCTGGTCCGGATGGAGCCATGCTCCCCGGCCAGGCGCACTGCCTGATTCGTCGACCGCGGCGCGGTCGTGACTCAGTACCACTCGCACGAGAACCGACCGATCGCCCGTTTCGCGGCATCCGACACACGTGCGTACGCTCTTGTGTTCGCAGGGGTGCGTGCCAGCCGCGTTTGTGGCGTTCGGCTGGACCAGTCTAGCGCTCCCGTTCAGTTCGGGGCACCCGGCGTGTCGGTGGCCTCGTCCGAGCGGATGTCGATGCGCCAGCCGGTCAGCCGGGCCGCGAGGCGGGCGTTTTGGCCTTCCTTACCGATGGCGAGCGAGAGGTGATAGTCCGGCACCACCACGCGCGCGGCGCGTGCATCGAGGTCGACCACCTCCACCGACACCACGCGCGAGGGTGACAGGGCGTTGCCCACAAAGGTGGCTGGGTCTTCATCCCAGTCCACAATGTCGATCTTCTCGCCGCGCAGTTCACTCATGACGGCCCGCACGCGTGCCCCCATGGGGCCAATGCAGGCACCCTTGGCGTTGACTCCGGGCACGGTGGCTCGCACGGCCATCTTGGAGCGGTGTCCGGCCTCACGCGCCAGCGCCATGATCTCCACGGTGCCGTCGGCGATTTCTGGCACTTCCAGCTCAAACAGGCGACGTACCAGGCCTGGGTGCGTGCGTGACAGGGTCACCGAGGGGCCCTTTTGCCCGCGTGCCACGGTCAGCACATAGGCGCGAATGCGTTCGCCGTGCTCGTAGGTTTCGGTGGGTACCTGCTCATGCCCGGGCAGTAGCGCCTCGAACTCCCCCAGGTCCACATGGACGTTGCGCGGGTCGGAGCTTTGCTGGATGACGCCAGAGACCAGGTGGCCTTCCTTGTCCGCGTACTGTCCCAGGACGGCGTCGTCGCCTGCTTGACGCAACCGCAACACGATTACCTGGCGCGCGGTGGCCGTGGCGATGCGGCCAAAGTCTGCCGGGGTGTGCTCAAACTCGGGGCCGAGCTGATCGTCTTCAAGTTCCTCCCGCGCCCAAATGCTCACGGCACCGGTGGTTCGGTCCACGCGGGCAACCGCGTGGGCGTAGGCGCCGGGGGTCTTGTGATACGCGCTGACGAGGGCCTGCTCGATTGCGTCCAGCAGCACGTCAAAACGCAGGTCGCGTTCGCGTTCCAGTCCACGCAGGGTTGCCAGATCGATGTCCATGTCGCTTAGCCCTCACTCCTGGTGAACTCAACCTGGATGGCACCGCTGCTGAGGCTGTCCCAACCCACCACCTGCTCGCCGGCGTCGGTGCTCACGCTCACACCAGCGTCGGACACGTCCACGATGCGTCCGGTGAGGGTGGCACCGTCGGTCAGCGTCAGCGTGGCCAGGCGGGTGCGGGCACGTGCGTAGTGGTGACGTTCGCGCAGGGGACGGTCAAGGCCCGGGGTGCCCACGTCCAGCAGGTACGCGTCGGGGATGGCGTCGGCGGCATCTAGGGCCGCACCAATGGCGCGTGAGGCGGCGGCGACGGCGTCAAGATCGGCCGAACCCACCGCGTCGGGCGGAAGGTCAACCGTTACGGTCACGCGGGTACGTCCCGACGAGCGGGATACGGATACGTCGTCTACCACCAGGCCCGCCTGCTGGGCCGGGCCTGAGGCCAACTCGGTAATGCGCTCGCTTAGGTCCATGTATTGCCTCCTCGCGTGCACCTCACGCCCGTTGTGTACTTTGATCTGGGGATGAGTCTAATGACCCTGAACAGGGCATGCGAGACTATCGCTCATGGTGGGTCGCTCCAAGGTGCTGCAGGCTGTGGTGGCCGCCCTCATGGGGGTGGCGGTCCTGGCTGCGAGTGGCTGTCAGTTGCGCCGCGAGAGTGCCCCCTCTGCGGTGCCGACGGCCACCCAGGCGGTGCTGGATCGGGATTCGCTGGCGGTGGCCTTGTCGCAGGTGGCCGACGTTGCCACGGCTATGGACGCCCAGCAGGCGGACGATGCGGCGCAGGTGGCGCGCGCCCAGCTGGACGCCGTGGGCGGCGTGTATGTGGCCTTCCCGGAGGCGACACCGTCGCCGCACGCCGAGCCCACATCCACGCCTGTATCGCTGGATAGTGCGATCGCGGCCGTGCGCGTGCTGGCTGAGCAGATTGCCGCATCTACGGACGACGCGAACCTGGCTCACCTTGCCACGTCGATTGATCTGGCGTGGGCTATACGGCAGGCGTGGTACTCCCGGTCGGCCAGCGGCCTTGACGGCGTTGACGGTGGCCCTGACAGTGTTGACGACGCCACCTCGCCTGTGCCGCCCACGGGTCCCTTCCCTCTTCCCCACCCCGACGGCACGCCCGGCGAGGCAGTCTTTGTGCCGGGCCTCGATTCCGCTATCTCGGGTGAGGACATCGCCCGGTTGTCCCTGCGCCACGATCAGGCTCGATTTGTCTACCAGACGATGGCGGCGGTGTTGTTTGCGCAGGAACGTGACGTGGCCCTGGACCGCGCGGATGCCCATGCGGCCCGCTCGCGAGCGCTGGCTGCGCTGACCGATGCGCCCGATGAACGCACCGCCATGTATCAGCTCCGTGATGTGACGCTGCTGGATGCGGATTCACGCCAGGCGCTGGTGCGAGACGTGGAACATGACCTGGCCCTGGAGTACACCACCTTGGCCCTTGCCGCCACTGCGCAGGACCGGCAGTGGCTGCTCACGTGTGCCTATGACGCCTACGTCGAGGCGATGGGCGTCGGGCTGGGCGTCACGGATCTGCCTGCCCTGCCGGGCTTGGTCCTCACGCAGAACTAGCCGCCCGCTCGGCGGTGTAGCCGGCCCGCAGGTTCCACTGCTCGATGTGACCGGCAGGCACAATCCACACGTACTCGTTTTTGAGTTTCGCCCCGTCGCCCGCGAAGGGTCCCTGACGGAAGGGATACAGCCCAAAGGTGGGCGACGTGCCTTCTGGCGCGGTCTTGATTGCGTTGGAGAAGTCACCATTGCTGCGACGCAGAGCCGTAAAGACCCGCTCACCCACCTCAGCCTCATCGGGCGCTACGGCTCCTTCACGCAACTGGAACGCAATGTGAAGCTGCCGATCCCCTGCCTGAACTTCGTAACTAATCAGGCGATGGTTGAGCACCGCGTCGGCCAGATCCGGTGAGGAGAAGACCACGTCGCGTACCGCGTCGGGCGCGACGACGGCCCCGTTGTAGTCGACGGACATGTCGGAGCGCCCATACAAGAACAGCAGCGGCAGGTCGGTGATGCGTAGGTCGCGCAGGTGTGCCAGGCCCGCTTCCTTGAGGATCGGGTCAAGGTCACGCATGCGCAGTACGTGGCCACGGTCGTGGATGTTGTACCGAATACGCGGGTTGATGTTGGTGGCACGGGTGATGGTGACCAGGAGTTCGCCGTCCTCATTGGTTTCCATGAGGTAGTCGAAGGGGTTGAACTGGAACACCATGGGCAGCACGCCATATTCGGCCTGCTTGGTCAGACGGCTGGCCAGGTCCGGCTGGGCGGCAATTGCCTGACGTAGCGCAATGGAAAAGTCCGTCTCGATCGCGATGTTGATTTCCAGGTCCGAGGCACCGTAGGAGCCGTAGGCGCTGCGCGCGTGCTCGGTGATCAGTGCGCGCATGTTCTCGCTGATGCCTTCGCCACCAAAGGCCGTGACCACGTCGTACTGGGTCCAATCCAAGCGGTCGTCGTCGAATAGTGCCTTCAGGAAGGGCGGGTATCCGGTGATCACATAGGTGAAGTGCGGCCCGAACTCCTGCATGGTCTGGATGACCTTGTTGGGGTCGGGGCCAATGGACTTGATCATGGAGATTTCAGTCAACGAGGCAGACACGTTCATTCCGGTGGCCCACGCCCCCAGCGAGAAGCAGTTGAGAATGAACGGCTGCTTGGTCAGTTCCCGCGAGGTGCGCCAAAAGCCAAACTGCAGCAGTTGACGGGTGGCGAGGCGTTCCTCCGGTCCACGCACCCAACTGGTGGGCACCCCTGACGAGCCGGACGATTCGTCCACCACCACTCCCCGACGGGGCAGGCGCCCGCCCACCGAACGCTCCGGGATGGACCAGCGCTTGATGTACGAGTTCTTGTCCATGGACGGCAGCTGGGCCAAGGCTTGTGCAAGCGGCATCCCCCGCCGCAAGGACCGGCCGTGACCTTCCTGGCGCAGGAACTCGCCGTAGGCGGGTACCTGGCGGGCGGCCTTGTGGAAGGTGCGCCAGGCGCGGGCCCGTCCCAGCATCCAGCGCAGCGGCTCAATCCCTGGGCCGAGGAGCAGGCGGTGAGTGAAGACGTGCCGGGTCAGTTGGCGCACCACCACGTCAATAACGGCCAGGAGCCAAAACAGGGGGTACTTCACTAGTGCTCTCATGACACCACCAATTCGCTGAGTTCTCTACGGTGCGCCGCCGGCGGGGTGGGCGCATAGCCCAGCCGTATCAACATCCAGGCCATGGTGCCTGCCTGTTCGTCAATGTGGGCGGCCTCGGTGAAGCGCCGATGCGAGCGTGGGTTGGTGATGACGGTTCCCAAGGGGTGCAGCGCCACTCCTCGCGCGGTGAGTTCCAGCCAGGCCCGCAGGAATAGTCGCCCCGATTCCAGGAAGTCACCGGGGCCCGCAAACGGTCCTTCAAACCATGCGATCTGGCGCACTCCGCGCATGGTGCGCACGTAGACCTGGCGCACCAGCGGCCCAATGATGGGTGCTTCCCACAGGGCGCGGTGGCTCATCGCGAACTTCAGCAGTGGCCCGGGCATCAGCATGGTGGCGGCGCTGAGTCCGTCTCCCGTGGCGCGGGCTTGACGTTCGTTGAAACGCAGCCACGTGAGGATTTCGGCATGGACGGCGTCGTTGCGCAGGTCATCAAACAGGGTCTCCTGATTGACGCGAATAATCTCGGACACCACCGCCTCATCGGTGGACCACCGTAGGCGCTGCCCACCCGCGGCGACGATGCTGGCGACGGCCTGCATGTCGTCCTCGGGGACGGTACGGCGGTCGTAGGGACGGCGGTTGGTGCGGCGCTGGTCGTAGGCCTGGCGGCGCTGGCGTGCCTGCTCGGTGATGGCGGTGGGACTCAGGCGCACGGTGGCGATGGGGTGGAGCCGATCCGTGGACGTAAAGTCCATGTCGGCTAAATGCAACGTCTCCTCGACGGCATACCCGTGGGAGGCGGCAACCACATGCAGCGACTCCAGGAACACTCCGGCACACACGTGGCCAAAGGGGATGCCAAAGTTTTCGGCCGGTAGACCTCGGTCGAGGTCGTAATAGATCTGGGCGGTTGCGTCGTCGTCAATGCGCACCCGGATGGGCTGGCTGTTGTGTGGCGACGGGTAACGGCGTACTGCGTCGAGAATGGGCGCCCAGGCTGCGGTGACCGTGTCCATGAGGGAACCCTAGGACAGTGCTGCGGTGATCACTTCCTGCGCCACGCGGGCAGCGTCGGCGGCCGGGATGGTCTGTGAGTGTCCTGTTGCACGGGTGCGCAGTTCGACGACGCCTTCCTCCAGTCCGCGTCCCACCACCAGAATGTAGGGCGCACCGAGCAGTTCGGCGTCCTTGAACTTCACGCCCGGAGACACCTTGGGGCGGTCGTCGTAGAGCACCTCAATGCCAGCTGCCTCCACTGCGGTGGCGATGTCCTGGGCGGCAGCGAACACGGAGTCGTCCTTGCCAGTGGCGACCACATGCAGGTGGAAGGGCGCCACGTGGATGGGCCACACCAGGCCCAGCTCGTCGTGGTTGTTTTCCGCCAGCAGTGCAACGGCGCGAGTGACCCCAATGCCATATGAGCCCATGGTGACGGTGACCTGCTTGCCGTTTTCGTCGAGTACGCGCAGGTCGAGGGCCTGGGCATACTTGCGGCCCAGTTGGAAGATGTGGCCGATTTCCACACCGCGCGCCAGTTCCAGTGGGCCCGAGCCGTCAGGGGCAGGGTCGCCTGCGCGCACCTCGGCGGCCTCGATGGTTCCGTCGGCGCTGAAGTCACGCCCGGCGGTCAGATCCACCACGTGCTTGTCAACCTGGTTTGCGCCGGTGATCCAGCGTGTTCCGGGTACCACGCGCGGGTCCAGCAGGTAGGCAATTGCCTTGTCGCCTTCGGCGCCGCGGGCCACACCATCCGGGCGGGCTTGGGGGCCCAGCACCCCGGGGCCAATGTAGCCGCGCACCAGTTCCGGGTAGCGGGCGAAGTCCTCGTCGGTGGCTGCCTCGACGGCGTTGGGGGCCAGGGCGGCTTCCACGCGGGCGAGGTCCACGTCGCGGTCTCCCGGAATGCCCACCACCAGGATCGAGCGTTCCTTGGTGGGGCTGGTGACGGCCAGCACCACGTTCTTGAGGGTGTCGGCCGCACTCCAGGGGCGGTCGGTTCGGGGGAAGCGTTCGTTGGCCTGCTCCACCAGGGTGGCAATGGTGGTGGCGCCGGGGGTGTCTTCCACGTGTGCGGGCGGAGCGTCGCTGGCGTCAATTGCCTCCGGCACTGGGGTGGTCACGGCCTCAACGTTGGCGGCGTATCCGCCGGCGGAGCGCACAAAGGTGTCCTCCCCCACCTCGGTGGGCGACAGGAACTCCTCCGACTTGGATCCCCCCATGGCGCCGGACATGGCGTTGACAATCACGTACTCCAGGCCCAACCGGTCAAAGATGCGAATGTATGCCCGGCGTTGCGCCTGGTAGGAGGACTCCAGGCCCTCATCGGTGATGTCAAAGGAGTAGGAGTCCTTCATGATGAACTCGCGGCCACGCAGCAGGCCTGCGCGCGGGCGTGCCTCATCACGGTATTTGGTTTGAATTTGGTAAATCGTCAGCGGCAGGTCCTTGTACGAGGAGTACAGGTCCTTCACCAGTAGCGTGAACATCTCCTCATGCGTGGGGGCGAGCAGGTAGTCACCGCCTTTGCGGTCGGCTAGGCGGAACAAGTTGGGGCCGTATTCGGTCCACCGGCCGGTCGCCTCATATGGCTCGCGTGGCAGCAGCGCCGGGAAGTGCACTTCTTGCCCTCCGGCGGCATCCATTTCTTCCCGCACGATGGCTTCGACCTTGGCCAGCACCCGCAGCCCCAGCGGTAGCCAGGTGTAGATCCCTGGTGCGGCGCGGCGAATGTATCCGGCCCGCACCAGCAACTTGTGGGAGGCAACTTCGGCGTCGGCGGGGTCTTCCCGCAGGGTGCGAACAAAGAGCGTGGACATGCGCAGCATGGGACAAGACTAGTGCCGGTGCACCTTGCTCCTGCCGCGGCGGTGTGCCTAAAACATGACGGTGGAGAACATCCCCACCCGCTGAAATCCCACCGCCTCGTACATGCGGATGGCCGCCTCGTTGAAGTCATTCACGTACAGCGACACGGTGCGTGCGTGGTCGGAGCGGATCTGGTGAACCAGTTGCGCCATCCCTGACCTACCCACGCCCTGCCCGCGCAGTTGGGGGTGGACCCACACGCCTTGAACTTGAGCGACCCCCATCCCCACTACGCCCACCTCGGCCTTGAACACCACGGTCCGTTCGCCCGTGACGCGCCCGTACTGCACGTAGCTACGCCCCCGGCGAATCAGGTGGCGCACCCGGTCTTCGTAGGCTTCCCGTCCATGCTGGAGCGGGTCGTAGCCCACCTCGCCAATGAACATGTGCACCGCTGCCGGCAGCAGCGCGTCAAAGTCGGACATCACGGTGCGTCGCAGTGGCTCAATCCCCTCCAGCACTCCAGCGCCGCCGGTGGCTTCAGTGGACAGCGCCATGGACACCTGCTGGGCGCGCACTTGGCGGGCCGGTCCCCACCAGGGTTCCAGCCGGCCCCACAGGTCGAGTGTCACGGACGCATCCCCCACGAGTGCGGCGGGGCGGGCCAATCGCTCGATGATGGCGGCTGCAAGTTCGGCGCGGACGCCGTCGTCATCGTCGGCAAGTACGGCGGTGAGGTTCGCACCACTGAACACCACCCCCACCAGCGTGCGGGTGCGCGGGTGATGCACCGCCCACAGTCCGGTGGGGATCACCCCCGTGGCGGAGGCCATTTCGAGGTGCATGGCCGGCACCACCGAGGCGACCGGGTCGCGCGCACACAGCGCCATCGCCCGGTTCAGGTCACGCCGCTGCAACGGAGCCAACACCTCGTGGCCCCGACGCAGCAGCGCATCGGTCATGACAGCGGCACCACCTGGGGCGAGGCCCCCTCGACGGGTTCCATGGTCTCGGCCAGGCGCATGGCCTCCTCAATAAGGGTTTCCACGATTGCGCTTTCGGGCACGGTCTTGATCACTTGGCCCTTGACAAAGATTTGTCCCTTGCCGTTGCCCGATGCGACACCCAGGTCCGCCTCGCGCGCCTCGCCGGGTCCGTTGACAACACAGCCCATCACGGCCACGCGTAGCGGCACGTCCATGCCTTCAAGCCCGGCGGTGACCTTCTCCGCAAGTTCGTATACGTCCACCTGGGCGCGTCCGCATGAGGGGCAGGAGACAATTTCCAGCTTGCGTGGACGCAGGTTGAGGGCCTGCAAGATTTGAATGCCTACCTTGACTTCTTCCACCGGTGGCGCGGACAAGGACACCCGGATGGTGTCACCGATGCCCTGGGATAGGAGGGCGCCAAACGCGGTGGCGGACTTGATGGTGCCTTGGAAGGCAGGCCCCGCCTCGGTCACGCCCAGGTGTAGCGGCCAGTCGCCGCGTTCGCTGAGCATCTGGTAGGCACGCACCATCACCACGGGGTCGTTGTGCTTGACGGAGATTTTGAAGTCGTGGAAGTCGTGTTCTTCGAACAGGCTTGCTTCCCACACGGCCGATTCCACCAGGGCTTCCGGGGTGGCTTTGCCGTACTTGGCGAGCAGGCGCGGGTCCAGTGAGCCAGCGTTGACGCCAATGCGGATGGAGGTGCCGTGATCCTTGGCCGCCTGAGCGATTTCTTTGACCTGGTCGTCAAACTTTTTGATGTTGCCCGGGTTGACGCGCACGGCCGCACAACCAGCCTCAATGGCGGCGAAGACGTATTTAGGTTGGAAGTGAATATCCGCAATCACCGGGATATTGGACTTGCGTGCAATGGCGGGCAGCGCGTCGGCGTCGTCTTGCGTGGGGCAGGCCACGCGCACAATGTCACATCCGGCAGCGGTCAGTTCGGCAATCTGCTGCAAGGTGGAGTTCACGTCATGTGTTTTGGTGGTGCACATCGATTGCACCGAGATGGGGGCGTCACCTCCCACCATGACGCTTCCCACTTTGATGGCGCGTGTCGCGCGACGCGGGGCAAGCGTCGGGGCGGGCATGCCGGGCATTCCCAGGCCAACAGTCACAGCAGTTACTCCTTCTTCGTGGCTTACTACGTCAACCGAACCGGCGCCACGATGTCGGCATAGATGAGAACGAGGCTCATCACAATAAGTATCCCGAACACGCCATATGCGACGGGCATCATGCGTGCCACGTCCACTGGGGCGGGACGGGCGGCGCCGCGTATGCGTGCCCACCCATTCTTCACTGCCTGCCACAGGGCGGATGCCACATGACCGCCGTCCAGCGGCACCAGGGGGATGACGTTGAAGACAAACAGCGCCAAATTCAGTCCCGCGATCAGCAGTAGCAGTTGCGCAATTTGGTCGCCGACGGTGATGGCGTCGTTGTCGGTTGCCGTCACCTCTCCGGCGGTGCGGCCAATACCGACGATGCCCATCACGGAGGTTTGCGAGCGCTCTTCAAGGCCCAGTGCGGCTCGGGTGACGTGGTACAGCTGGGTGGGCAACTGGGCGACCACATCGACCGTTTGACCCAGGTAGGTACCGGTGGCCTTAGTGCCCGACCACCACGGTTGATGCTCGTTGACCACCTGGGAGTACACCCCCAGGAATCCCACCGTGGTGGCGGCGCCGTTCGCATCCGTAACGGTGCGCGGCGCCGGGGTGATGGTGACGGTGCGCTGACCGTCCTGGCCTGCTACCACCAACTCGATGGGGACGGAGGCCCGCGCAGCCACATAGTCCGTGAAGTCTGCCCAGGAGTCCAGCGGGATGCCGTCGGCGGCCACCATGCGGTCCCCCGGGACGATGCCGGCCGCACGGGCAGGCGAACCGGGGTCGTTTGGTGTGCAGGCAGCATCGGCCGTCGCGGGGATGCAGGCGACCGTGTCGCGCATCGTCAGCGACTGGGTGGGCACGCCCACCCCGGACAGCACCACGGTAAACAACACCACGGCAAGGATGAGGTTCATGACCGGACCACCGGCCATCACCACGACCTTGCGCCACCAGGACAGGTGGTAGAAGGCGCGCGCGTCATCGTCACCGATTTCTTCCTGCGCGGCGGCGCGGGCGTCGGCAATGAGTCGGCCAGCCCAGCCGCCTATGCGCACCGGCTTGACGGCATGTTCGGGCGGCACCATGCCCACCAGGCGCACATATCCGCCTAGCGGGATGGCCTTGATGCCGTAGGTGGTGTCGCCCCGGCGCCTCGACCACACCGTGGGTCCAAAGCCCACAAAGTATTCGGTGACTTTGACGCCAAAGAGCTTGGCCGGCAGCAGGTGGCCTAGTTCGTGCCACGCAATCGACACCAAGAGGCCGATGACGACCACGACGATGCCGATGATGGCGAGCATGGACCCACTGTAAGCCAGTGCAGGCGCGCTACCGTGCGGCGATGATGGCGTCGGCGCGGCGGCGGGCGAAGGCTTCGGCCTCGTCCACCGCGGCCAGGGTGACCTGCGCGGGTGCCTGGTATTCCTCCACCACGGCACGCACCGTGTCAACGATCCCCGTAAACGGTAGGCGCCCCTCCAGGAAGGCCGCCACGCACTGTTCGTTGGCGGCGTTGAATACGGCAGGGTGCAGGTCGGAGTGTGCGGCTGCCTGACGTGCCAGGCGGATCGCGGGGAAGGTGTCCTCATCCAGGGGCGCGAAGGTCCACTCGTGGGCGCGCGTCCAGTCCACTGCAGGCGTCACCTGGTCCAGGCGCTGCGGCCAGCTGAGCCCTAAGGCAATGGGCAGGCGCATATCGGGCGGCGACACCTGTGCCAGGGTGGACCCGTCGCGGAACTCGACCAGCGAATGCACCACGGACTGTGGATGCACCACCACGTCAATGTGTTCGTAGGGCATCTCAAACAGCCAGTGCGCCTCAATGACTTCCAGGGCTTTGTTGACCAGGGTCGCTGAGTTGATCGTGACTACCGGTCCCATGGTCCAGGTGGGGTGCGCCAGCGCCTGCGCGGGCGTGACAGATTCCAGGCGCTCCCGACTCCAGCCACGGAAGGCTCCACCGGAGGCGGTCAGTACCAAGGTGCGCACCTCGTCACGCCTGCCCGAGCGCATTGCCTGCGCGAGTGCCGAATGTTCCGAGTCCACCGGCACCAACTGGTCGGGGCGTTGCATGGCCTGACGCACCAGCGCGCCGCCTGCTACCAGTGACTCTTTGTTGGCCAGCGCCACCGTTGAGCCGGCCGCCAGGGCGGCCAGGGTGGGGCGCAGACCCACCGATCCGGTCATGCCGTTGAGGACAACGTCGGCGCCGCACGCGGCCGCAGCGAGGACTGCGTCGGCGCCTCCTGCTACCTCGATGGTGCGTGCCTGTGCTCCAAGCGCGTTGTCCAGCTGCTCGCGCACCTGATGGGCGGCGTCGGCGTTGGCGACGGCCACCAGCTGGGGACGCAATGCGATGGCTTGCTGTGCCAGCTCGTGGGGCGAGGCCCCACCGGCGGCCAGCGCCACCACGTCAAAGCGCTCACTCTGGCGTGAGATGACGTCGATTGCTTGCACCCCAATCGACCCGGTCGAACCGAGCAGGCTGACCGTACGAGCGTTCACTGCGCTCCTTGCAGGATGTCCGCCGCACGTGACAGGTACGCGTCCACGGTGCGTTCGTCGTAGGCGCCGCGGTTACCGCGACGCTTGAACGTCGCCTCGCGCAGGTCGGCCGCGGTGAGCGGCTGGCCGGAATCGAAGAAGCCGACGAGTCGGTCCAGGAGCGTGTCCACCTGGCGGGCGTCGTATCCGCGACGCAGACCGCGTGGTTGACCGAAGCGTTGCCCGGCAGGACGGCGAAGCCGTGGATACAGCACCTGGGCGCGCTGGGCCAGCAACTCCATCCATCCCTGCTGTCCGTGTGCGCGCACATGCTGGTCGCGGGTGCGCGTGGCGAAGGCCGCTTCGAGCCGGTCGAGGGCGGCATCGACGGCGTCGCATGCGTATCCCCGGTAGGCAAGATCGAAGGCGGCCTGGCTCACGTCGAACGAACTCATGCCGGTGTCGGACACGGCGGGACGTTCATACGCGCTACGAGCCTGCGTGAAGAACTCGTCGACTTGGGAAGGCTTGTATCCCCGGCGCAGGAACATCACCCGGGCGAACATGTCGTTCATTCGTTCTCCTTGATTGCCAGCTGCCCGCAGGCGCCGTCGATGTCGCTGCCCCGAGTATCGCGGATGGTCACCGGGATTCCGTGTGAGGCCAGCGTGTCGACAAAGGCACGTTCGACGCGCGGATCCGACGCCGTCCACTTACTTCCCGGGGTGGGGTTGAGCGGAATGGGGTTGACGTGAACCCACCCGTGCCCCAGGTCGTTGAGTTTGCGCCCCAACAGGTCTGCTCGGTGGGCTTGATCGTTGATGTCGCGGATGAGCGCGTATTCAATGCTAACGCGCCGTCCGGTGGCGTCAAAGTAGCGCCGCGCGGCAGCGAGCGCCTCGTCCACGCTGTAGCGGGTGTTGATGGGCACCAACTCGTTGCGCAGTTCGTCATCTGGGGCGTGCAGGCTCAGTGCCAAGGTGACCTGCAGCCCCTCCCCTGCCAGGCGGTCAATGGCTGGGGCCAACCCGACCGTGGAGACGGTCACGTGCCGGGCCGAGAGCCCAAACCCCACCGGGGCGGGCGCAATGAGGGTGCGCACGGTGGTCAGCACGGCCTTGTAGTTCGCCAGCGGCTCCCCCATGCCCATGAACACCACGTTGGACAGTCGCACCGGCTCACCGAGTGCTCCATCACGGGCGCTGCGGGCGGCCAGGCGCACTTGTTCAATGATTTCGGCTGCGGACAAATTGCGGGTCAGGCCCATCTGTCCGGTCGCGCAAAATGGGCAGGCCATCCCGCATCCGGCTTGGCTGGTCACACACAGCGTCGCCCGGTCGGGGTACTTCATCAGCACCGATTCGACCTTGACGCCGTCATGTAGTGCCCACAGGGTCTTGATCGTGGCGCCCTTGTCCGCTTCCAAGGTGCGCACCGGACGCATGAGCTCAGGGAACAGTGCCTGCGCTAACGGCTCGCGTGAACTGGCCGGAAGGTCAGTCATTTGGTCGGGATCGACGTTCAGGTGCGAAAAGTAATGCGTGGACAACTGCTTGGCTCGAAACGCGGGATGCCCCAGTTCCGCGACCGCCGCCGCACGCGCGTCGGCGTCCATGTCCGCAAAGTGAAGCGGTGCCTTGCCACGCCGTGGCGCCGCCATTTGCAGCACCGGCCGGCCGTCTGTTTGCGTCATAGTCCGCCTCCACCCAATGTGCCCAGGAAGATCGCGAACACCACGTAGCCCACGGGCGCGGCAAACAGGATCGAGTCCAGGCGATCCAGGATCCCGCCGTGCCCGGGGATCAGGCTCGACATGTCCTTGACGTGAATATCGCGTTTGAGAACGCTTTCGGCCAGGTCGCCCACAATGGCGGCAATGGTGCACGCGAAGCCAACCGCCGTGCCGATGTACCACTGGCCGTCAAAGCCAAACCAGGCCACCACGGATGCCACCACCGTGCCCACGATGACGCCGCCCGCGGCGCCTTCCCAGGTCTTCTTGGGACTGACCCGCTCGAGCAGCTTGTGCTTGCCAAAGCGCATCCCGGCAGCCAGGGCTCCGGTGTCGTTACCCACGACCGCGATCACCACCAGCACCACGCGTAGCCAGCCGTCGTCGGCCAGTTCCAACAGAAGCAAGAAGGAGGCGAGGAACGGTATCCACAGCAGCGACAGCACCCCAGCAAGGCCATCTGCCAGGGTGTTCTCAACGCGCTCGTCCCCCAGCCGCCAGGCAATCACTCCTGCACATCCCACCAGCAGCGCCACCACCAGGCCTTCGGGTTTGGCGAACCAGGTAGCTACTCCCATGCCCACGGCTGCGGCAATAAGCGGAATGAGTGGGATGCGCCGGCCGTGCTTGCCCAGCGCGTTGCCCCATTCGATCAATGCCACCACGCAGGCCGCGTACAGCACGATCGCGAACACCAACGCATGGACCCAGGCCGCGCCCACGGCGAATACCAGCATGGCCGCACCGGCGATGGTCGCTACCGACATGTTGCGGCCACCCGCGGGGGCGGGCGGTTCGGCGTCAGTCACGTTGGCGGCGTCGGGGCTGTCAACAGCATCGTGCACGTCGCCTGCATCCGCGAACTGGCCTACCTCCGGGAAGTCAGCGGTGTCCGGGAAGTCGCCACCATTCGGGAAGTCGCCCGCATCCGGGAACTCGAATGCCTCGTCCGGCAACCCCAAATCGGCGGTGTCTTCCGCATCGGGCCAGGGGTGGCCGGGCGGGGACGGCTCATCCTCACCCGTAACGCCCGCCTTGCGTCCACGACGCTCAAAGAGGGAAATCTGTAGCGCTCGGTAACGATGCGAACTGAACAAGTCCGCCGCCCGCTGGCGCCTACCTCGAGGATGCGAACCGGGAGCGCCGTCAAATTCAGGAGTGGCGCCCGTGGGCTCGGCGTCGTGTCCCGTCATTAGACCTCGAGCAGCTCGCTCTCCTTGCGAGCGAGCATGGCGTCAATCGTGTCGACGTACTTCTTGGTCAGGGCGTCCAGTTCCTTCTCGGCCCGGCTGCCCTCATCCTCGCCAACCTCGCCGCCCTTGACCGCGGCATCAATGGCGTCCTTGGCCTTGCGGCGCATGTTGCGCACGGTCACGCGGGACTCTTCGGAACGCTGCTTAGCGAGCTTGACGTAGTCACGGCGGCGTTCTTCGGTCATGGGAGGCATGTTGATGCGCAGCACCTGACCATCGTCGGAGGGGTTGATCCCCAGGTCCGAGGAACGCAACGCCTTGTCAATGTCCTTCTTGGCGCTCATGTCGTAGGGCGCAATCACCACCGTGCGCGGCTCCGGGATGGAGATCGACGCGAGCTGCTGCAGTGGCGTGGGGGCGCCGTAGTAGTCAACTGCAATGTGGGAAAACATTGCTGCCGAGGCCTGCCCGGTGCGAATGGATGCAAGGTTGTCGCGTGCCACGCCCAGCGCGTTTTCCATGTTCTCCTCAGCGTCGAGGAGGATCTCGTCAATCACGTTTGTCCCTTCGTGCCCTGCTATGCGCTCACGCGCGTGCCGATTGTCTCACCCACGAGGGCGCGCGTCACATTGCCCGGAGTGTCGAGCCCAAACACCACCATCGGTACCCGGTTATCCATTGCCAGTGAGAACGCGGCCTGGTCCATGACCTGCAACCGTTGGGTCAACGCATCGGCGTAGGTCACCGAGTCAAGGCGTACTGCGTTGGGGTCACGTCGTGGGTCCGCCGTATAGACCGCGTCCACGCCGTTCTTGCCCATCAGCACCTCGCTGCAGCCCGTCTCCAGAGCGCGCTGCACGGACACCGTGTCGGTGGAGAAGTACGGCATGCCTGCACCGGCGGCGAACACCACCACACGGCCCTTTTCCAAGTGCCGGATCGCGCGCAACGGAATGTACGGCTCCGCCACCTGGCCCATGGTGATGGCTGTTTGCACCCGCGTGACCACCGAGGCCTGCTCCAGGAAGTCCTGCAACGCCAGCGCGTTCATCACGGTGCCCAACATGCCCATGTAGTCCGCGCGGGCGCGTTCCATACCGGCTTGGCTGAGTTCGGCGCCGCGGAAGAAGTTGCCGCCACCAACGACGATTGCCACTTGCACTCCGGTGCGGACCGCATCGCCAATTTCTCCGGCAATACGGCGTACGACGACGGGGTCAAGTCCTACCGAACCGCCACCGAACATCTCGCCGGAGAGTTTGAGCAAAACGCGACGCGCCGCGGAAGGAGCCGGGCCCGATGTGGGGGTGTTCTCGGGCATCAGTTCCTCCTCGCGGCGCGTGACGAAAAGCTTTGAGACTTAGGCTCCCACACGGAAGCGAGCGAAGCCGAGCACCTCGCCGCCGGTGGCCTCAACCACCTTGCCGACCGTGGTCTTGGCGTCCTTGGCGAAGGCCTGCTCGCCCAGCACGTTCTCCTTGAAGAAGCCGGTGAGACGACCTTCGACAATCTTGGACAGTGCAGCCTCGGGCTTGCCTTCGTTGCGGGCCGTCTCCTCGGCAACACGACGCTCGTTGTCCACCGTCTCAGCGGGAACCTCGTCACGGCTGAGGTACAGCGGCGAGTACGCGGCAATGTGCATTGCCACGTCACGGGCCACCTCGGAGGCCTTGGCGTCGGTACCCACCAGCACACCCACCTGGGCAGGCAGGTCGCGGTTGGTCTTGTGCAGGTAGTCCACCACGACGGGGGCTTCGACGCGGGCAACGCGGCGCAGCACGATCTTCTCGCCCAGCACGCCAGCGTTCTCGTCAATGACGTCCTTGACGGTCTTGCCCTGCAACGGTGCGGCCAGCGCGCTGTCCAGGTCAGCCGCGTCGGCAGCCACCACGGCAGCCAGCACGTCCTGAGCCAGGGCAACGAACTTGTCGTTCTTGGCCACAAAGTCGGTCTCAGAGTTGAGTTCGATCAGCGTGCCGATCTGTCCGGCACCACCGTTGGTGATGCTGGACGCGACCAAGCCCTCGGATGCCGAGCGGCCTTCACGCTTGGTGACACCCTTGAGGCCCTTGACGCGCAGGATGTCGACGGCCTTGTCGACGTCGCCGTCGGCCTCGTCGAGTGCCTTCTTGACGTCAAGCATGCCCGCACCGGTGCGCTCACGCAGTGCCTGGATGTCAGCGACGGTGTAGTTCGCCATGTCAGTCCTTTACTTCTCGTCAGCCTTGGCGGCAGCAGGCTTCTTTGCTGCGCCAGCGGCGGGGGCCTTCTTGGCCGTCGTCTTGGGGGCTGCCTTCTTGGGGGCAGCGGCAGCCTCCGCCTCGGCGGGGGCCTCGGCAGCGGCGTCGGCGGCCTCAGCGTCAGCAGCAGGTGCGTCAGCGGCGGGGGCGTCAGCAGCAGGTGCTTCAGCGGCGGGAGCCTCAGCCTCCGCACCGCCCAGCAGCTCCTGCTCCCACTCAGCCAGCGGCTCGGCGTCGGTGCTGCCAGCGGCGTCGGCGCTGGGGGCAGCGTGGCGCTGCTTGATGCCGTCGGCCACAGCGTCGGCAATCACGCGGGTGAGCAGACCCACCGAACGGATGGCGTCGTCGTTGCCGGGGATGCCGTAGGTGACCTGGTCAGGGTCGCAGTTGGAGTCAAGGATGCCCACCACGGGGATGCCCAGCTTGCGGGCCTCGTCCACGGCCAGGTGTTCCTTGTTGGTGTCAACGATCCAAATGATGGACGGCGTCTTGACCATGTCACGGATGCCACCGAGGACCTTGTCGAGCTTTTCCTTCTCGCGGCGCAGACCCAGCAGTTCCTTCTTGGTGCGACCCGAACCGGCGACATCGTCAAAGTCGATCTCTTCGAGTTCCTTCAGGCGTGCCACACGCTTGGACACGGTCTGGAAGTTGGTCAGCATGCCGCCCAGCCAGCGCTCGTTGATGTAGGGCATCCCCACACGCGAGGCCTGCTCGGCGATGGTCGACTGTGCCTGACGCTTGGTGCCCACAAACAGCACCGAGCCGCCGTGAGCGACGGTCTCGCGCACGAATTCGTACGCGTTGTCGATCTTGGACAGCGACTTCTGCAAGTCGATGATGTAGTTGCCGTTGCGCTCGGTGAGGATGAAGCGCTTCATCTTGGGGTTCCAGCGGCTGGTCTGGTGTCCAAAGTGAACACCGGCGTCAAGCAACTGGCGCATGGTCACAACTGCCATGGCTCGTCCTTATCCGCGCGCGTATGCGCGCTCAGGTGCGGGAGTGGGGCTCCCGAGGTTTTCGGTTGACGATGCCGTCCAGGTGGACGGAATCCCTGGTGCCAACGCGGGTGAGCACCGGGCGGACCCGGACCTTCGCTACCCCGGCGCCCTCCTGTACAGCAGGCGGGCGAATGGCACGCGTTGTCACCCGCTCACACGGGTGCCCGACTATGGTAGCCGATCACCAGGCCGTGCCGTCCACAGGTGCGGGGATGACGCCGACGCCACAGCCCGGTGGGCGCGCTCACCCACCTGACGTGCGGACGTGCTGTGCTGGCGCCATGAGGTTAACCATCGCCCGTTTGGCAGCGCTGGGCGCCATGATGATTGCGGTGCTGGCACCGGCGCAGGTGCCGGCTGGCGCTGTGAGCACCCCGGCTGGCGCTACGTACACCCCGGCTCGCGCTGCATACACCCCTGCTCGCGCTACGGATACCCCTGCTCGCGCTACGACCAGCCTGTGCACGCTTCCGGTGCCCGGCGAGCGCATCGTCGCCCTGGCACGTATCCCCCGGGCCCCCTGGACGGCCGGCCATCGCGGCATTGATATCAATGCCACCGCGCAGGCCCCGGTAGTGGCGCCAGCGGGTGGAACGGTCGAGTTTGCGGGCGTAGTGGTGGACCGCCCCGTTGTCACCATCCGCCACCGTGACGGTAGGCGCTCCTCGCTAGAGCCGGTAAGTGCGACGGTGGACGTGGGCACCACTGTTGCTGCCGGCCAGGAGGTGGGCCAGGTTGGCCCGGGATACAGCCACTGCGAACCACATCTGTGCGTGCATTGGGGCCTGCGGGAGGGCAGCGCCTACATCGACCCGCTGGATTGTCTCGAGGGCTTTGGCCCCGTGGTGCTGTTGCCGCTGGCGGACCTTTAGGCGAAGGCACCCGTCTTCAGCAGGCTTTCACGCAGCTTTTTGACGGCAGCCGAATGGATTTGCGACACCCGCGACTCGGTCACACCCAGCACTTGCCCAATCTGAGCCAGGGTGAGGTTTTCGTAGTAGTACAGGTTCAACACCTGCTGCTCGCGGTCGCGCACACCCTGAACAGCGGTGGCCAGCAATGCGTGAGCCTCCCGCACCTCCATTGATGCGGACACGGCCGGAACGGCCAACGCTGCGACAGTGTCGATGGTGGCGGCGTCGTGCTCGGCCCCCAGCCCGTCCAGCGCTGCGACGTGGCTGAGCGCCACCTGGGCGCGCACCGTGCGCACGTCGGCAATGTCCCAGCCCAGTTCGGTGGCCACGTCCTCGTCACTGATGTGGCGTTGGAGACGCTGTTCTAGGGTGCGGGCCGCCGTGTCAACGGCGCGGGCCTTGGATCGCACCGAACGCGGCACCCAGTCGGCGGCACGCAGCTCGTCGATGATGGCGCCGCGAATCCGGGTGGCGGCATAGGTTTCGAACTTGAAGCCGCGTTCGACCTCAAACTTTTCCACTGCGTCGATCAGGCCGAACATGCCGTAAGAGACCAAGTCCGCCAGTTCGACCGTTTCCGGGAGGCGCCCAATCATGCGCGAGGCCACGTGGGTGACCAGCGGCGCATGTTGGGTGATCAGCCGGTCACGGGCGGCGCGTCGCTCCTGGGGTTCGTCGCTGGCTAGCAGGTCCCAGTCAGAGGCCAGGTGTGCCTCGTGCGTACGCGCGGTGTTGTCCAGATCGTCCAGGTACATCGGGTGTTCTCCTCATGCCCTCGGGTGAGCGAGCGCGTATGCGGCGCGCAGGCGGTCGGCGGTGACGTGGGTGTAGCGCTGTGTGGTGGTCAGCGACGAGTGCCCCAGCACCTCTTGCACGGAGCGCAAGTCGGAGCCCTGCTGGAGCAGATGTGTGGCTGCGCTGTGGCGCAGTCCGTGGGGGGCAAGGTCGGGCACGCCTGCGGCGGTGGCCAGGAGGTGGACGATGCTGCGCACGGCACGCTGGTCGATGCGGTGCCCGCGCACCCCCACAAACAGTGCCCGTGGCACTGCTTGCATGCGTGCGCGGCCGGTGTCAATCCATTCGGTCAGGGCACGTGCGGCAGGCAGGCCGAAGGGAACCACCCGCTCCTTGTTGCCCTTGCCCAGCACGCGAAGGGTGCGTTCGGCCAGGTCAACGTCTCCGAGGTCCAGGCCCACCAGCTCGCTCACACGGATGCCGGTGGCGTACAAGGTCTCGGCAATGGCCCAGTCGCGTAGGTCGGCGGCCTCGCCGGAGTCGGCGCGGGTTTTGGCGGTGTTGAGAAGGAGCCGGGCTTGGTCGATGCTCAGCACGCCCGGGATGGTGGGGCGGGGCTGAGCGGACGCGAGTCGCAGAGCGGGGTTGTGATCGACGATCCCCTCGCGGTGAGCCCAAGCGAAGAAGGCGCGTACGGCCGCTCCGCGGCGGGCCAGGGTCGAGCGGCTCAGCCCCGAGGAGGCCTGGTGGGCCAGCCATGCGCGCAGGTCGGCCAGCGTGACGCTGTTCCAGTCGGTGGAGGCGGTGGCGGCGTCCGTGTCCGAGGCGGTGGCGTCAGAGGCGGCCGGACCCCACAGGTAGTGGGCCAGCGATTCGACGTCACCCACATAGGCCCGCACGGTGTGCTCGGACGCGCCTTGGCCATGGCGCACGCTGGCGGCATAGCGTTCCAGCAGGCTCGGCGTCGTCGACATGGTGCCCACTGTGACACCGTCACACCTGTCAAATCAACCCCGTTATTCACATTTGTCACATGAGTCACAGCGTTTCCGTGTGGTTTGTGACCTTATGCACCTTTTCGAAACGGGCGAGAAACCCTGGTCCACCCTCCCTGATGCGCCTCAATCAGGCCTCGCGCACTGAGCGCACCCATCGCCGTGCGCACACTTGCCAGGTCAAGTCCCGCCTGCTGCGCAATTGCCTCCATATCGCGTGGATGAGTTGAGGTGGCGTCATAGACGGCCCGCTGGGCGGCGGTGGCAAAGTCCAAGGTGTCGCGCCTGCTGGGGCTCGCCTGCGCGGGGTGGGGACGGGCCGACCATTCGGGCGTGGACACCACCAACTCGACCACATGCTCGTGGCAGGCCACCACTACGGCTCCAGCTTCACGCATCACCTCGTGGCAGCCCGCCGAGGACGCCGAGGTTGCCGGACCGGGCACCGCCCCCACCGGCCGGGCAAGGTCGGCCGCATGTCGAACGGTGTTGAGTGCCCCGGACCTCAAGGCTGCCTCGACGACGACGGTGGCGCTGGCCGCGCCAATGAGCCGATTGCGGCTAAGAAACCGAGACCGGTGGGGCGCAAATCCTGGGGGCACTTCCGCAACAACGGCGCCATGTTCAATGACCTGCCTGAGCAGGTCGGTGTTGCCGGTGGGATAGAGCCGGTCAATTCCTCCGGCCATGACGGCCACCGTGCGCGTGCCATGCGCCAGTGCGGACCGATGTGCGGCCGCGTCGATGCCGTAGGCGCCACCTGAGATCACGCTCGCGCCCACACTGGCAGCCCCGGCCACCACCACGTCGGCCATATGGCAGCCGTATGCCGTTGCAGCTCGGGCACCCACCACGGCAAGCGAGCGCGACCACAGCGCATCCAGGTCATTGTCGCCGCGCACATACAACGCAAAGGGCGTCGTGATGCCAAGGTCACCTAAAGCATGCGGCCAGCCGGGGTCTGTTCTAGTGAGCACCTGTGCGTTGACGGCTCGCGCGCGACGTTCATGGTCGGCCAGCCCGCTATCCCAGCGCCTGGCCCACCGTTCGATGCCCGCTATCAGGTGCGCGCGAACCTCGGTGGGAAGGTGTGGCGCAATCTCATGGGTGGCGGCAAGGGGATCGTGCCGGGCGCTCGCCAGCCAGGTCAGCGCCTCGGCCGCGCCCAGGTGTTCCACTACGGTGGCCGCCACCGCATCACCGGGCTCTGCGAGCGCGCTCCACGCGATGAGTGCCCGCCGCTGGGATGGCGAACGCGTGCCCCGTCCATGCGTGGGCGCCGCCGCGTCCGATGTCGCCGCGTCCGGTGTCAATGCCTGCCCTGTCACCGTGCACCCTCCCGCGAGCGCAACAGCATGGCCTGGCTGACGTGCTCGGCCGTGGGCTCAGGATCGCCGGCCAAATCAGCCAGTGTCCACGCCACACGCACAATACGGTCCACGCCACGTGCGCTGATCCGGCCTGCTTCCTGTGCGGACATGGTGATAGCGATCGCATCTGCAGGGGTGGCCGAACGGATCCAGGACGACGCCGCATGGGCATTGGTGGTCCACGGCAGGTGGGCAAAGCGTGCTTGAGCACGCTCGCGGGCTGCCAGCACACGTGCTGCGACGTCCTGGGAGGACTCGCCCGGGGCGTCGGTGGCGGGGCGGACGGGCATCACGTCCACGTGAATGTCGATGCGGTCCAGCAGCGGCCCGCCCAAGCGCCCAAAGTATCGGCGCCGCTGCACGGATGTGCATTCGCACGCCTCGCCTCGTCCGTAGAAGCGCCCACAGGGGCACGGGTTGGCAGCCAGCACCAGCTGAAAGCGAGCCGGGTAGCGGGTGGCGCCGTACGCGCGATACAGCACAATCTCGCCACTTTCGAGGGGCTGGCGCAAGGTTTGCAGTACGGATGAAGGAAACTCGGGCGCCTCGTCCAGGAACAGCACTCCGGCATGGGCACGCGAGATGGCTCCGGGTCGGGCCAGCCGCGCTCCCCCACCCACAATCGCGGCCGCCGAGGCCGAATGATGTGGGGCTTCAAAGGGAGCCGCGGTCAGCAGTCCCCGTGCCACATCGAGGGTTCCGGCAATGGAGTGAATGGAGGTGGCCGCGAGCGCGTCGGCCGGCGCTAGCGGCGGCAGGATGGTCGGTAGGCGCGAGGCGAGCATCGTCTTTCCTGCACCAGGCGGCCCCACCATCAGCAGGTGATGCCCACCTGCCGCAGCCACCTCCAACGCCCACCGCGCCTCGTGTTGGCCACGCACATCGGCCAAGTCGAGACGCTCCGCGGCCCGGGTGCTAGCGGCCTGGGCAGTTGTGGCGGCGTCGCGATGCGGGTGGGGTGAAGGGTGGGCGTCGTCACACCCGTACATGGCCGCCACCTGGGCCAAGCTGTCGGCGGCCACCACCTGGGCACCGGGGACCAGTCGCGCCTCGGCCGCATTGGCTGAGGGCACCACGATGCGGGTGTACCCAGCGGCCACGGCGGCGGCGACGGCTGGGAGCACCCCGCGCACGGCGTGGAGGTGCCCGTCCAGTCCTAGTTCACCCAGGTGGACCACCTGGGAGGGCTCGCGTGGGTCGATCAGGTGTGCCCCGGCCAGCACCGCCACGGCGATCGCGAGGTCGGTGGCGGGCCCAGATTTGGGTAGAGACGCCGGGGACAAGTTGACGGTAATGCGCCGTGCGGGCCAGGTCAGAGCCGACGACGCCACCGCGGCCCGTACCCGATCTCGGGCTTCGCTCAGGGACGTGTCCGGCAGGCCCACCACGGTGAAGGCGGGCAGTGAAGCCGCTAAGTGGGCTTCCACATCAATGACGTGTCCGCTGACTCCCACCAGCGCTACGGACAGGGTGCGGCCGATCATGTCACCGACCTCAGGTGTTCAATGTGTGCGCTGCCTGCGCGGGGCAACGTGACGGCGGCTACGTCAATGCGTACGGAGCCAAACCGTCCGCCGTGTTCGGCAAGCCATCGGGCAGCCAGACGGCGCAGTCGCATGACTTTGCGCGCAGTGACGGCTTCCATCGCACCACCGAAGGCAGCCGAGCGCCTGGTCTTGACCTCCACTACCACTAAGGCGTCTGCGTCAAGCGCGACAATGTCGATCTCGCCTAACTCGCAGCGCCAGTTGCGGTCCAGGATCACCCATCCCTGGTCGCTGAGGGTGCGTGCTACGAGTCGTTCCCCGTAGGCACCCACCACGTCTTTGACTGCCATGCCCCACCTCCTGGCACCGACTATGGCGTGCCACGGGAGCCCCGACAGATGGGACGGCTATGAGTTGTGGAGCGGGCCGGGGAATGCGGTCTGTGGACGGCGCGTCACGTGTGCCGCCGGTATGATTTAGCGTCCGCGCAGTTGGCGCAGGTCCGGCATCGCGTCCCCGTTGTCGAGTTCTTCAATGTTCACGTCGCGAAACGACACCACGCGCACGTTCTTGACCAGCCGGGCCGAGCGGTACACGTCCCACACCCACACGTCATTGAGGGTGACCTCAAAGTAGATGTCCGTGCCGTTGGAGCGCACCTGAAGGTCCACCTTGTTGCACAGGTAGAAGCGCCGCTCAGTTTCAACAACGTAGCGAAACAGACCCACCACATCGCGGTATTCGCGGTATAGCGCCAGCTCGGCCTCGGTCTCGTAATTCTCCAGGTCTTCGCTACTCACGTGTCCATCATGACGGATGTGCGCGGCTGTGCGGGTCCCGGCACGCGCACGGGCAGTTTCCATGACACCCGATGCAGCGGGCTGGGACCGTGCGTGGCCAACGCCTCCAGATGCGCCGCAGCGCCATAGCCCTTATTGGAGTCCCAGCCGTAGGCCGGATGGTCGCCGTGCGCGGCCACCATGAGTGCGTCGCGTTCCACCTTGGCCAGCACCGATGCGGCCGCAATTGACGCACACCGGGCGTCCCCCTTGACCACCATCGTCACCGGCGGGCAGGTGCGTGCCAGGGCAACACCGCCGCCGGCCTCCCCCGCATCGGCCGCACGCTCACTGGTATCCCCCGCCTCCCCTGCATCGGCAAACAAATCCGCGGGCGGCGCACTCAGCCAATCGTGCGAACCATCCAGCAGGACCGCGTCGGCCACAACCCCGGCCGCCTCCAGCGTGCCCAGCGCCCGCATTCCTGCCAGACGCAGCGCGGCGACGATGCCGTGGGCGTCAATTTCTGCCGCGCTGGCATGCCCGACGGCGTGGGCCAGACCAAACTCTTCCAGGGCTGGCAGTAGCGCCTGACGCGCACGCGCACTGAGTTGTTTGGAATCGGCGAGCCCGCCGGGCCAGGTGTCGCAGCGCGCCACAGCACACACTCCCACGCTGACGGGCCCGGCCAATGCCCCGCGGCCTACCTCATCAATTCCCGCCACCACGCGTGCCCCCGCCTCCCACAGCGTGGCCTCTACTTCGAGGGACACCACGGCTATAGCCCCAGGTCAGGCGCCGAATACGTGTGCCAGTGGTTGAACGGCCACACGGTGACAAACACCGTGCCCACCACGGAGCTTTGCGGGATGGTGCCGCCGCCGGGATCACCCAGGTGGGCGCGCGAGTCAGCCGAATTGGAGCGATTGTCGCCCAGCACCCATAGGCGTCCCTGGGGTACGTCCACCGACCACCCGGACACGCAGCTGCGGGTGCCCGGTTTGACGTAGTCCTCAATCAGGGGTGTGCCGTTGACGGTGACGATGCCGTCGGCGGGGTCGCAGGCCACCGTGTCACCAGGCAAGCCGATCACGCGCTTGACCAGGTGCGCGTCGGAGTCCTGCGGCAACAGTCCCACCCAGCTGGCGACGTCGTTCCATACCCGCCCCAGCCCACTGTGGTGGGCTTTGGTGGTGGGGCTCAGCCAGCCGCCGGGATCCTTGAAAACAATAATGTCGCCGCGGCGCAGGTCCAGCGGACCCGGCCTCCACAGCGACACGAGAATGCGGTCATTGACCTGCAGGGTGTTCTCCATGGATTCGGACGGGATCCAGAAGGACTGGAAGACGAACGTCTTCAGCAGCAGCGACAAGACCAGGGCGGCGCCGCCCACAATGAGGACTTCACGCGCCCAGGACCACACGCGACGGCCGACGGTCGGCTCAGGGCCTTCCGCCGCGCCGTCACGTGCGGGGGTGATGATTTAGCTTTCGCGCTTTTCGCGGATGCGGGCAGCCTTACCGCGCAGGTTGCGCAGGTAGTACAGCTTGGCCCGGCGCACGTCGCCGCGACGCTCCACCTCGATCTTCTCGACGGTGGGGGTGTGCAGGGGGAACGTACGCTCCACGCCCACACCAAAGGAAATCTTGCGCACCGTGTAGGTCTCGCCAATGCCCTTGCCCTGGCGGGCGATAACGACGCCCTGGAACACCTGGACACGGGAGCGGTTACCTTCAACCACCTTGACGTGAACCTTTACCGAGTCACCGGCACGGAAGGCCGGGATGTCGTCGCGCAGCTGGGCTGCGATGACGTTGTCAAGCTTCTGCATGACGTTCTTCTCCTCGCGTTCGCCACAGGTCGCTCGCGATCTCTGCCCAAAGGCATTGAGTCGTTTTCATACGCTACGGGCTGTGCCAGACCCCCTGTGGCAGGTCTCGGCGCCGCGCGCACCGAGGGGCTATTCTGCCATATCGCGCGCGCTGGAGCCACTGGCACCCTGTTGCGCAGCTAACCCCAGTCGTGCCGCCAAATCGGGACGACGCTGCCGGGTGCGTTCGAGTTGTTGTTCGTGGCGCCACTGCGCAATCTGGCCGTGGTGACCTGACAGCAGCACGGGCGGCACGTCAAGGCCGCGCCACGTGGCTGGGCGCGTGTAGGCGGGGTATTCGAGGAGCCCGTCGGCGTGGCTTTCCTCCTCAATGGAGGCGGCGTTGCCCATGAAGCCGGGGATGAGTCGGGTGATGGCTTCGATCATGGCCACCACGGCCACCTCGCCGCCGTTGAGGACATAGTCGCCGACGCTGACCTCCAGGACGCGCGTGCCGGTACCTGCGTAGTACTCGGGGACGCGCGCATCAATACCCTCATAGCGCCCACAGGCAAATACCAGGTGTGATGCACTAGACAGATCGTGCGCAAGGGCCTGCGTGAAGGGGATTCCGGCCGGGGTAGGCACCACCAGCACGGAGTCGGAGCCCAGCACGTCATCGAGGGCGCGGCCCCACACGTCGGCCTTCATCACCATGCCTGCGCCCCCACCAAAGGGAGCATCGTCAACGGTGCGGTGAACGTCCGGTGTGCCGTCGGCTTTGATGGCGGCCCAGTCGCGTAGATCGTGCACGCCAATGTGGACCAGGTCCGCCTGGCGGGCCTTGCCCAGTAGAGACACGTCAAGCACGGAGAAGAACTCCGGGAAGATGGTGACGATGTCGAGCTGCACGCTCACTCCTGGACGTCTTCGCCGTCAAGCAGACCGTAGGGCGGCGTCACTGTCAGGTAGCCGGCTTCAACGTCCACCACCGGCACAAAGGCATCCACCAGGGGCACCATGGCACGGTTGCCTGATGCCTGACGGATCACCAACACGTCTTGGGCGGGTAGTGGCAGGACTTCCACCACGGTGCCCACGCTGGTTCCGTCGGCTCGGCGGGCTTCGAGCCCCACCAGACGGCCCACAAACCAGGCGTCGTCTTCTTCGTCTTCGTCGGCTTCAACCAGGATTTCCACGCCGCGGGCCTGTTCGGCTGCGGTGCGGTCGGTCAGTTGATCGAAGCGCACATACCACCGGCCCGCCTGCTGTCGCACGGCGGCGACAGTCAGGGGGCCGGCGTTGGATGGTTCGGTGTCAAAGGTGGCGCCCACCACGAACCGGTCGGCGGGGATGTCGGTACGTAGTTCGACCGACACCTCGCCTTTGAGTCCGTGCGCTTTGCCGATGCGCGCAACCGTCACCTTCATGGCCACCAGCCTAAAGTGCGAGCCTGCGGGCAGGCTCTTTAGTCAACGTCGACGATGTTGACCCGCACGTCGTCGCGCGAGATCGCGTCGATGACGGTGCGGATGGCGCTGGCGGTACGGCCGTGACGGCCGATGACGCGGGGCAGGTCGTCGGGGTGGACCACCACGTTGAGGGTCATGCCACGCCGCCCCGGACGTTCCGTCACCCGCACATCTTCCGGGTTGCGGACGATCGAACGGACGAGGAACTCGAGGGCCTCGTGGGTCATGGCCTAGTTGCCTTCTTCTTCGAGGGTGCCTTCAACGGCGGCGTCAGCGTCCGAGGGGTTGCCTTCGGCGATCTCGACGTCCACCTCGGTGGCCTCATCGGCGGGAACTTCGCTGGACTCGTCGGCCACGGTCTGCGCCTCGGCAGCAGCCTTGGCGGCCTTGTCCTTCGCGGCGGCAGCGGCAGCCTTGGCCTTCTCGGCGGCGTCGGCCTGCGCCTTGATGGCGGCCTCGGCGTCGGCCTTAGCGCCTGCAACCTTGACGGTGTTCTTGGCGTTCTTGTCGCCCTTGAAGATGCCCCAGTCGCCGGTGAGCTTCAGCAGCGCGGTGACCTGCTCGGTGGGCTGGGCGCCCACGCTCAGCCAGTACTGTGCGCGCTCGGAGTTGATCTCGATGACCGAGGGCTCCTCGGTGGGGTGGTACTTGCCGATCTCTTCGATCGCACGGCCGTCGCGCTTGGTACGCGAGTCCATGACCACTACGCGGTAGAAGGGGGCGCGCTTCTTGCCAAAGCGCTTGAGGCGAATCTTGACAGCCATCGCTGTAACTCCTTGTATTCGGTGTGAGCCGGGCGGGCGGTGCCTCGCCTGACAAGACGAATTGCCGCGCAGGCGCGCGACAGCGGTCCAGTATGCCAGATGCAGCCGTGCCTGTGCGAGCCGCTGCCTGGCTAGTGCCTCACGGAGGGCCAGCCGGTGGAGGCTTCGGTGCTGAAGGAGCCGTTGCCGTGGTCGCGGGTGACCACCAGCACATCCAGGCCTGCATCGAGGGCGGCGGCCAGTACCTGGTCCCCTCCGGCGGCAATAGCGGTGGCCCAGGCGTCGGCCGTGACCAGGTCAGGACCGACGACGGACACCTGCAGGTAGTGCTGTGCGCCTTCCCCGGTGGCGGGGTCCCAAATGTGGCGTCCGTGGTGGGCGACACCGGAGGTGGCCAGGGCGCGCCGCTTGCCCCCGAGCGCGACCACGTCGATCACGGGCCCGGCCGAGGGGTCGCCGCTGACGCGCGGGTCCGCAATGCCGAGCGTCCACACATGGCCTTCCCCTGAGACGAGGACGTCCCCGGCGGCTCCCACCATCCACGCGGCCGCCCGTAGCTGGTCCAGGGCATCCACGGCGCGGGCCACTGCCCAGCCTTTGACGATTCCGGTGGGGTCGAGGTGGTCGCTGCGGCGGGCGTCAAAGGCACCCAGGGTGTGGCTGCGGTACCACTCGCAGGTTTGCAGGACTTCCAGTACCTCGGGCTCGCATTCGTCGATTGCCAGTTCGCCGCGGTTGAGCCGCGATAGTTGGGAGTCCTCCTTGAAGAGCGAGAACACCTCGTCCGCCCAGATCAGGTCCCGATGCAGTTGGTCGACGGCGGCAGTTGCGGCGCGCTGGGAGGGTGGCAGGCGCACCTGCACCGTGAAGGGCATGGCCATGGCGTGCACCGTGGCGCAATAGGTGGGGATGCTCACGACGCTGGCGACGGCGCGGGTTGTGTAGCGTCGGGCTGCGTGGCGGCTGGCTGTTGTGACGCCGGCACCACTAGCTGAAGCGTGGGAGTGTGCCGGGGCGCGGCCGCGTAGCCCGCGGCCACAATTGCCGCGCAAAGCCCCGCGACCAGTGCTACCCGTGGCGCCCTCACGCGTGAGCCTCGGCCACATCCAATGCGCCGGCAATGGATTCCAGGAATGCCGGGGAGGTGAAGGACGAACCCGACACGTAGTCCACATCCGCGCTTTGCGCCTGAATGACCCGGCGGGCTAGTTCGGGTACGGCAAAGGAGTTGACCTGGAGCGATTCGGGGTCTTGAGTTCCCGCCTCCACGGGGTCTACGGCAGTGATGATGCCGCCGCTGATGGTCACTTGTGCCTGGTATCCGCCGCGCAGGTTGGTCACGCGCGGTCCCACGTAAACCCCGTCGGCATAGGCGATGGGACCGGCAACGGTGGGCACCACAACGGGCTCGGCATCAGAGGCGGCTGGCCCGCGTGCGCCCGCGCCACCGGGGGTGCACGCAGTCAGCAGCGTCAGCGACGCCCCTGCCCACCACCACGGTTGTGCCGTCATTGCCCGTCGCGTTGCCATCCAAAACTCTCCCGATGTATCTGGTGTGCTGGAACGCCCGCCGCACGGGCGTCGGCCACCACATGTCGTGTCCACGCCGCTGGACCACATATATAGAGGTCACGGGCGGCGATATCCGTGACCAGTTCTGCCAGGTGCAGCGGCTGGGTAGCCGATGCCCATCCCCTACCGCGCGGTCCCTCAACCACGGTAAGTGGGATGGCTCGTGCAGCGGCCACGTCGCTGACGTCATCCAAGAGCGGTGCCTGGGCCCGGGATCGCACCCGCACAATCACATCGACGGGCCCGTCGGCATCGTTCCAGTCAGTTAGCAGTGCACGTACGGGAGTTATTCCCACGCCCGCAGCAATGAGGACGGCGCCGGGCTGGGTGCGCGAGGCCCGCGTGAACACGCCAAAGGGACCTTCCACCAGCACGGGTGTTCCCACCTGGAGGGAGCCCAACGCGGCCGTGCCGTCCCCGGTGACTTTGGCCGTCAGGCCCAGGTGGTCGGCCTCAACATGCGAGACGGTGAAGGGGTGACTGGAGCGCCAGTGGGCGCGGTCCATGAAGCGCCACAACAAGAACTGGCCGGGCCGCACACCCAGGCGCTTCACCTCTGTACCTGTGACACGCACCTGGGTGTAGCGGGGGTGGTCGTCGTGCGCGGATGCCGTGGTGGTCACGGCCGCCACCCGCAGGCCGTACCTGCGCCAGCGCACAATGGGCCGCACCACGCGGTAGGTGATCAGTGCGGCAAACACGGCCACGTACAGCGTCAACCAATACACCCGTGCGGCAGGCGAGTCACGGAAGGTGGATCCTTCCAGCACCTGGTGCGGGACGGCCAGTGCGACCGCCAGGTAGGTGATCAGGTGGACGGCATGCCAGGTTTCATACCGCCAGCGTCGGCGCACTATTACTAAGGCGGTGACGAACACCACCGTGAACAGACCCAGCGCCACCTGTGCGCCTGCCAGGTACCAGGCGCTGGTAAACAATGCGGTGGTCTCGTCCCACCAGGCAAGGTCCGCATAGTGCGCAGACATGAGCGTGACGATGGCGGCGTGGGCGAGCATGGTCAGGATCGCCACTTTGCCCCAGCGGGCGTGGGTGGCGATGGCCCGGTCATGACCAATTGCGGCGTCAATGAGTGGGATGCGGGCCGCAAGCGCCACCTGGCACATCATCAGCACGCCTGCCACCAGTCCCGCCGCGCGGCCGAGTGCGTAGATGTAGTCCACGGGGGTGACGGTCAGGAGGGCGCCGTCGGCAATTGCCAGGGCGATGGCGACGCTGGCTAATAGGTAGGGCGTGGCCTGGAGGGCATCAACGCCCCACGAGCGGGCACGTGCACTGCGCTGCCACGGGTTGGCCTTCATGACGTCACCACGAGCGCGGTGGGGCGGCGGCTGCGGGGGTTCACCCTCATCGCACCCGACGTCCGGCCAGTAGCACAGCCACCGGGTGGGCCAGAGTGTCGATGTGAATGCGAGGGTCGGCATCGACTACCACCACATCGGCGCGGTCGCCTTCGGCCAGCACGCTTGCTCCAAGGAAGTGCCTTGCCCGCCAGGTGGCGGCGGCAACCACCTCGGCGGCACTCATGCAGCGGGCGAGTTCGGCTGCCTCGCGGGCCAGGTCTCCGTGCGCGATGGAGGTGCCCGCGTCGGTGCCCAGCAGTACGGTCATGCCGGCCTCGTGCATGGCTCCCACCTGCTGGTAGCGGCGCTCATACATGCCGTTCATGCGGGCGCTGAAGCGCGGGAAGCGGTCACCGGCCTGCGCGGCAAAGGCGGGGAAGTTTGCCACCTGCAGCAAGGTGGGCACCACGGGGATTCCCTCGCGTGCGGCGCGTTCCATCTGTGCGCCGGTCATGCCGGTGCCGTGTTCAATGCAGTCGAATCCTGCGTCCAGGAGCGCGTCAATGGATTCGGTGGCGAAGGTGTGCGCGGTGATGCGTGCTCCGGCGGCGTGGGCGGCGTGGGCGGCACTGGCTAGGTCGGCGGCGTCGAACAGGGGGGTCAGATCCGCTTGGGCGCCCAGGTCGCGGTCAATCCAGTCGGCGATCACCTTCACCCATGCGCCCGACGCTGCCTGTCGGGCGGCTTCGGCGGCCAGGCCGCCACCGGCCCGCGCGTCGTCCGTAATCTCCACGGCGTACCCGCGCAGGTAACGCTTGGGGCGGGCAATGAACCGCCCCGAAGGAATCACGAGCGGGAGATCGTCCCGGCCGGCCAGTGCGTCGAGCGATTCGGTGGAACCGGTGTCCCGAATCAGCAGTGTGCCCACGTCGCGCTCCATCACCGCATGGGCGATGATCTGCTCACCGCTGACGGGACCGCTGGGGCCCACGGCCAGGTGACAGTGCATGTCCACCAGGCCCGGCAGCGCCCAGCCGTCAATGGTTTCCGTCGGCGTGTGGCGGGGACGCTCATACGTGATGCGTCCGCCCAAGACCCAGGCACGGTCGTGCACCTGAGCGTCATCGGCCAGGATGGGGCCACTCAGTGCGTAGGCGGTCATCCGCGCAGGTATTTGCTTAAGCTCGGCAGGTCCTTGGGGTCAAAGTCGTTGGGCTGTGCCGGTGGCGCACCAAAGGCGCTGCCTGCGGGCGCTGTGCCCCGGCCCAGTGCGGCCTGTTCCTGCTGGGCTCGCTTGGCCGGGTTGCCGGACTTGCCTTTGACCTTGCGCTGCGGAGCTTGCTTGCCCTTGGACTTCTTGCCTCCGGGCAGGCCGCCCGGACCCATGACGGGTAGCCCACCCATTCCTGGCAGTCCCCCACCTCCGGCCATGGCTTTCATCATGCGTTGGGCATCCTCAAAGCGCTTGACCAGGGAGTTAATCTGCGCCACGGAGGTACCCGAACCGGCGGCAATGCGGGCCCGACGTGACCCGTTGAGCACCTTGGGGTTGTCGCGTTCGTAGGGGGTCATGGAGCGGATGATCGCCTCGGTGCGGGTTAGTTCGCGTTCGTCGAGGTTGTCGATCTGGTCGCGCATTTGGCCCATGCCGGGAAGCATGGTGAGCATTTTCTTCATCGAGCCCATGTTTTTGAGCTGCTGCATTTGGCTGAGGAAGTCCGTGAGCGTGAAGTCCTCGCCCTTGGACATCTTGGCGGCCATGCGTTCGGCTTCGGCCTGGTCGAAGGCACGTTCGGCCTGTTCGATCAGGGTGAGGATGTCGCCCATGTCGAGGATGCGTCCGGCCATCCGCTCGGGGTGGAAGACCTCAATCTCGTCGATCTTTTCGCCAGTGGAGGCGAACATGATCGGCACGCCGGTGACTTCGCGTACGGACAGTGCGGCACCACCGCGCGCGTCACCGTCCAGCTTGGTCAGTACCACACCGGTCATCGCCACGCCGGCCTGGAACGCCTGGGCGGTGGCCAGCGCGTCCTGACCAATCATCGCGTCGATGACGAACAGCACCTCGTCGGGGTTGATGGCCTCGCGGATGTCGCCGGCTTCGCGCATCAGGTCCGCGTCCACACCCAGACGTCCGGCGGTGTCCACAATGACTACCGAATTTTGGCGTTTGATCGCTTCCTTGATGGCGTTCTTGGCTACCTTGACCGGGTTGCCCTTGACCTTCTCGTCCTCGCGGGTGACGCCGCGTTCGGGTGCGTAGACGGGCACACCGGCGCGTTCACCGACCACTTCCAGCTGGGTGACGGCGTTGGGGCGCTGCAGGTCCGCTGCCACCAGCATCGGCGTGTGGCCCTCGTCCTTGAGCAGGCGGGCGAGCTTTCCAGCAAAGGTGGTCTTACCGGCACCTTGCAAACCGGCAAGCATGATGACGGTGGGGCCGGATTTGGCGGTGTGCAGGGAACGGGCCTGGCCGCCGAGGATCTCAATGAGTTCCTCGTTGACAATTTTGACGACCTGCTGGCCGGGGTTGAGCGCCTGCGACACCTCCGCGCCCAGGGCACGCTGGCGAATCCTTTCGGTGAACGTGGTGACCACGCTCACCGCGACGTCGGCGTCCAGCAGGGCTAGGCGGATCTGACGCACGGTGGCGTCAACGTCGGCCTCGCTGAGCCGCCCCTTTCCCCGCAGGGTCTTCAACGTCGCGGTGAGGCGATCAGACAGGCTCGCGAACACGGCTCTCCCTTCGGTGTGAGCGGTGCGCACTAGCCTACCGGGGCCCTATAGCGCGCTTGCGCCGCGCTCCCCGGTGCGCACGCGTATGGCGTCGTCCACGGTGAGGACCCACACCTTGCCGTCACCAATGGTGCCGGTGTGGGCGGCGGCAACGATCGCGTCGACCACGTCACCAGCGTCGGCGTCAGCGACCAGCACGTCCACACGGGTTTTGGCAATCAAATCGACCGTGTATTCGGCGCCTCGATACACCTCCGTGTGGCCCTTTTGGCAGCCGTATCCGGCGGCCTCGCTGACGGTCATGCCGCGTACTCCGGCCGCGTCAAGTGCGGCGCGAACAACGTCTAGCCGGGCGGGCTGAATGATCGCAGTGACAAGTTTCATGGTTACAACGCCTCCTCGTATGCGGTTTCGCCGTGTTCGGCAAGGTCAATTCCGGTGACCTCGACGTGTTCGCTCACACGCAGGCCCATGGTGCGTTTGATGACCAGTCCGATTACTAAGGTCGCCAGTGCGCAGTAGACGATGGACACCGCGGCGGCTACTGCTTGTGCAGCTAGGCCTGCGAACCCACCGCCCACAAACAAGCCCTCCCAGGCGCCGAACGTGGTGGTGCCAAACAGCCCGATGGCGAGCGTGCCCCATAGGCCTGACACCAGATGCACGCCCACCACGTCGAGCGAGTCGTCGTAGCCAAATCGGTATTTGAGGCCGACCGCGAGCGCCGAAAGCACTCCCGCACCCGCACCAATGAGGAGCGCTCCCCAGGGGTCCACTGCCACGGCGGCCGGGGTGATGGCCACCAGGCCAGCGACGACGCCGGAGGCAGCACCCAGGGACGTCGCCTTGCCGTCGCGGACCTTCTCAACGGCCAGCCAGCCGAGGATTGCGGCGGCGGTGGCGGCGGTGGTGTTCACCCACGCGGCGGTAGCGGAGGCATCCGCGGCAAATGCGGAGCCGGCGTTGAATCCAAACCAGCCAAACCACAGCAGCGCCGCACCCAGCATCACAAAGGGCAGGTTGTGTGGCTTGAAGGGTTCCTTCCCAAAGCCCTTGCGCACTCCCAGCAAGAGGGCGAGGACCAGGCCGGCCACTCCGGCGTTGATGTGGACTACGGTGCCGCCGGCGAAGTCCTGGGGGAACCAGGAGCTGGAGAAGATGGGCCCAGACTGGGAAAGGATGCCGCCGCCCCATACCCAGTGGGACACCGGCGCATACACCAGCACTGCCCATAGGCCTGCGAATACCAGCCAGGCGCTGAACTTGGTGCGGTCGGCAATGGAGCCAGAGATCAGGGCGACGGTGATGATGGCGAAGGTTGCCCCAAAGCCTGCGCCAATGATGGTTTGCGCGTCGTGTGAGGCGAAGGTGGAACTGAAGAACCAGTCCGAGCTTGGGCTGCCGACAAGCCCGCCGGCACTGTTGGAGCCGGTGGACAGGGAGTTGCCAACAACAACCCAGGCAACGGTGACCACCGCCATGGCCCCAAAGCTCATCATCATCATGTTCAGTACGGATTTGCTGCGCGACATTCCACCGTAGAAGAACGCCAGCGCGGGCGTCATCAACAGCACTAACGATGCCGACACGAGTAGCCACACAGTGGCGCCCACGCTGTCTGCGTAGGCCATGGCTTCTTCCATCGCGATCACTCCTTTTGCTCACGTGGTGGGCTTGGTGAGTGACACGCTCCCCCTACGCGGTTTCTGCGTGAGTGCGGCGATGTTTCGCCGTGGTTACGAATCGCGCGTAGAAGTAAAAGTCGTGTTGCGCCTGCGGGCGGCGGGCCACCACACGAGCGCCCCACCCAG
>Ga0222423_1000131_pt1 | contig 74307 bp, 68 predicted proteins | sample 3A0metagenome_FD_182472 | JGI IMG/M metagenome (GOLD analysis project Ga0222423, IMG submission 182472) | Enriched microbial communities from leaf-cutter ant dump, University of Wisconsin, Madison, United States - 3A0 (version 2) | ecosystem: Environmental > Terrestrial > Nest > Insects nest >...
GAGCGAGTCGGCGCGTCCGCGGCAGCGACGTCTGAGCCGTCCGCTGGGGGCTCGGCGGCGGGTGCCGTCTCCGGCACGGATGACTCAGTGGTCGCAGCAGCAGGAGCATCGGGGACCGCGGGTGTGGCGTGGGACGGCACCGGCGCCACCACCGGGTCGGGGGCGCTCGTGGCCGGGCTGTCACCGCTCGCGGCGACCGGATCGGGCCGACCGGCGGGGATCACGGGCGCTGCCGCCGCGGGCGCCGGCTCGGGAGCGGCGGCGACGGGCGCGGCAGCAACAGGTGCCGCTGCCGCAGGGGCTGCCGCCACGGGGGCTGCTGCCCCAGGTGCCGGCGCTCCGTCGATGGCCGCCAGGCGCGCACCCGTCTTGCGCAGTGCGAAGCCGATGAACAGCAGCGAGACGCCGACGCCGACCACGAGCAGCGCGACTCCGAAGGCGACGACTGACGTGAACAGCGAGGCGCGCAGGAACGACGCGTTCATCACGGTCGCGCGGTTCGGGTCGTCCTGCGGGAGCTCGGCGTACGTCTTGCCGCCGCCGATCTCCGTGGCGTGCTTGTCGATGACGGCGGCCTGGACCCAGGCCTCCCACGGCGTGTCGACGAGCTGGCCCTGGAAGGCGTCCGCGTCGTCGGAGACGGTGATGTTCTCGGCCCCCAGGTTGGTGGTGACCGCACCCCACGTCACGGCGCCGGCCACCACGAAGATGATGCCGAGGATGATCGTCAGGAGCCCGATGCCCTTGACCCCGCCTGACTTGCCCTTGCCAGATGTCGCCATGACCCGGTTCCTTCCGTCGTCGCGAGTCGCTCGCTGCGCGAACCCGGACCCAGGACCGGGTCCGGCGAGGAGCCGTCGGTGCCCCTCGTGGATGCATCACTGCAGGTCGACTGTATCGACACATGCACAGAATGCATGCCGAATCGGGTCAAATGTCGTCGCGGAAATGTCGTCGCGGGACCGTCGTCGCGAACCCGCGGCGGCCACGACTCAGGTCGGACGACTCAGGTCAGACGACTCAGGTCAGCGCTCGGCGGCCTCGATGCGTGCGAGCGCCTGGGCGTGCGCCTTGCGCTCCAGGATGAACGACATCACGGGAACGACGCCGGCGGCGGCGAGCGTGGTCAGGCGGCCGAGGCGCCAACGCATCGTCGCCCACAGGTGTGCGACGGTGAACAGGTACACGACGTAGATCCAGCCGTGCGCCATCGCGATGTACTTGCCGAGGCTGTTGCGCCAGTCACCCTCGGTGTCCCAGCCGGGTGCGTGGAACACGTACTTGAGCAGCACGACGACGGTGAGCAGGAGCAGCATCGTGCCGGTGATCCACGCCATCACGCGGTAGCGCTGCAGCGCACCACGGGCCTTGCGGGCCCACGCGGCGTCGGCCGGTCGGGCGGCGGGGGCTGGTGCGGCCGACGACGGCGACGTCGGCTCGGGCGCGCTGATGGGAGTCTCGCTCACGGGTGGTTCCTCTCGATCGTCCCTGCGATTCTCACCGACGACCGCACCGTCCCGGCGCGATCCGGCCCACCTCAGCGTGTGGGAGTGGTCACTCCCACTCGATGGTGCCCGGCGGCTTGCTCGTGACGTCGAGCACGACGCGGTTCACCTCGGGCACCTCGTTGGTGATGCGCGTGGAGATCGTCGCGAGGACGTCGTACGGCAGCCGCGTCCAGTCGGCCGTCATGGCGTCCTCGGACGAGACGGGCCGCAGCACGATCGGGTGGCCGTAGGTACGGCCGTCGCCCTGGACACCGACGGAACGCACGTCGGCGAGCAGCACCACGGGGCACTGCCAGATGTCGCGGTCCAGACCGGCGCGGGTGAGCTCCTCGCGGGCGATGACGTCGGCCGCGCGCAGGATGTCGAGGCGCTCGGCCGTGACCTCGCCGATGATCCGGATGCCCAGGCCGGGGCCGGGGAACGGCTGGCGCCAGACGATGCCCTCAGGCACCCCCAGCTCCAGGCCGACCGCACGCACCTCGTCCTTGAACAGCGTCCGCAGCGGCTCGACGAGCTCGAACTGCAGGTCGTCGGGCAGCCCGCCCACGTTGTGGTGCGACTTGATGTTGGCCGCACCCTCGCCGCCGCCCGACTCGACGACGTCCGGGTAGAGCGTGCCCTGCACCAGGAACTTGACCTCTTCGTCGCTGCCTTCGACGATCTCGCGCGCAGCGTCCTCGAACACGCGGATGAACTCGCGGCCGATGATCTTGCGCTTGGTCTCGGGGTCGGTGTGGCCCGCGAGCGCGGTGAGGAACCGCTCGCGCGCGTCGACGACCTTCAGCTGCACGCCGGTGGAGGCGACGAAGTCGACCTCCACCTGCTCGGCCTCACCCGAGCGCAGGAGGCCGTGGTCGACGAAGACGCAGGTCAGCTGGCTGCCGACGGCCCTCTGGACGAGGGCCGCGGCGACGGACGAGTCGACGCCGCCCGACAGGCCGCAGATGACGCGCGCGTCGCCCACCTGGGCGCGGATGCGGTCCACCTGCTCGGCCACCACGTTGCCGGGGTTCCAGTCCGGGGCCAGCCCGGCACCGGAGTACAGGAAGTTCTCGAGGGCCTTCTGGCCGAGCGGCGAGTGCTTGACCTCGGGGTGCCACTGCACACCGAACAGGCGCCGCTCGCGGTCCTCGAACGCCGCGACCGGCGACCCCGCGGAGGTGGCGAGCACCTCGAAGCCGTCGGGTGCGGCGTGCACGGCGTCGCCGTGGCTCATCCACACGGTCTGCTGCTCGGGGCTGCCGGACAGCACCGTGCCGGACGTCGTGACCTCGACGGCCGTCCCGCCGTACTCGCGCTGCCCCGTCTGGGCGACCGTGCCGCCGAGCGCCGCGGCCATCGCCTGGAAGCCGTAGCAGATGCCCAGCACGGGCACGCCGGCCTCGAACAGGGCCGGGTCGACGAACGGAGCACCGTCGGCGTACACCGACGACGGCCCGCCGGACAGGATGATCGCCGCGGGGTCCTTGGCGAGCAGGTCCGCCACGGAGGCGGTGTGGGGGACGATCTCGGAGTACACGCTGGCCTCGCGCACGCGGCGCGCGATGAGCTGGGCGTACTGCGCGCCGAAGTCGACGACGAGGACGGGCCTGTGGGAGGTCTGCGGCTCGGAAGTCACCGCCCCAGCGTAGTCGCGCGCGGCCACCCGCTCCGCCATCGTCCACGGCTTTCCTCGCGGACGCTGCCCGTCCGCGATCGGCGAGCAGGCCAGAGATAAAGAGTGCGGGTCGTGTCGGTACCGGCACGTAACGTTGACGGGTGCGAAACCTCCCCCTCGACGACCCCGGCAACCCGCCGCTGTCCGGTCCCGTCCGCTACCTGTGGTGGCTGACGCTCCGCCAGTGGGGGATCCTCGGCGTCGCCGTGCTGCTGGGGATCGTGCTGTTCGGCTGCCAGGCCGCACTGCCCCTGCTCACGGGACATGCCATCGACTCGGGTCTGTCGCACGGGTTCGGCGCCGACCTGTGGCGCTCTGCCGGGCTGCTGGGGCTCCTCGGGCTCGTCAGCGCCGCGGCGGGAGCGATCGGGCACCGCTACGACATCGCCAACTGGCTGCGGGCCTCGTTCACGTCCTCCCAGCTGGTCGGCCGGACCGTGTCCCGCTCGGGTCACGCGATCACGGCCGAGCTGCCCACGGGCGAGGTCGTCTCGGCCGTGGCCAACGACGCGCTGCGCGTCGGCGAGCTGTTCGCGGTGCTCGCGCGGTTCGTCGGCAGCATCGTCGCCTACGCCATCGCCGCGGTCCTCATGCTGCGGATCTCGGTGCCGCTCGGCCTCGTCGTGATCCTGGGTCTGCCCGCCGTGGCCGTGAGTCTCGCCGCGCTCGTCCGTCCGCTGCAGCGCCGTCAGGTCGCCCAGCGCGACGCGTCCGGCCGCCTGACGACGCTCGGTTCCGACACCGTCTCCGGCTTGCGCATCCTGCGCGGCATCGGCGGCGAGGGCGTGTTCAACGCGCGGTACCGCGAGCAGTCGCAGCGCGTCCGCGAGCGCGGCGTCGACGTGGCGGGGACGCAGTCGTGGCTCGACGCGCTGCAGGTGCTGCTGCCCGGCGCGTTCGTCGTCGTGCTCGTCTGGCTCGGCGCGCACATGGCGATCGACGGCACCATCACGGCGGGCCAGCTGGTGACGACCTACGGGTACGCGGCGTTCCTCGGCTGGCCCGTGCAGAACGCGACCATGATGGTCCAGGCCGCGACGCGTGCGCACGTGGGGGCCGGCAAGGTCGTCAACGTGCTGCGCGTGGTGCCGTCGTCGGGCGCGACGCCCGGCACGGCCCCGATGCCGCCGGCCGGTGCGCCGCTCGTCGACACGGCCAGCGGCGTGCACGTCGACGCGGGCCGGCTGGTCGCGCTCGTGAGCGCCGACCCGGACGAGTCCGCACGCATCGCCACGCGCCTGGGACGGTTCGACGACGAGGCGGAGGCAGCGACGCCCGTCACGCTCGGCGGCGCGCCGCTCGCCGACCTGGACAAGGGCGCGCTGCGCGAGCGCGTCGTGGTCGCCGAGGCGACGCCGCACCTGTTCTCCGGCACGCTCGCCGCCGAGCTGGACGTGCACGGGCCGCAGGACGAGGAGCGGCTGCTGCGCGCCATCGCGCTGGCGGACGCACACGACGTCGTCGACTCGACGCCGGGCGGCCTTATGGGCGACCTGCCCGAGAAGGGCCGCTCGCTGTCCGGTGGGCAGCGCCAGCGCGTCGCCCTGGCGCGTGCGCTGCTGCTGGACCCCGAGATCCTGGTGCTCGTCGAGCCGACGTCGGCCGTCGACGCCCACACCGAGGCGCGGATCGCGGCTCGGCTGGTCGACGCGCGGGGCGGCAGGACGACACTCGTCGTGACCGCCTCGCCGCTCGTGCTCGACCACGTGGACGAGGTGCAGTTCGTGCAGGACGGCGTGCTGGTTGCGAGCGGCCCCCACGCCGCGCTGCTCGACGCCGACGAGCCCTGGGCTCCTGCGTACCACCGCGTCGTCGGGCGCCGGCTCGACGACAGCACACCCGCCGACGGCGTCGCCGTCGTCGTCGACGACCCGATCGCCGACGAGGCGTTCGACGAGCTGCTCGCGGATCAGCTCGACCCGACGACACCCAGGACAGGAGGCCGGTCGTGAAGCTGCCCATCGCGGACTCCGCGCAGGTGCGCGCCTACACGCGCCACCTGTTCCACCTGCACCGCCGCCCGCTCACCAGGATCGCCGTGCTGCACACGCTCGCGGCGATCGCCGGCCTGGCCGGTCCGTGGCTGCTCGGCCGGCTCGTCGACGCGGTCGCGGACGGCACGACGACGGGGTACGTCGACGCCCTCATCGCGATCGGCGCGGCCGCCGTGCTCGCGCAGACCGTGCTCATCCGGTTCGCCCAGCGTTCGTCGATGGTCTTCGGCGAGATGGTCTTCGCGCAGCTGCGTGAGGAGTTCATCGAGACGGTCACCTCGCTGCCGCTGTCCACCGTGGAGCGGGCGGGCACGGGTGACCTGGTCTCGCGCACGACGAACGACATCAACCGGCTGCAGCACGCGGTGCGCTTCGGGGTGCCGCGCGTGATCGTCGCGGTCGTGACCATCACCCTGACGGTCGTTGCGACGCTGATCATGTCGCCGCTCGTCGCGATCGCGATGTTCGTCGGGGTGCCGACGATGGTCGTCGTCGTGCACTGGTACCTCAAGCGCGCGACGCCCGCCTACCAGCGCGAGTCCGCCGCGTACGCGGCGCTCAACGGGACCATCACGGAGTCCGTCGAGGGCGCCCGCACGGTGGACGCGCTGCGGCTCGGCACGCGGCGCATGGCGCGTGTGAACGCGGACCTGTCCGAGGCGTTCGTGGCCGAGAAGGCGACGCTGCGACTGCGCACGATCCTGTTCCCCGCGGTCGACCTCGCGTTCGTGCTGGCACCCGTGGCGGTGCTCGTGTGGGGCGGCTACCTCGCCTCCAACGGCTACGTCACGCTCGGCACGGTCACCACGATCGTGCTGTACACCTACCAGGTCACGGGGCCGGTGTGGGAGCTGATCTTCTGGGTCGACGAGATCCAGGTGGCGGCCACGTCGCTCGCGCGCATCGTCGGTGTCCAGCTGGTCGAGACCGACCGCGTCGAGCGCCCGGCGCAGCCGTCCGACGAGGACATCGCGGCACGCGGTCTGCGCTACGCCTACCGCGAGGGTCACGACGTGCTGCACTCGATCGACCTGGACCTGGCCGCCGGCGAGCGCCTGGCCGTCGTCGGCCCGTCGGGGGCGGGCAAGTCGACGCTGGGCCGCATGCTGGCCGGCATCCACCCGCCCACCGGCGGGACGGTGACGGTCGGCGGCGTGCCGCTCGTGGACCTGCCGCTCGACGAGCTGCGCGGCCACGTCGCGCTCGTCACGCAGGAGCACCACGTGTTCGTCGGGACGCTCGCGGACAACCTGCGCCTGGCCGACGAGGACGCGAGCGACACCGACCTGCTGCGCGCGCTGGACGCGGTCGACGCGCGCGCCTGGGTCGACGCGCTGCCCGACGGGCTGTCGACCGAGGTCGGCTCCGGCGGCGCGCCGCTGACGCCTGCCCAGGCGCAGCAGATCGCCCTGGCCCGTCTGGTGCTGCTCGACCCGCACACGCTCGTCCTCGACGAGGCGACCTCGCTGCTCGATCCGCGCGCGGCCCGTCACCTGGAGCGCTCGCTCAACGGCGTGCTCGAGGGCCGCACGGTCGTGGCCATCGCCCACCGCCTGCACACCGCGCACGACGCCGACCGCGTCGCCGTGGTCGACGGCGGCAGGATCAGCGAGATCGGGCCCCACGACGAGCTCGTGGCCGCGGGTGGCGACTATGCCGCGCTGTGGCACAGCTGGCAGCACGAGCAGGCATGAGCCCGTGGTGACGTCCGGACCGATCGTGCTGCGCGGGGGTGTCGTCGTTCCCGACGACGCCCTCGCGTGGCGCTTCTCCCGATCGAGCGGACCGGGCGGCCAGGGTGTGAACACCACCGACTCGCGCGTCGAGCTCTCCGTGGACCTGGACGGCATCGCCTGGGCGAGCGAGGTCCAGCGTGAGCGCGCCGTCGGGCGGCTGGCGCACCGGCTGCACGGCGAGGTCCTCACCGTCGCCGCCTCCGAGCACCGCTCGCAGCTGCGCAACCGGGAGGCCGCGGTCGCCCGCATCACGGCGCTGCTCGACGAGGCCCTCGCTCCCCCGGGCCCGCCACGTCGCGCAGCGCGCCCGAGCCGCGCGTCCCGCGAGCGCCGCAAGGCCGACGAGCAGCGGCGGCGCAGCGTGAAGCAGCTGCGGCAGCGCCCGCTCGAGCGCTGAGCCGGTCAGAGCGCTGAGCCGGTCAGGCGGTCGCCGTCGAGCCCTCGGCGGGCGCCGGCCCGGACCCTGCCTCATCGAGCGGATCACTGTCCGCGTCGTCCGCCGGGTCGCCGTCGCCGTCGCCCCGCGCCTCGTCGCGCACCAGCCGCAGCCACAGCAGGACGGCGAACGACCCGAAGATCCACCACTGCGCCGCGTAGGCGAGGTTCTGGATGTTGAGCCCCTGGCCGGGGGCACGCGGCAGCCCCAGCAGGGCCAGGTCCGCAGGTTGCGGCGGGTCCGACGTTGCCAGCACCAGGTAGCCGGTCCAGATGGGCCCACCCCAGGTGCCGATGAGCTCGGCGGAGCTGATCGCGTCGGTCTGCCCGTCGGCGATGCCGCTGCCGGCCTGCTCGGACGCCTGCAGGTAGCCCGTCACCGTGACCGTCCCCGATGGAGGTGCGGAGGCGAGGTCCGGCGTCGGGATCCACGCGCGGACGACGGGCAGGACACCGTCGGCGGTCCGCAGCGGCGTCAGGATCAGGTAGCCGGTGCGGTCGTCGAGCGCGCGGTCCGGGACCAGCAGCTGATCGTCGGCGTCGTACGTCCCCACCGCGCTCACCTTGCGCCCCACGGCGTCGCCGCGGAACGACGTCTGCGGCGCGATGACCTCGTCGATCGGCACCGCGGGCGCCGCCATCTGCTCGGCAACGTGCTTCGCCTCGGCCCCGGCACCGCGGATCTGCGCCCGGTCGAGCTGCCACGCACCCAGCCGGCCGCAGACGTAGGCGGCGCCCAGCAGGACGACGAGCAGCACGATCATGCGCGGTCGGACGGCGGCCCGCAGCATCGTCGTCGGCGGCCGTCGCGGAGCCACGCCCCACGGGTCCGACGCGTCCTGGACGGAGGGGTCCGCGGAGCCGCCGGTCGCGCGCGCCGGACCGTCCGGGGCGTCGTCGTCGGACGGCGTCGCGGCGGGCTCGCCGGTCGGCGGCGTCACGGTCGCAGGATCGGGCACGATCCACGGTAACCCGAGAGCCGGACCGTCCCGGCCCACCGGCACCCCACCTCACCTCGAAACAGGGGATGACCTGCGTCGGGACGCACAGCGCGAGGGACGTGACGTGTGCGACGTCCGCTGCGCGGCGCCCTGATTTGCGGTTGTATGGATCGTGCGTGCCACCGGGTGCGGCGGGCCGACGAGGACCGAGGTCCCACCGAGCCGCCGCGGGCGCGCAGGAGGGTGTAACCGAACCGTCAGGCACAACCCCTGGCGGACGACGACGGGGAGCACGCATGAGCACCACGACGACCGAACCCGCAGCCTGGCGAACAGGTGGCGGTCAGATCGACGACGAGACCCTGGCCCGGATCGACAAGTGGTGGCGCGCGTCGAACTACCTGTCGGTGGGCCAGATCTACCTCCTGGACAACCCGCTGCTGCGGGAACCGCTGACGCGTGACCACGTCAAGCCGCGTCTGCTGGGTCACTGGGGCACCACGACGGGCCTGAACTTCCTCTACGCGCACCTGAACCGGGCGATCGCCGAGCGCCAGCAGTCGACGATCTACATCATCGGCCCCGGCCACGGCGGTCCGGGCCTGGTGGCGGACGCGTACCTGGACGGGACGTACACCGAGGTGTACCCGGACATGACGCAGGACGCGGAGGGGCTGCGACGCCTGTTCCGCCAGTTCTCCTTCCCCGGCGGCATCCCGAGCCACGTGGCCCCCGAGACGCCGGGGTCCATCCACGAGGGCGGCGAGCTCGGCTACGCGCTCAGCCACGCGTACGGCGCCGCGTTCGACAACAAGGACCTCCTGGTCGCGGCGATCGTCGGCGACGGCGAGGCCGAGACGGGCCCGCTGGCCACCAGCTGGCACTCCAATAAGTTCGTCAACCCCAACCAGGACGGCGTCGTCCTGCCGATCCTGCACCTCAACGGCTACAAGATCGCCAACCCGACGGTCCTGGACCGCATCGAGGACGACGAGCTGGACGCCCTCATGCGCGGCTACGGGCACAAGCCGCACATGTTCGTCGCCGGGTTCGACGACGAGTCCCACCTGGACGTGCACCGGCGGTTCGCGACGCTGCTCGACGAGGTCCTCGACGAGATCGCGGAGATCAAGCGCTCGGCGGCCGACGGCAACGAGCAGCGGCCGCGCTGGCCCATGATCGTGTTCCGCACCCCCAAGGGCTGGACGGGGCCGGACTACATCGACGGCAAGAAGACGACCGGCTCGTGGCGCGCCCACCAGGTGCCGCTGGCCAACGCCCGGGACACCCCGGAGCACCTGAAGGTCCTCGAGGACTGGCTGTCCTCCTACCGGCCGGGCGAGCTGTTCGACGAGGACGGCAAGGTGGTCGACGACATCACCGCGCTGGCGCCGGAGGGTGACCTGCGGATGAGCGCCAACCCGCACGCCAACGGCGGCCTCCTGCTCAAGGACCTGCGCCTGCCCGACTTCCGCGACTACGCGGTCGACGTGCCCACGCCGGGCGGCTCGTTCGCAGAGGCACCCCGCATCCTGGGCAACTGGCTCACGGACGTCATCAAGCAGAACCCGGACAACTTCCGGATCTTCGGACCCGACGAGACCGCGTCCAACCGCCTGCAGGCGGTCTTCGACGTGACCGACAAGCAGTGGAACGCCCAGTTCTACGGCCCGGAGGTCGACGAGCACCTGGCGCGCGCGGGCCGCGTGATGGAGATGCTCTCGGAGCACCAGTGCCAGGGCTGGCTCGAGGGTTACCTCATGACGGGCCGGCACGGGCTGTTCAACTGCTACGAGGCGTTCATCCACATCATCGACTCGATGTTCAACCAGCACGCCAAGTGGCTCAAGGTGACCGACGAGATCCCGTGGCGCCGGCCCATCGCGAGCCTCAACTACCTGCTGTCCAGCCACGTGTGGCGCCAGGACCACAACGGGTTCAGCCACCAGGACCCCGGTTTCATCGACCACGTGGTCAACAAGAAGGCCTCCGTCGTGCGGGTGTACCTGCCGCCGGACGCGAACACGCTGCTGTCGACCTACGACCACTGCCTGCGCAGCCGGCAGTACGTCAACGTCGTCGTGAGCGGCAAGCAGCCGGCTCCCAACTTCCTGACGATGGACCAGGCCGTGGCGCACTGCACGCGCGGCCTGGGCATCTGGGAGTGGGCAGGCACGGAGGTGGCCGGCGAGGCGCCCGACGTGGTGCTCGGCGCCGCGGGCGACGTCCCGACGCTCGAGGTGCTGGCCGCGGCCGACATCCTGCGTCGGGAGATCCCCGACCTCAAGGTCCGCGTGATCAACGTCGTCGACCTCATGCGTCTGCAGGACGAGCGGGAGCACCCGCACGGCCTGTCGGACAAGGAGTTCGACGGGCTGTTCACGCCCGACCGGCCGGTGATCTTCGCCTACCACGGCTACCCGTGGCTCATCCACCGCCTCACGTACCGCCGCAACGGGCACAAGAACATCCACGTGCGCGGGTATAAGGAGGAGGGGACGACGACGACGCCGTTCGACATGGTGATGCTCAACGACCTGGACCGCTACCGGCTGGTCATCGACGTCATCGACAACGTGCCGCACCTGGCGACGACCCAGGCCAACCTGCGCCAGAAGATGCAGGACGCCCGCATCACCGCCCGCCAGTACACGCGCGAGCACGGAGACGACCTGCCCGAGGTGCGCGACTGGGTGTGGCCCGACGCGCAGGACACGGCGGACAGCAGCCAGGTCGAGGCCACGCTCTCGACCGGCGGCGACAACGAGTAGCTGAACCACCCGGGGAGGGCCCGCACCGGGCCCTCCCCGGGGCACGACCGAGCACGACTCCCCCTCACCCACCGAGCACCACCCACCGCTCGACCCAGCACAGGAGAAGCCCCACCGTGGCCCGCAGCATCTATGTCGCCTCACCCGAGGGCGACACCGGGAAGTCCGTCGTCGCGCTGGGTCTGGTGGACCTGCTGAGCCGGACGGTGCAGCGCGTCGGGGTCTTCCGGCCCGTGGCCCGTTCCACGGAGACGAAGGACTTCGTCCTCGAGCTCCTGCTGCAGCACGACGGTGTCGACCTGGAGTACGACGAGTGCATCGGGGTGACCTACGAGGAGCTGCTCCCCGACCCGGAGGCCGCCCTGTCGCGCATCGTCACGCGCTTCCACGAGGTCGCGAACCGGTGCGACGCGGTCGTCGTGGTCGGCACCGACTACACGGACGTCGCGAGCCCCACCGAGCTCGCGTACAACGCACGCATCGCCGCGAACCTGGGCGCACCGGTCGTGCTCGTCGTCAACGGACGCGGCCGCACGCCCGACGGGATCGCGCAGGCCGCTTCGGTCGCGGTGGCCGAGCTGCACGCGAACCACGCCCAGGTCACCGCGGTCGTCGCGAACCGCACGGCGCCCGGCGCGCTCGACGCCGTCCGCACGGCGCTGACCAGCGCCGACATCCCGGCGTGGGCGCTGCCGGAGGAGCCGCTGCTCACCGCTCCGACCGTCCGCCAGCTCATGGACTCCGTGGGCGGCGAGCTGATCTCCGGCGACGAGCAGCTGCTCTCGCGCGAGGTGCTGGACGTGCTCGTCGGCGCCATGTCCATCGAGCACCTGCTGGACCGCCTCGCGGACGGCGCGGTGCTCATCACGCCCGGCGACCGGTCCGACGTGCTGCTGGGCCTGCTGCTCGCGCACCAGGCGGAGGGCTTCCCCAACCTGGCCGGCATCATCCTCAACGGCGGTTTCCGCCCGGCCCCCACCATCGCCCGTCTGATCGAGGGTCTCGGCAGCCGCCTGCCGATCATCGCGACGACGCTCGGGTCGTTCCGCTCCGCCAGCGCGGCCGCGTCCACGCGCGGACGCCTGACGGCCGACTCGCAGCGCAAGGTCGACACGGCGCTGGCGACCTTCGAGCAGCACATCGACGGGCCCGCGCTGCTGGCCGCCCTCGACGTGGCCAGGCCCGAGGTCGTCACCCCGCTCATGTTCGAGTACGAGCTGCTCGACCGCGCCCGGGCAGACCGCAAGCACATCGTGCTGCCCGAGGGCGAGGACGACCGCATCCTGCGGGCGGCGTCGACCTTGCTGCAGCGCGGGGTCGCGCGGCTCACGCTCCTGGGCGACGAGACCGCGATCCGCACGCGCTCCACCGAGCTCGGCCTCTCGCTCGACGACGCCGACGTGATCGACCCGCACGACGAGGAGTGGGTCTCCCGGTTCGCGGAGACCTACGCCGAGCTGCGCGCAGCCAAGGGCATGACGGTGGATCGGGCGCGCGAGATCGTCCCGTCGGTGTCGTACTTCGGCACCCTGATGGTCAAGCTCGGGCTCGCGGACGGGATGGTCTCGGGTGCGGTGCACACCACCGCGCACACCATCAAGCCGTCGTTCGAGATCATCAAGACCTCGCCCGGCGTGAACAGCGTGTCGAGCTGCTTCCTCATGTGCCTCGAGGACCGGGTGCTGGTCTACGCGGACTGCGCGGTGATCCCCGACCCGACCGCCGAGCAGCTCGCCGACATCGCGATCTCCTCGGCGCAGACCGCCGTGCAGTTCGGGATCGAGCCGCGCATCGCCATGCTGTCCTACTCCACGGGCGAGTCCGGCACGGGGGCGGACGTGGAGAAGGTGCGGGCCGCGACCGCGCTGGTCCGCGAGCGCCGCCCGGACCTGTCGATCGAGGGCCCGATCCAGTACGACGCGGCCGTCGACGCGTCCGTCGCGAAGACCAAGCTGCCGGACTCCGCGGTGGCGGGACGCGCCACCGTGTTCGTCTTCCCCGACCTCAACACCGGCAACAACACGTACAAGGCGGTGCAGCGCTCCGCGGGTGCGGTCGCGATCGGCCCGGTGCTCCAGGGGCTCCGGATGCCGGTCAACGACCTGTCCCGCGGCGCGCTCGTGCAGGACATCGTCAACACCGTCGCGATCACCGCCATCCAGGCGCAGGCCGCGTCCGACACCACGCAGGAGACCCGATGAGCACCGCCACCGTCCTGGTCGTCAACTCCGGGTCGTCGTCGATCAAGTACCAGCTCGTCGACCCCGTCGCCGGCACTGCCGTCGCCTCGGGCATCGTCGAGCGGATCGGCGAGGACTCCGCGAAGATCACGCACACCGTGGGCGACACCACGGTCGAGCGCGACGACCGCGTCCCCGACCACGGCACGGGCCTGCGGGCCGTGCTCGGTCTGTTCGAGGAGGTGGGTCCCGACCTCACCGCCGCCGGCGTGGTCGCGGTCGGCCATCGCGTGGTGCAGGGCGGGTCCGTCTTCTCGACACCCGTGCTGGTGGACGACGAGGTCATCGAACAGATCGATGCGCTGTCGCCGCTCGCCCCCCTGCACAATCCCGCCAACGTGACGGGCATCCGCGTGGCCCACGAGCTGCTGCCCGACGTCCCGCACGTGGTCGTCTTCGACACGGCGTTCTTCCACGGGCTGCCCGCGGCCGCAGCCACGTACGCCATCGACCGCGACGTGGCTCGCGAGCACGGCGTGCGGCGGTACGGGGCCCACGGCACGTCGCACGACTTCGTCTCGCACGAGGCGGCGCGCTTCCTGGACCGGCACGTCGAGGACCTCGCGACGATCGTGCTGCACCTCGGCAACGGCGCGTCGGCGTCGGCCGTGCTGGGCGGCAGGGCGGTCGACACGTCGATGGGCATGACTCCGCTCGAGGGCCTCGTGATGGGCACCCGCTCGGGCGACCTCGACCCCGCGGTGCTGATCCACCTGCAGCGCAACGCGGGCATGAGCGTCGACGACGTCGACGACCTGCTCAACCGCCGCTCGGGCCTCAAGGGCCTGGCCGGGGAGAACGACCTGCGCGCGATCCACCAGCTCGTCGCCGACGGCGACGAGGACGCGCGCGTGGCCCTCGAGGTCTACGCGCACCGCCTCAAGAAGTACGTCGGCGCGTACCTGGCGGTGCTGGGCCGGCTCGACGTGCTCGTGTTCACGGCGGGCGTCGGCGAGAACGACGACGCGGTGCGCGCCGCGACGTGCGCCGGGCTGGAGGGCCTCGGGATCGCGCTCGACCCCGAGCGCAACGCCGGGCGCAAGAAGGAGCCGACGATCATCTCGGCCGACTGGAGCCGCACGACGGTCCTCGTCGTGCCGACGAACGAGGAGCTGGCCATCGCGCGTCAGGCCCTCGAGGTCACCGAGGCTGCGGGCCTGTCCCGCGACGACGCGGACCCCGCGGCGGTGGGGCACGCCTGACGAACCGGAGCACGGCATGGACCTGAGCAACGCCTTCAGCGGCTTCTCGACCGACGACGTTCCCGCGGCGCGCGCCTTCTACGGCGAGACCCTGGGACTCGACGTCAGCGAGGACCACGGCATGCTCTGGCTGCACCTGAGCGGCAAGGACGTGCTGGTCTACCCGAAGGGGCCCGCGCACCAGCCGGCGACGTACACGGTCCTGAACTTCGCGGTCGACGACGTGCCCGGCACGGTCGCGGCGCTGCGCGAGCGCGGCGTCCCGTTCGAGCGGTACGGCGAGCTCACCGACGACGACTACGTGGCCCGCGGCGGCGGCCCGCTCATCGCGTGGTTCACCGACCCCGCGGGCAACATCTGCTCGGTGATCCAGGCCGGGTGATCCAGGCCGGCCGAGCGCCGGTCACGGCAGGCGGGCGGCCTTCATGACGCGCAGCAGCTCGGTGTAGACGGCCGGCCAGGTCGCGGTGCCGAGCTCGAACAGCCGGCCGAGCCCGATGCTCGGGATGCGACCGCCCGCGAGTCCGTGCACGCCGTGCTGCACGGCCACGGTCTGCAGGCGGGTGGTCTCCCACAGCCCCTCGCGTCCGTGCCGGGCGCCGAGGCCCGACGAGCCGACGCCGCCCTGCGGTGCCCCGACCGACCCCCACGTGGCGACGTACCCCTCGTTGACGTTGACGCTGCCGGAGCGGACGCGGCGTGCGAGCGCGGCCCCGCGGCGGGTGTCGGCCGTCCAGATGCTCGCGTTGAGGCCGAACTCGCTGTCGTTCATGGCGGCCACGGCCTCGTCGTCGGACGCGACCTTGTACAGCGCGACCACGGGACCGAACGTCTCCTCGCGGTACAGGCGCGCCTGCGGGCTGACGTCCGCCAGGATGGTCGGCTCGTAGAACCACGGCCCGAGGTCGGCGCGGTGGACTCCCCCGGCCAGCACGGTCGCGCCGTGGCCCACGGCGTCCTCGACGTGCTCGACGACGGTCGCGAGCTGGGCCGCGGACGTCAGCGAGCCCACCTCGGCGCGGTAGTCCAGCCCGGCCCCCAGGCGCAGGGCTCGCGTGCGGCGCGTGAACGCCTCGACGAAGTCGTCGTAGACGTCCTCGTGGACGTACATCCGCTCGATCGACACGCACACCTGGCCGGTGCCGACGAAGCACGCGCGCACGGCACCCTCGGCCGTGACCTCGACGTCGACGTCGTCGGCGACGTACATGGGGTTCTTGCCGCCCAGCTCGAGGGTGGCGGGGACCAGACGCTCGCCGGCCTGCGCGGCCACCACCCGGCCCGTCCGGGTGGAACCGGTGAACGACACGTGGTCCACGTGGTCGACGACGGCAGCGCCGACGGTGGGCCCGTCGCCGACGACGACCTGCAGCAGCCCGGCGGGCAGCCCCGCCTCCTCGAGCTGCTCGGCCGCCCACAGCGCGGTCAGCGCCGTCTGCGGGTCGGGTCGCAGCACCACGCCGTTGCCTGCGACGAGCGCGGGCAGGACGTCGCCGATCGTGAGCGTGAGGGGGAAGTTCCACGGCGCGATGATGCCGACGACTCCGACGGGGTGGCGCAGCACGCGCGTGCTCGTCAGGCCCGGGACCACGCCCGGGACGCGGCGCGTGCGCAGGTAGCGGCCGGCGCGGGCAGCGTAGTGGCGGGCGACGAGCGCGATGTCGGCGACCTCCTCGAACGCGGCGACGCGCGCCTTGCCGTTCTCCACCTGGATGAGGTCGAGGACGTCGCTCTGCCGGTCGAGCACCAGGTCGTGGAAGCGCAGGAGGACGGCGGTGCGCTCGCGCAGCGGCCGGGCGGCCCACAGGCGGTGCGCCGCGCGCGCCGTGCGGGCCGCGCGCGCCACGTCGTCGGGCGTCGACAGCGGCACCGCGGCGATCGGCGCACCGGTGAACGGCGCGAGCGAGGTGTGCGTCGCGGCGCCGGGCGACGCGACGATGCGGGCCAGCAGGGGTCGGACGTCGTCGGGCTCCAGCACGTACGTCGCGAGCGGGTCCGACTCGGGGTCGTACAGCTCCGCGGGGCCGGTTCCGGAAGGATCGTGCGCCATGCTCGCCAGGGTACGCGCGAGTTCGCCCCGGACCGGCGACGCGCCGCGTGGTCGAGCCGTCGGCGCGGCGTGCCGCCCGGGGGCGGCGGCACGCCGACGCCCTCAGACGCCCAACGCCGCGCGGACCTCCGGGTCCAGCCCGTCGACGACGACGTCCCGCGCCGCCTGCGCCGATGCCGCCGCGAGCGCCGCGGCGGCCAGCTCGCGGCACCGCTCGAGGGTGTGCCGCCGCACCGCGAACCGCACGGCCGGCAGCGCGCCCGACGACATCGACAGGCTGGTCACCCCCAGCCCCACCAGCACGAGCGCGAGCACCGGGTCGGCGGCCGACTCACCGCACACACCCACCGGCTTGCCGAGCTCGGCACCCGCCCGCGCCGTCGCCGCCACCAGGTCCAGCACGGCCGGCTGCCACGGGTCCAGCAGGTCGGCCAGCTCGCCGCGCAGCCGGTCGGTCGCCATCGTGTACTGCGCCAGGTCGTTGGTGCCGAGCGAGACGAAGTCGACCTCCGCGAGGATCTCGGCGGCCCGCAACGCCGCGGACGGCACCTCGACCATGACGCCGACGCGCTCGATGCCGTGTGCCCGGGCGCGCCGCGCGAAGTCGCGGGCCTCGTCGGCCGTGGCGATCATGGGCGCCATCACCCATGGGGCCTGCCCGGTGCTGCGCTGCGCCTGGGCGAGCGCCTCGAGCTGGTGCTCGACGAGGTCCGCGTTGGTGCGCACGAGCCGGTAACCGCGCACGCCGAGCGCGGGGTTCTCCTCGTCGGGCTGCGTCGCGAACGCGAGCGGCTTATCGGCGCCCGCGTCGAGCGTGCGGACGACGACCTTGCGGCCGGGCAGCGCTGCCAGGGCGTCGGCGTACGCTGCGGCCTGCTCGGCGACGGTCGGCTCCGTGGTGGACTCGAGGAACAGCACCTCGGTGCGGAACAGGCCGACCCCCTCGGCCGCGGTGGCCGCGACCCGGACGGCGTCGGCAGCGGTGCCGATGTTCGCCAGGAGCTGGACGGCGTGCCCGTCCGCGGTGGCGCCCGCCTTGGTGTCGGACTCGAGCGCGCGCTCGGCCGCCGCCCGGCGGTCGAGGTCCGCGACGAGCGCGTCGTCGGGATCGACCGTGACGAGCCCGCCCGCGGCGTCGACCGCCACCCGCGTGCCGTCGGCCAGGTCCGTGACCCCGTGCACACGCACCAGGCACGGCAGGCCGAGCTGCCCGGCGATGATCGCCGTGTGCCCCGTGGGGCCGCCCAGCTCGGTGACGATCGCGAGCACCCTGTCGAGGTCGAGCGCGGCGGTGTCGGCGGGAGCCAGGTCGGTCGCGACGACCACCGACGGCTCCGTGAGCTCCGGCACGCCCGGCGCCGGCAGACCCATCGCCGCGGCGACCACGCGGTCACGCACGGAGCGCAGGTCCGTGACGCGCTCGGCCAGGTAGCCGCCGGCCTGGGTGAACATGGTCGCGAACGTCTCGACGACCCCGTCGATCGCGGCGACCACCGGCTCGCCCGCCCCGACGCGCGCGAGCACCTGGCTGCGCAACGCGCGGTCGTCGGCCATCTGCGCGGTCGCGGCGAGGACGTCCTTGACGGTGCCGGTGGCGCGCTGCGACTGGCCGGCCAGCGCGGCGGACACGTCGGCGAACGCACGTGCGACCACCTCCTGCGCAGCCTCCCCCGTGACGACCTCGCCGTCGACCACCAGCGGCGCGTCGCCCGGGACCGCGGGCACCGGCTGCACCCGCGCGACGGGCCCGACCGCGGCCCGGCGCCCGACGCCGACGCCGTGCAGGACGACGGCGACCCCGGTGGTCACGACCCCTCCGGGGCGTCGAGGTCCGTGGCGAGCAGCGTGACCAGCTCGTCGAGGACCCGGTCCGCCTCGGGGCCGTCGGCCGCGAGCGTGACCTCCTCGCCCGACGGGACGCCGAGCGACATCACGAACAGGATCGACCCGGCGTCGACGGGCTCCCCGCCCGGCCGGGCGATGGTCACCGGGACGCCCGATGCCTCGACGGCCTGCGTGAAGATCATGGCGGGCCGGGCGTGCAGGCCGACGCGGGAGGCGACGGCGACGGTGCGCTGGGACATGGTGGTTCCTCTCCGGGATCGGGTTCAGGCGGCCGTGGCGACGGCGGCGGCGAGCTGGGCGTCGGCGGCCTGCTCGGCCTGGACGACCGCGCTGGGACGCGCGCTCTTGAGGGCGACGACGATGGCGCAGCTGATCACCGTGCCGACGACGACCGCGACGAGGAAGCCCCAGAAGTTCGACATCAGGGGCAGCACCCAGATGCCGCCGTGCGGGGCTCGCAGGCCCGCGCCGAAGGCCATCGACACCGCACCGGCGACCGACGAGCCCACCACGGAGGACACGATGACGCGCCACGGGTCGGCGGCGGCGAACGGGATGGCCCCCTCGGAGATGAACGACGCGCCCAGCAGCCAGGCGGCCTTGCCGTTCTCGCGCTCGGCGTGCGTGAACAGGCTCTTGCGGACGACGGTCGACGCGAGCGCCATGGCGAGCGGCGCGACCATGCCGGCCGCCATGACCGCGGCCATGATCTTGTACTGGTTGGCGTCGGCCGTCAGGCCCTCGGTCGCCAGGCCGGTCACCGCGAACGTGTAGGCCACCTTGTTGACCGGGCCGCCCAGGTCGAAGCCCATCATCGCGCCGAGCAGCGCGCCCAGCAGCACCAGGTTGTTGCCGGACAGGCCGTTGAGCCAGTCGCTCAGCCCGTCCATGGCGGCGGCGATCGGGCGGCCGATGACGACGAGCGTCACGATGCCGACCACGAGCGAGGACAGCAGCGGCGTGACGACCACGGGCATGACCCCGCGGACGCCCTTCGGCACGTTCCACCGGGAGATCCACCACGCGAGCCCACCCGCCAGGAAGCCCGTCACCAGTCCACCCAGGAAGCCGGCGCCGACGGCCACCGACGCGGCGCCGCCGACGAAGCCGGGCACGAGCCCGGGCCGGTCGGCGATCGCGTAGGCGATGAACCCGGACAGCACCGGCACCAGGAACCCGAACGCGAGCGCGCCGGTCTGGAACAGCACAGCCGACCACTGCTGCAGCGACGTCGGGTCGAAGTTCGACACGAGGTCCGTGACCGGGATCTTGGTGACCTCGACGGCGCCGTTGCCGCCGTCCCACGCGATGCCGGCCAGCATGAAGCCGAGCGCGATGAGGATGCCGCCTGCGGCGACGAACGGGATCATGTAGCTGACGCCGGTCATGAGCCACTGCCGGACCCGCGTGCCGACGCTGGCGTCCCTGTCCACCTTGGTGGCGGGTGACGGCGTGTGCACGGCAGCCGACGTCGGCGCGGGGGCACCCGCCTCGACGGCTGCGATCGCCGCGGCCAGCACCCCGGGCGCGTCGTGCACGGCCTTCTTGACGCCCACGTCGACGAACGGCTTGCCGGCGAAGCGCTCCTTGTCGCGGACCTCGAGGTCGGCCGCGTAGATGACGCCGTCGGCCGCGGCGATCACCGCGGGGGCCAGCGGTGTGGAACCGGCGGCGCCCTGGGTCTCGACGACGACCTCGTGGCCGGCGGCGCGGCCGGCCTGCTCGAGCGCCTCGGCGGCCATGTACGTGTGGGCGATGCCCGTGGGGCAGGAGGAGACGGCGACGAACTTCATGACGGCACGACCTCTCGGGTGACGATCTCGGCGACGGTGGCGGCGTCGGGCGCCTCGCGCAGCGACGTCTTGAACGACTCGTGGACCAGGCGCCGCGCGAGCGCGGCCAGGATCTGCAGGTGGTCGCCCTCGCCCGTGGCGGGAGCGGCGATGAGGAAGACGAGCGTGGCGGGGCCGTCGGGGGCGCCCCAGTCCACGCCCTGGGTCAGCCGGCCGATGGCCAGGCTGGGCGCCGTGACGTGCTCCGAGCGGGCGTGCGGCAGGCCGATCCCGCCGGGCATCCCGGTCGCCATCTGCGCCTCGCGGGCGCGGACGTCGGCGTGGAAACCGTCCGCGTCGGTGACGCGTCCGGCGGCGGCCAGCAGGCCGATGAGGTGGCGGGTCGCGTCGTCGCGGTCCGCTGCGGCGAGGTCGACGGCGACCAGGTCCGCGGTGATGAGTGGCGTGCTCACGTCACAGCTCCTTCGGGGTGAGGCGGGGGTCGGGGGCCTCGACCACCCGCACGGCGGCGAGGTCGACGGCGGCGGGATCCGGTACGGCGGTACCGGGCATGCGCACGGCCGCGCGCCCCCACGCGACGGCGGTGCGGAGGCGGTCGGCGGCGGGGCCGTCCGCGGACAGGAAGCCGGCGAGGGTCATGTCCCCCGCGCCGACGGTGGACAGCGGGACGAGCGGCTCGCCGCCGGCCCACCAGGTGCGCTCGGCGGTGACCAGCAGCGCACCGTGCGCCCCCAGCGACACCAGGACGTACCGCGTCCCGGCGACGACGACCTCGCGAGCGGCGTCGACGACGTCCCCCACGGTGGCCAACGGCCGCCCGACGAGCGCGGCGAGCTCGTCGTCGTTGGGCTTGAGCAGGTCCAGCCCGCCCGCTCGCGCGGACCGCTCGAGCGGTTCGCCCGAGGTGTCGAGCGCGAACGGGATGCCGCGGTCCGCCGCGAGCGCGGCGGCGCGGACGAAGAGGTCGTCGGTGGCGCCCGACGGGAGGCTGCCGGCGGCGACGAGCCCGCTCGCCCCGTCGAGCGCCGCGGCGAGCGCAGCGAGCAGGTCGTCCACCTCCGCGGCCGACAGCGCGGCGCCCGGGGCGTTGACCTTGGTCGTCGTCCCCGACCGCTCCGCGAGCGTGATGTTGGTGCGCGTGTCGCCGGCGACGGGGACCGCGACGACCGGGACGCCCTGTGCGGCGAGCAGGTCGACGAGCCGCTGCCCGTCCGCGCCGCCGACGGGCAGGACGGCCCGGGACGCGACGCCGTGCCGCACCAGCGCGCGGCTGACGTTGGTCCCCTTGCCGCCGGGGTGGACGTGGACCGCGTCGGCGCGGACGACCTCCCCCGGGACCAGCCGGTGCACGTCGAGCGCCCGGTCCAGGCTCGGGTTGGGCGTGAGCGTGACGATCATGCGCGCACCACCTGCAGGCCGGCGGCCTCGAGCTCGTCGACCAGCTCGACGGCCGCGCCCGAGTCCGTGATGAGCGTGTCCACGGCGGACAGCGGGGCCACGTGCGCGAAGTCGGTGCGGCCCAGCTTGGTGTGGTCGGCGACGACCACGGTGCGGCGGGCCGCCGCGGTGAGCGCCTGCTTGACCGCGGCCTCGGCCAGGTCGGGCGTGCTGAGCCCGTGCTCGACGCTGATCGCGTTGGTGCCCAGGAACGCGACGTCGGCGTGGATCTCGGCCAGCTCGCGCAGGGCCCAGGACCCGACGGCCGCCAGCGTGCGTCCGCGCACGGTCCCGCCGACGAGGTGCAGCGTGATGTTGGCCCGCGGCGCGAGCACCGTCGCGACGGGCAGCGCGTGCGTGACCACGGTGAGGTCGCGGTCGTCGGGCAGCAGCTCGGCCAGGCGGACCGTGGTGGTGCCCGCGTCGAGGATGACGGCACCGCCGTCCGGCAGCTCGTCGAGCGCGGCCTTGGCGATGCGCTCCTTCTCCCCCGACAGCATGCCCTCGCGGTCCGCGATGCCCGGTTCGAAGCCGAGCCGCTCGACCGGGATGGCCCCGCCGTGGACGCGCCGGACCAGCCCGTGCCGTTCGAGCGCGGTGAGGTCGCGCCGGATCGTCTCCGGCGTCACGTCCAGGGCCGTCGCGAGGCCGGCGACGTCGACCCGACCGTCGGCCCGCGCGGTGGCGAGGATCTTCTGGTGCCGCTCCGGTGCGTACACATCAGCTCCGATGTCCTGCGAACCGGTCCGTTCCGGCCCTTCTGACATCGAGAGTGGACCCGAAACGGACACATGTCAAGAGATTCAAAGACATTCGGGCATGAACGGATGTGGGAACGGGTGTGTGACGCACGTCCCGATTCCCCGATCCGGCGAACGGCCCGTAAGGTGAGGCTCGCCTTATCCCGATCCCCCGATCCGAGGAATCCCATGCGCACCGCACTCCGGCCCGTCCGGCTCGCTGCTCTCGCCGCCGTCTCCGCCCTGGCTCTGGCCGCCTGCTCGTCGGGCGACGACGACGCCGCGCCCGCCGCCACGTCGAGCGAGACCGCCTCCGCCGCCGCCGACGCGTTCCCCGTCACGCTCAAGAACACGTTCGGCGAGACGACGATCGAGTCCAAGCCCGAGCGCGTCGCGACCGTCGCGTGGGCCAACCAGGACATCCCGCTGTCGCTCGGCGTCGTGCCCGTCGGGTTCGCCAAGCAGTCCTACGGCGACGACAACGGCGACGGCATCCTGCCGTGGACCTACGACGCCCTGGAGAAGCTCGGCGCGACCGGGGACAAGCTGCCCAAGCTCTTCGACGAGACGGACGGCATCGACTTCGAGGGCGTCAACGACACCGAGCCTGACGTCATCCTCGCCGCCTACTCGGGCCTGTCCGAGGACGACTACAAGCAGCTGTCCAACATCGCCCCGACGGTGTCCTTCCCGAAGGTCGCGTGGGCGACCTCGTGGCGCGAGACCGCGCTGATCGAGGGCGAGGCCATGGGCATGAAGGCGCAGGCGCAGGCCAAGGTCGACGAGGTCGACAAGACCATCGCCGACGCCCTGGCGACCCGCCCCGACATCGCGGGCAAGACGTTCGTCTACACGTGGATCGACCCGTCGGACAAGAGCAAGATCTCCGTCTACACGGAGAACGACGCGCGCGTCCTGTACACCGAGGACCTGGGCCTGAAGCTGGCCCCGTCGGTGCAGGAGATGTCCAAGGACAAGAAGTTCTTCGGCACGATCAGCTCCGAGAACGCCGACGAGCTCTCCGACGCCGACATCCTGGTGACGTACGGCGACGACACCACGCTGGGCTGGCTCCAGAAGGATCCGCTGCTGGGCAAGATCCCCGCCGTGCAGCGCGGCTCCGTCGTCGTGGTGAACGACACGAGCTCGCTGGCCGCCTCCACCTCCGGCCCGACCGTCCTGTCGATCCCGTGGGGCATCGACGACTACACGGACCTCTTCGAGGCAGCGGCCAAGAAGGTCAAGTGACCCTCGCGTGACACCGGTCGACACCGCGGCGCCGCCCGCCCCCGCCGGGGGCCGGGCGGCGTCGCTGCGCCGCCGACGGGTCGTCGGGCTGATCGTCTGCCTCGTCGCCCTCGTCGTCATGGTGCTCGCGTCGTTCGCGTTCGGCGCGCGCGTGGTGTCGCTGCCCGACGTCGTCGCCGGGGTGCTGCACCCCGATCCGGACGACATCGCGCAGGCCGCCGTGCAGGCGCGCGTCCCGCGCACCGTCCTGGGCCTGCTGGTCGGCGCCGCGCTGGGTCTCGCGGGTGCCGTCATGCAGGGCCTGACCCGCAACCCGCTGGCCGACCCCGGGATCCTCGGCGTCAACTCCGGCGCGTCGTTGCTGGTGGTCGTCGGGATCGCCTGGTTCGGCATGAGCTCGCTGGACACGTACATCTGGCTCGCGTTCGCCGGCGCGGCGCTGGCCGCGGCCCTCGTCTACGGCATCGGGTCGATGGGGCGCGAGGGGGCGACCCCGCTCAAGCTGGCGCTCGCCGGCGCAGCCACCACGGCGGCCCTGACGTCCTTGATCTCGATGGTCCTGCTCTCGCGGCAGGACGTCCTGAACACGTTCCGGTTCTGGCAGGTGGGATCGCTGGGCCGCGCCGACTGGGACCAGATCGGCGAGGTGGTCCCGTTCCTGCTCGTCGGCGCCCTGCTGGCCGCCGCGTCGGCGCGCGGCCTCGACGCGCTGGCGCTGGGCGACGACCTCGCGGTCGGGCTGGGCCAGCGCACGGGCGTCGTGCGGGCGCTCGGCGCCACCTCCGCGGTCCTGCTGTGCGGCGCGGCCACCGCGATCGCCGGACCGATCGCGTTCGTCGGCCTCGTCATGCCGCACCTGGCCCGGACGTTCACCGGCCCCAGCAACCGCTGGCTGCTGCCCTACTCCGCGGCCTTCGGTGCCGCTCTGCTGCTGGGCGCCGACGTCGTGGGACGCGTGGTCGCTCGACCGCAGGAGCTCGAGGTCGGCGTCATGACCGCGCTGCTGGGCGCGCCGGTGTTCATCGCGATCATCCGCCGGCAGAAGGTGCGTGAGCTGTGACCACCGTCCTCGAGCGCGGCGCCGCCCCCGGCACCCTCGTCGCCGCGGGGCGCCGGAGCCGCGCCCGCCGCTGGCGCCTCACCCTCGTCCTGCTCGCCGTCGCGCTGCTCGTCGTCTTCGCCGTGAGCCTGTGTGTGGGCGAGCGCATCTACTCCCCGCTCGACGTCCTGCACGTCATCCTCGGTCAGCAGGTCAAGGGCGCCTCCTACACCGTCGGCGAGCTGCGCCTGCCGCGCGCGCTGACCGGGCTGCTCGTCGGGGCGGCGTTCGGCATGGGCGGGACCGTCTTCCAGACCATGCTGCGCAACCCGCTGGCCAGCCCGGACATCATCGGCATCAGCACGGGGGCGTCGGCCGCGGCCGTGGTCGCCATCACGGTGTTCGGCATGAGCGGCCTGGCCCTGTCGGGCGTCGCGGTGCTCGCGGGCATCGCCGTGGCCGCCCTGATCTACGCGCTGGCCTGGCGGGGAGGCGTGCACGGCGCGCGGCTCGTCCTCATCGGCATCGCGGTCGGTGCCATGCTCGACTCGGTCATCTCCTACGCGCTGACGCGCAGCGAGATCCAGGACGCCAACGAGGCGCTGCGCTGGCTCACCGGCAGCCTCAACTCCGCGTTCTGGGACGGCGTCGGACCGCTGGCCCTCGCGATGGTCGTCCTCGTGCCGACCACGGCGGTCCTCTCGCGGCGCCTGACCGCGCTGCAGCTCGGCGACGACGCGTCGACCGCCCTGGGCGTGCCCGCCGACCGGACGCGCCTGGGCCTGCTGCTCGTCGCCGTCGGGCTCGTGTCCGTCGGCACCGCGGCCGCGGGCCCCATCGCGTTCGTCGCGTTCCTGTCCGGGCCCATCGCGCACCGCCTGGTGCGCGGCAGCGGTCCGCTGCTCTGGCCGGCGGCGCTCGTCGGTGCGCTGCTGGTGCTGGTCGGGGACTTCGTCGGCCAGCACCTGCTCGGCATCCGGTTCCCGGTGGGCGTCGTCACCGGCGTGCTGGGCGCGCCCTACCTGCTCTGGCTCCTGGCCAGGTCCAACCGCTCGGGAGGATCCCTGTGAAGCACACGCTGGCTGTCGACGCCGCGACCATCGGGTACGACGAGCGGGTCGTGGTCCACGACATGACGCTCGAGATCCCGCAGGGTGCGATCACGACGATCGTCGGCGCCAACGCGTGCGGCAAGTCGACCCTGCTGCGCGCGATGGCCCGCCTGCTGAAGACCACGTCGGGAAGTGTCCTCCTGGACGGCAGGCCCATCGGCGACCTGCCGTCGCGCGAGGTCGCCACGGTCCTGGGCCTGCTCCCCCAGACGCCGGTCAGCCCTGACGGCATCGCGGTCGCCGACCTCGTCGGCCGCGGACGGTACCCGCACCAGGGCTGGTTCCGGCGCTGGACGCACGACGACGACGTCGCGGTCGAGGAGGCCCTGACAGCGACCGACACCCTGGACCTCGCGGACCGCTCCATCGACGAGCTGTCCGGCGGGCAGCGTCAGCGCGTCTGGATCGCGATGGCCCTGGCTCAGCAGACCGACGTGCTGCTGCTCGACGAGCCGACCACGTTCCTCGACGTCGCGCACCAGGTCGAGGTCCTGGACCTGCTGACCGACCTCAACCGCCGCCGCGGGACCACGATCGTCATGGTCCTGCACGACCTCAACCTGGCGGCCCGCTACGCCGACCACCTCGTGGCCATCCGCTCCGGGCGCCTCTACTCGCAAGGCACGCCTGCCGAGGTCGTCACCGAGCGGATGGTGGCCGACGTCTTCGGCATGACGTCGCGCGTCATCGCCGACCCGGTGTCGCAGACCCCGCTCGTCCTGCCCGTCGGTCGCCACCACACCGGCGACACCCCGCGGACGGACGACGAGAACCACGCCGCCCGCCCGGACGCCGACCTCCCGGCCCCCGCCCGCTCCTGACCCGCCGGCCCCCGACCCGCCAGCTCCCGACCCACGACAGCCGGCGCCTTCGCGCCCAGCCACCCCAGTTGAATCAGTCGGTCGCTGCTGAATCAGTCGAGTGCGACCCGCTGATTCACGACACGACCGACTGACTCACGGCCCGTTCACGGCCGGGCGGGACGGCCGCGCGTCAGTACGGCTGGTACGGGGAGACGACGACCTCGACGCGCTGGAACTCCTTGAGGTCCGAGTAGCCGGTGGTCGCCATCGCCCGGCGCAGGGCGCCGATGAGGTTGAGCGTGCCGTCGGCGGTGCGGCCGGGGCCGAACAGGATCTGCTCGAGGCTCCCGGCCGTGCCGACCTCGACCCGCTCGCCGCGCGGCAGCTTGCTGTGGTGCGCCTCGGGGCCCCAGTGGTGGCCGCGACCGGGGGCGTCGGTCGCACGCGCGAGCGCGGCGCCGAGCATGACGGCGTCGGCACCGCACGCGACGGCCTTGACCAGGTCGCCCGAGCGGCCCACGCCGCCGTCGGCGATGACGTGCACGTAGCGGCCGCCGGACTCGTCGAGGTAGTCGCGCCGGGCCGCCGCGACATCGGCGACCGCCGTCGCCATGGGTGCGTGGATGCCGAGCGACGTGCGCGTCGTGTGCGCGGCGCCGCCGCCGAAGCCGACCAGGACGCCCGCGGCACCCGTGCGCATGAGGTGCAACGCCGCCGTGTAGGTGGACGCGCCGCCGACGATGACCGGCACGTCGAGCTCGTAGATGAAGCGCTTGAGATTGAGCGGCTCGGCGTGGCCGGAGACGTGCTCGGCCGAGACCGTGGTGCCGCGGATGACGAACAGGTCCACGCCGGCGTCGACCACGGTGCGCCAGTGCTCCTGCGTGCGCTGGGGCGACAGGGCGCCGGCGACCGTGACACCCGCGTCACGGACCTGACGCAGCCGCTCGGTGATGAGCTCGGGGCGGATCGGCGCCTCGTAGATCTCCTGCATCCGTGCGGTGGCGCGCGAGGCGTCGAGCTCGGCGATCTCCGCGAGCAGCGGCGTCGGGTCGTCGTACCGCGTCCACAGGCCCTCGAGGTCCAGGACCCCGAGGCCGCCGAGGCGACCGAGCGCGACCGCGGTGTCGGGGCTCATGACCGAGTCCATGGGCGCCGCGACCACCGGCAGGTCGAAGTGGTAGGCGTCGATCTGCCAGCCGACCGAGACCTCCTCGGGGTCGCGCGTGCGGCGCGAGGGCACCACGGCGATGTCGTCGAAGGAGTACGCGCGGCGGCCTCGCTTGCCGCGTCCGATCTCGATCTCGTTGCTCACCCGCCCAGGCTACCGGGGCGGACGTCGCACACCCGAACCGGCCCACCTGCTGGTTCGGCCCGATCCGCGGCACGCGGGGCCACCTGCCGGGTCGTGTCGGTGGCCGGTGCGATGCTGACGAAGGACGGCAGAGCACGGCAGCACGGCAGCACGACACAGCACGGAACAGCACGACGAAGGACGAGGACGATGACCTGGAGCGCGGGACCCCTGCTCGGTTTCGACACCGAGACGACAGGCGTCGACGTCGACTCCGACCGCATCGTCACGGCGGCGCTCGTGCGCAGGGACGCCGACGGCACGACGATCCGCACGTGGCTCATCGACCCGGGTGTGCCCATCCCGGAGGCCGCCGCCCAGATCCACGGCATCTCCACCGAGCACGCGCAGGAGCACGGCGTGGCGCCGGCCGGGGCGCTCGACGAGATCGCGGAGCTGATCGCCGGCGCGATGCGCGACGGCGTCCCGATCGTGGCGTACAACGCCGCCTTCGACCTGTGCCTGCTGGACGCCGAGCTGCGCCGCCACCGCCTGCCCACCGTCCCCGACCGGCTGTGCTGCGACCCGCGGCCGGTCATCGACCCCTTGGTGCTCGACCGCGCCGAGGACCGCTACCGGCAGGGCAAGCGCAAGCTCGTCGACCTGTGCGGGTACTACGAGGTCACCGAGTCCGGCACGCTGCACTCCGCCGACGTGGACGTCGTCGCGACGCTCGACGTGCTCGAGCGCATCGTCGGGCGCTTCCCGCACCTGGCCGACCTGGACCTCGACGAGCTGCACACCTACCAGGTCACGGCGCACCGGGCCTGGGCCGAGGCGTTCAACGCGTGGCGTACCGAACGCGGCCTCGAGGGGCCCGGCGCGGCCGACCACTGGCCGGTCCGGGAGCCCGTCGGCACGCTCTGGTGACACCGATCGGTGATATCTCACGGCTGACATTCCCGATCGCGACTGTGGGCGATATCTCCCCCACCGCACCGTGGCGATATCTCATCCGTGAGATACGCTCGCCGGCATGACGACGACCGAGTCCTTCGTCCCCACCACCACCGCCGCGCTGCCGATCGCGCCCGACCCCCTCCTGGCGGTCGGTTCGCTGGTCCGCTCGGCCCGCCAGCACCGCGGCCTCACGCAGGCCCAGCTCGCCGAGCGCCTCGGCACCAGCCAGTCGGCCGTGCACCGCATCGAGCAGGGCGCGCAGAACGTCAGCCTCGAGATGCTCACCCGCATCGGCGGCGCGCTCGACTCCCCCATCGTCACGCTCGGCGGCCCGCAGCGCACGCACCTGCGCGTGCACGGCGGCCACCCGCTCAGCGGCCGGATCGACGTCAACACCTCCAAGAACGGCGCGGTCGCGCTGCTGTGCGCATCCCTGCTCAACCGCGGCACCACGCGCCTGCGCGGCGTCGCCCGCATCGTCGAGGTGGACCGCATCGTCACCGTGCTGCGGTCGATCGGCGTGCGCGCCGTGTGGTCGCCCGACGGCCGCGACCTGGAGATCCAGGTGCCGGACGCCCTGGACCTCGACAGCATCGACGCCGACGCCGCGCGGCGCACCCGCTCGATCATCATGTTCCTGGGTCCGCTGCTGGGTCGGCGCGACGAGTTCCGGCTCCCCTACGCCGGCGGGTGCGACCTCGGCACCCGGACCGTCGAGCCGCACATGGTGGGCCTGCGCCCGTTCGGCCTGTCGATCACGGCGACCGCGGGCGAGTACCAGGCCGTCGTCGAGGCTCCGAGCACGCACGACCTGTCCGTCGTCCTCACCGAGCGCGGCGACACCGTGACGGAGAACGTCATCATGGCCGCGGCCCGTCGCGACGGCGTCACGACCATCCGCAACGCGAGCCCCAACTACATGGTCCAGGACCTCTGCTTCTACCTGGAGCTGCTGGGCGTGCGGATCGACGGCATCGGGACGACGACTCTGCGCGTGCACGGCCGCTCGGTCATCGACGCCGACGTCGAGTACGCGGTGTCCGAGGACCCGGTGGAGGCCATGAGCCTGCTGACGGCGGGCATCGTCACGCACTCCGAGATCACCGTGGGCCGCGTGCCGATCGAGTTCATGGAGATCGAGCTGGCGACGCTGGCGGAGATGGGCCAGCGCGTCACGCTCTCGGCGGAGTACCCCGCGCGCAACGGACGCACGCGCCTCGTCGACATCACGACCCACCCCAGCGAGCTGCACGCGATCGAGAAGATCCACGCGATGCCGTTCCCGGGCCTCAACATCGACAACCTGCCGTTCTTCGCCGCCATCGCGGCGTGCGCGCAGGGCACCACGCTCATCCACGACTGGGTCTACGACGGCCGGGCCATCCACCTGACCGACCTGACCCGACTGGGCGCCGACGTCCGCCTGCTCGACGCGCACCGCCTGCAGGTCAGCGGCCCGGCCCACTGGTCGGGCGCGGAGATCTCGTGCCCGCCCGCGCTGCGCCCCGCGGTCGTCATCCTGCTCGCCATGCTGGCCAGCAAGGGCACCGCGGTGCTGCGTGACGTCGACATCATCGCCCGCGGCTACGAGCAGCTCCAGGAGCGCCTCGTCGAGCTGGGCGCGCAGATCGAGACGTTCCGCGACTGACCGGACGCGGCGGGACACGCCCCGCACGCGCGAACGCCGCCCCCGCAACGAGCGGGGGCGGCGTCGCGTGCGTGTGTCAGCTGCGCGAGTAGTTGGGCGCCTCAACCGTCATCTGGATGTCGTGCGGGTGGGACTCCTTGAGCCCCGCCGGCGTGATGCGGATGAACCGGCCGCGCTCCTGGAGCTGGTCGATCGTGTGCGCGCCGACGTAGAACATCGACTGGTGCAGACCACCGACGAGCTGGTGCGCGACGGCCGACAGCGGGCCGCGGTAGGGCACCTGCCCCTCGATGCCCTCGGGCACGATCTTCTCGTCGGACGTGACGTCGGCCTGGAAGTAGCGGTCCTTGGAGTAGGAGACGCGCCCGCGCGACGCCATGGCCCCGAGCGACCCCATGCCGCGGTAGTGCTTGAACTGCTTGCCGTTGACGAAGACGAGGTCGCCGGGCGACTCGTCGCAGCCGGCCAGCAGCGAGCCCAGCATCACGGTGTCCGCACCGGCGACGAGCGCCTTGGCGATGTCGCCCGAGTACTGCAGACCGCCATCGCCGATGAGCGGGACGCCCGCGGGCTTGGTCGCCTTGGACGCCTCGTAGATGGCCGTGACCTGCGGGACGCCGACGCCGGCGACCACGCGGGTGGTGCAGATGGAGCCCGGGCCCACGCCGACCTTGACGGCGTCCACGCCCGCGTCCACCAGGGCCTGCGCGCCCGCGCGCGTCGCGACGTTACCGCCGATGACCTGCACGTGGCGGGTGGCCGGGTCGGACTTCACGCGCTGGATCATCTCCAGCAGCAGCCGGGCGTGACCGTGCGCGGTGTCGACGACGAGCACGTCCACCCCCGCGTCGACGAGCGCCGTGGCGCGCGTCCAGGCGTCACCGAAGAAGCCGATCGCGGCCCCGACCACCAGTCGCCCCTCGGCGTCCTTGGTCGCGAGCGGGTACTGCTCGGACTTCACGAAGTCCTTGACGGTGATCAGGCCCTGCAGCACGCCCGCGTCGTCGACCAGTGGGAGCTTCTCGATCTTGTGCTTGGCGAGCAGCGCTGCGGCGTCGTCACGCGCGATCCCGACCGGCGCGGTCACCAGCGGCATGGGCGTCATGACCTCGCGGACGCGGCGCGTGGCGAACTCGTCGCCCGGCACGAACCGCAGGTCACGGTTGGTGATGATGCCGAGCAGCCGCTGGGCGTCGTCGACCACCGGCAGCCCGGAGACCCGGTACACGCCGCACAGACGGTCGAGCTCGGCGAGCGTCGCGTCCGGGCCCACGGTGACGGGGTCGGTGATCATGCCCGACTCCGAGCGCTTCACGCGGTCGACCTGGTGCGCCTGGTCCTCGATGGACAGGTTGCGGTGCACGATGCCGATGCCGCCCTGGCGTGCCATCGCGATGGCCATCCGCGACTCGGTCACGGTGTCCATGGCGGCGGACAGCAGCGGCACCCGCACGGTGAGCTCGCGCGTCAGCCGGGAGGTCGTGTCGACCTCGCTGGGGATGACGTCCGTCTCTCCTGGCAGGAGGAGGACGTCGTCGTAGGTCAGTCCCGTGAGGGCGAACGGGTCGTGCACCTGCTCCGTCATCGGGCAATCGTACGTCGCCCGCGCACCGGTCCGAACCCCCGTCTCGGCAGGCAGGCCGGAGGTCAGCGGATGAGCCCGCCGCGCAGCCCGATGGCAACGGCCTGCGCGCGGTCGGACGCGCCCAGCTTGCGGAACAGGCGTCGAGCGTGGGTCTTGACCGTGTCCTCGGAGAGGAACAGCTCCTGACCGATCTGGGCGTTCGACCGCCCGTTGCTCATGCCCACCAGCACCTCGATCTCACGCTTGGTGAGCACGACCGGGGCGCTCGGGGCCTGCGTGGGGACCTCGACGGCCTCCGGCGCCTGGTCCGCGAGCGGTGGGACCGACGGGTGCGGGACCTCGGTGACCTGGCGCTCGGGCGCCGGCAGCGTCGGGCTGGCCAGGACGTGCGCGGCGACGGCGGACAGCTCGGGACGCCCGACGTCGGGGGCGAGGAAGCCCCGTGCACCGAGCGACAGCGCCCGGTCGAGCGCGACCTGGTCGTCGGACGCCGCGAGCAGCACGACGGCCGCGGACGGCGCGACCGCACGCAGGCGACGGATCGCCTCGTTGGCGCCGGGCGCTGGGACGTGCGCGTCCAGCAGCACGATCGCCGGCGGGTTGCGACGCGCGTGCGCCAGCAGCTCCTCGACGTTCGCCGCGGCGCGCACGGGGCTCAGGGTGGGCACCCCGATGGATGTCACCACGAGCCTCTCGCGCACGACTGTCGAGCCGTGACACACCACGACTCCCGCCATGCGTGCTCCCTCCCCCGGAATGGTCCGCACCGACGATGACGTCGGCTGTTCCCTGGGATATCGGCGGTGCCGCACACCGACGTTAGCCGGTGTCCGTAATCTGCCCCGATCGCCCTCTTGACGCGCCGGTTACCAGGCTCTATGGGCGGATTGCCTCGGCGGTGGGCCCGGCGGAGGCGACGGCAAGGACCTCGGGCACCAGGCCCTGCAGGGTCCGGGCCCGGTGGATCGACGCACCGACGGGGATCGCCAGGTCGGCGACGTCCGCCGACATGACGAACTGGGGCACCTCCGCATGCTCGTCGCCGACACGCGCCACCGCGGCGACGTCCCGCGCGGTCCGCGGCGCGACCGTCACGACCGCGCGCGGCCTGGTCATCGCCACGAGCTCGAGGACCTGACGCTCGCCGGTCGGTCCGCCGACGATGCGCGCATCGATCCCCTCGGCAGCCAGGGCCGCCGCGAGGACGTGCGCGACGAGCGGTCGCGACACACCGACCGGGCACAGCACGAGCACGACGGGCGCGGGACGCGCGGACCGCGGACCGGTGCGCGCCCGGAGTGCGTCGAGCGCGGCGTGCTCCACGGTCCGGGTCGCGTCGGCACCGGGTCGGTCCAGGACCGTCCTGCGCGCGAGCGCCTCGAGCGCCGGCGCCACCAAGTCCGCCCACCACCGCGTGACGTCCGCGCCGGGGTCCATCACCAGCAACCGACCGCAGGCCGACGCGTCGTCGACCATCGCCGCGTCGACCACCATCGAGACGGTGACCACGGCGGGGGCGTGGGCGACCGCACTCCCGGGAGCGGACAGGCCGGCTCCACCGAGCGCGGCACGCGCGGCGTCTCCGGGGGCCACGCCCTCGAGCGTCAGCCGCCGCATCACGACGAGTCGCTCGACGTCCTGCGGCGAGTAGCGCCGGTGCGCGCCGGCCGAGTGCTCACTGGGGCCGAGCCCGTAGCGGCGGTCCCAGGTGCGCAGGGTCGCGGGGGCGACGCCCAGGCGCCGCGCCACGGCCGCGACGGCGAGCGCCGGCCCGTCGCCGGCAGCCACGCCGCCGACCGTCTCAACCGGCTGCCCCGCCTCCTCGTCCGCGTCGGGCGAGCGCTCGTCGCGGGATCCGGTCATGGCGCGATTCTGCCAGCCCGTCGCCTCCCCGCGCGCGCGACACCGCGGACCAGCCGCTCCCGCGACCGTCCGCACAGGCGCTGAACTGCGACGTCGCCGACTCGGCGTCGGCCCGGACGTCGCCCGTACGGCACTCGACGACGCCCTCGTCGCGCCCTCGGCCCCCGTACCACATCGAAGAATTCGATTCACAGCAGAAAGTCCCGAACGGGCCTTGAACAACTTCTGGCGCGGTTGTAACGTTTCGCTCGTCGCCACGGCGGCACCCCGACCTGCACCACCCAGAACGAGCACCGACGGCCCGCGCCGACCGCGTGGCCACCGACCGGCATCGCCGCCCGCGGCGCCGCCCGAGCCTCAGGAGGAACTCATGGCCGAGATCTCTCGCCTTCCCGGACCCGTGATGGACCTGTGGGAGTGGCAGTTCGACGGCGCCTGCCGCGACGCCGACCAGGACCTCTTCTTCCACCCCGAGGGCGAGCGCGGCTCGGCCCGCCGACGCCGCGCCGAGGCAGCCAAGGCGATCTGCGCCACCTGCCCGGTCATGAAGGAGTGCCGCGAGCAGTCGCTGCAGGTCCGCGAGCCCTACGGCGTGTGGGGCGGTCTGTCCGAGGACGAGCGCGCCGCGATCCTCTCGCAGCGCACGCGCACCACGCGCGCCGTCTGACCTGATCTCCCGCGAACCCCACCGGTCACCCGATCGGTGGGGTTCTGCGCATCCGCGCCCGGTCGCCCGCCGCATGCGCCACGCGCCTGCATCGCGGCGCACGAGAACGGCCCCCGCGGTGCTCGTCGTGGACGAGCTCCGCAGGGGCCGCGCGGGACGCCGGGTGGCGCCCCCTCAGATCACTTGACGACGACCGCGAGGATGTCGCGGGCCGAGAGGATCAGCAGCTCCTCGCCGGCGTACTTGACCTCGGTGCCGCCGTACTTGGAGTAGATGACCTTGTCGCCGACGGCCACGTCGAGCGGCACGCGGTTCCCGTTGTCGTCGATGCGACCGGGGCCGACCGCCAGGACCTCGCCCTCCTGGGGCTTCTCCTTGGCGCTGTCCGGGATGACGAGACCGGAGGCGGTCGTCGTCTCTGCCTCGAGCGTCTTGACGACGATCCGGTCCTCGAGGGGCTTGATGGAGACCGACACAGCGGACCTCCCCTTCGCGTGTGAGTAGTTCAGCGATGTTGGTACGCCGTCGGGTCACGTCGTCGCGGGTGCCGTGACCTGGGGCGCTCTGGCACACTCGATACGAGAGTGCCAGTTGCCAACTCTAGGAACGCGTTAGCACTCGGTCAACCTGAGTGCCAGATCCGGCGGCTGTGCTCGCTGCGGGCGAACGCGTGCCACCTCGCGGGGCGCCAGGCGACGACCGCGTGCAAGGATCGGCGCGTGGACGCCGCCGGCCTGACCGCCCTGCTCGCCCCCGACGGGTGGGCGCTGCTGTCCGCGCTGCCCCCGTACGACGAGAAGCTGGCCATGCCTCTCTCGCAGCGGCTGCGCGCCGAGGGCCTCGACCCCGTGCTCGTCGCGGCGGCCCTCACCCAGTCGCGGCTGCGCGCCAAGGCGCACGCCAAGCTGGGCGACTTCGCCGACGGCATGCTGTTCACCCAGGCCGGTCTGGAGCAGGCGACGCGGCTCGAGGTCGCCGCGCACCACGCCCGCCGGTACCGCGACGCCGGGCTGACGCACGTCGCGGACCTGACGTGCGGCATCGGGGCGGACGCGATGGCGTTCGCGGGCGTGGGTCTGCGGGTCACCGCGTCCGACGTCGACGAGATGACGGCCGCCATCGCCACGGTGAACCTGCGCCACTTCCCCGAGGCCACCGTCCGGCACGGTGACGGCCTGACGCAGGACCTGACCGGCATCGACGGGCTGTACGCGGACCCGGCCCGCCGCACCGCGCACGGCAGCCGCCTGTTCGACCCGTCGGCCTACGCTCCCCCGCTGGACTCGGTCCTGGCGCTGCGGGAGGAGGTCCCCGCGCTCGGACTCAAGCTCGGCCCGGGCATCCCGCACAGCGCGCTGCCCGACGACGCGCACGCGCAGTGGGTCTCGGTGGACGGTGACGTCGTCGAGGTCGGCCTCTGGTTCGGCCCGCTGGCACCCGAAGGTCCCGGCCGCTCGGCCCTGCTGCTCGCCGACGGCGCGTCGACGGTCGTCGCCCCCGGCCCGGACGGCCCCTTCGAGGCCCAGGCGGGGCCCGTCGGCGCCTACCTGTACGAGCCCGACGGCGCCGTGATCCGCGCGGGCCTGGTCGGTGAGGTCGCCCAGCGGGTGCGCGGACGGCTCGTTGACCCGACGATCGCCTACGTGACGTCCGACGACCTGGTCCCCACCCCCACCGCGACGACGTACCGCGTGCTCGACACCATGCCGTTCGGGCTCAAACGCCTGCGCACCTACCTGCGGGAGCGCGGCGTCGGCCGCCTCACCATCAAGAAGCGCGGCACCGCGGTCGTCCCCGAGCAGCTGCGCAAGCAGCTCGACCTGCGCGGCGACCAGGGCGCGACGATCGTCCTGACCCGCGTGGCCGGTCACCAGCAGGTTCTCGTCGTGGAGGTGGTGTGATGGCGGACGCGGTGCAGCTGCCCTTTGCGCGCTCGGAGCGGTCCACGGTCGGGATCGAGTGGGAGGTCGCGCTCGTCGACGCGGACTCCGGCGACCTGCGTCAGGCCGCCGAGACGATCCTCGCGGCGGTGCGGCCCGACGACGGCACCGATCACCCCCACATCACGCAGGAGCTGCTGCGCAACACCGTCGAGGTGTCGTCGGGCAAGTGCGTGACGATCGGGGAGGCGGTCGGGGACCTGCGTGCGGCGCTCGACGAGGTGGCCGCCGCCGCCGAGCCGCTGCGGATCGACCTCATGGGCGGTGGCACGCACCCCTTCGCCCACTGGGACACGCAGAAGGTCAGCGACAAGCAGCGCTACGCCACGCTCATCGACCGCACCCAGTGGTGGGGCCGGCAGATGCTCATCTACGGCGTGCACGTGCACGTCGGCATCGAGGACCGGGACAAGGTGCTGCCGATCTCGCGTGCCATGCTCACGGTGTTCTCGCACATCCAGTCGCTGTCGGCGTCGTCGCCGTTCTGGGCCGGCAAGGACACGGGCTATGCGTCCAACCGTGCTCTGCTGTTCCAGCAGCTGCCCACCGCAGGGCTGCCGTTCGGGTTCGACCGCTGGGAGCAGCTCGAGCAGTACGTCGGCGACATGATGCACACGGGCGTCATCGACCAGTTCGACGAGGTGCGCTGGGACATCCGGCCCGCGCCGCGGTTCGGGACCCTGGAGATGCGGATCGCCGACGGTGCGACCAACCTGCTCGAGGTCGGTGCGATCTCCGCGCTGACCCACTGCTTCGTCGAGCACTTCTCCTCGATGCTCGACCGCGGTGAGGCGCTGCCCACGCTGCCCCCGTGGTTCGCGCAGGAGAACAAGTGGCGCTCGGCCCGGTACGGCATGGACGCCATCATCATCACGAACGACGCGGGTGACGAGGAGCTCGTCACCGACTCCGTCCAGAAGTGGCTCACCGAGCTCGCACCCGTCGCGCAGCGCCTGGGCTGCACCGACGAGCTCGAGCAGGTGCGCGTCATCCTGCGCCGCGGCGCGTCCTACCAGCGTCAGCGCGCGGCAGCCCGCCGCAACGCGGGCGACCTGGGCGCCGTGGTCGACTCCCTGGTCGCCGAGTTCAAGGCCGCCCGCCCCCTCTGACAACCCGACGATTCCGAGGAATCGGCTCGTCTGCCGCGCCGATCCTTCGGATTCCTCAGACGAGGACCGTCGTCAGGGGCATCGACGAGTCGACCGGGATGTCGAGCGACGACGGCGGCAGGCCGCGGCGGACGACGGCCGAGCCGAGCGCCGCGATCATCGCGCCGTTGTCGGTGCAGTACCGGATGGGCGGGATGCGCAGGTCGATGCCCGCCTCCTCGCACCGGCGTGCGGCCATGTCCCGCAGCTGCGAGTTGGCCGAGAAGCCGCCGCCGACCACCAGGGTCTGCACGCCGTGCGCCTTCGCGGCGGCGATCGTCTTGGCCGTCAGCACGTCCGCGACGGCCTCGGCGAACGACGCGGACACGTCGGCGAGCGGGATCTCGTCGCCCGCGTCCTGCCGGGCCTCGACCCAGCGGGCGACGGCGGTCTTGAGCCCCGAGAAGGAGAAGTCCGTCGCGTGCTTCGCCTGGTCCTTGGGCGCCGTCAGGCCGCGCGGGAAGCGGATGGCAGCCGGGTCGCCCTCGCGCGCGAGCCGGTCGATGTGGGGGCCGCCGGGGTACGGCAGGCCGAGGAGGCGACCGACCTTGTCGAACGCCTCGCCGGCGGCGTCGTCGAGCGTCGAGCCCAGCTCGGTGACGTTCACCGTGTCGTCGATCATCAGCAGCGACGAGTGCCCGCCCGACACGACGAGCGCCATGACGCGCTCGGGGAACGGACCGTCGACGAGCTCGTCGACCACCGCGTGCCCGATGACGTGGTTGACGCCGTACAGCGGCTTGTCGAGCGCGATCGCGAGCGCCTTCGCCGCCGACGCCCCCACGGTCAGGGGGCCGACGAGGCCGGGCCCGGCGGTCACCGCGATCGCGTCGACCTCGCCGAGCGAGACGTCGGCCGTGGCGAGCGCGCGCTCGATCGTCGGGACCATCGCCTCCAGGTGCGCGCGGGACGCGATCTCGGGAATGATCCCGCCGAACCTGGCGTGCTCGTCGACCGACGAGGCGACGGCGTCGACGAGCAGGTCGTGACCCCGCACGAGCGCCACGCCCGTCTCGTCGCAGGAGGTCTCGATCCCGAGCACGAGGGGTTCAGCCATGGGCCCCAGGATAGGGGCCGGACCCGCCGTGACGAGCATCACGCCTGCCCACGGAACAGGCTCCGATCGTTGAACCTTGAACGAGTTATGAGCACCGACACCACCGTCCTCGACGGCCTCGACTTCCCCACGCCCTCGCTCGCCGTCGCGGACGACGTCGCCGACCTGCTGTTCCGCTCCGCGCGGACCGTCGGTTCGTTCACCGACGAGCCCGTCACCGACGAGGAGCTGGCCGCCGTCTACGACCTCGTCAAGTGGGGCCCCACCGCGATCAACACGACGCCGCTGCGCCTGCTCGTCGTGCGCACCCCCGAGGCCCGCGAGCGACTGGCCAAGCACGTCAACGAGGGCAACCGGGACCGCGTGCTGGCCGCGCCGGTCACGCTGATCGTCGCCTCCGACCCGGGCTTCCACCGGCACATGCCGACGCTGGCGCCGCACATGGCCGCCCTCGGCGAGGCCCTGGACCCGCAGGTCGAGCAGCGCGAGCAGATGGCACGCATGAACACGCTGATCCAGTTCGGCTACCTCATCGTCGGCCTGCGCGCCGCCGGTCTGGACGCCGGGCCGATGGCCGGCCTCGACACCGCCGGCGTGGACGCCGAGTTCTTCGCCGAGAACGGCTGGCAGAGCCAGCTCATCATCAACGTCGGCCACCGCGACGGCGAGGGCACGCACTACCCGCGCGCCGCCCGCCACTCGTACGACGAGGTCTCGCTGACCGTCTGACCGTCGTGCGCGAGCCCCGACCCGCCCGGGTCGGGGCTCGCGTCGTGCTCAGGCGCCGGTCGCCACCGGCCGCTCGGGGTCGTTCGACCACTGCGACCACGAGCCCGGGTAGAGGGCGGCGTCGATGCCAGCAGCGGCCAACGCCGCGATCTGGTGGGCAGCCGTCACGCCCGAGCCGCAGTAGACCGCGACAGGCGCGCCCGCGGCGGCCCCCAGCGCGCGGAAGCGGTCGCGCAGCGCGTCGGGGGCCAGGAACGTGCCGTCGGCGCCGACGTTGTCCGCGGTCGGTGCGGAGACGGCGCCGGGGATGTGACCGGCGCGCGGGTCGACCGGCTCGACGTCGCCGACGAAGCGCTCGGTCGCCCGGGCATCGAGCAGCGGGCCCTCCCACGTCGCGGCACCGTCGGCGTCGATCGTCGGCATACCGCCGGGCCGCACGACGAGGTCACCGGGCTCGGCCTCGACGTCGCCCGCCTCGACCGCGAGATCCGCCGCCCGCCACGCCGCGAGGCCCCCGTCCAGCAGCCGCACGTCGGCCAGCCCGGCCCACCGCAGCAGCCACCACGCGCGTGCCGCCGAGGTGCCGGGGCCCGCGTCGTAGACCACGACGGGACCGCCGTCGCGCACGCCCCAGCGCCGCGCGGCGGCCTCGAGATCCTCGACCGCGGGCAACGGGTGGCGGCCGTCCTGCGCGCTCGGCGGCGCGGCCAGCTCGGCGTCCAGGTCGACGAAGACCGCGCCCGGCAGGTGCGCGTCCAGGTACTGGTCGCGACCGTCCGTGCGGCCCAGGGCCCAGCGCACGTCGAGCAGCACGGGTGGCTCGTCACCGGCGAGCAGGTCGGCGAGGGTGGGTGCGTCGACGAGGACGTCGTCACGACCGGTCATGATGCATCTCCTCCTGTGGTGACGGGACCCCGGGCGAGCGGCAGCCGCATCGTCCACGCGTCCATGTTCTCCGGCTGGTAGTAGCCCCTGCGGAGCCCGAGCTGCTCGAAGCCCGCACCGCGGTACAGCCGCAGCGCGGGCTCGTTGTCGACGCGGACCTCCAGCAGGACGGACGCGGCACCCCACGTCCGGGCCTGCCCGACGAGCGCGTCGAGCATGACGCGCCCCAGGCCGCGACCCTGGTGAGCGCGATCCGTGCCGATGGTCATGACCTGGGCGTCGTCGCCGTCGAACCACAGGCCGGCGTAACCGACGAGCGCGCCGGCGTCCTCGACGCCGACGTACCAGCGCCCGGGTCCGTCGAGCTCCTCGGCGAGCATGGCGCGCGACCACGCCCCGGCACCGAACAGCTCGCGCTCCATGCGCTCGAGCGCCGGCAGGTCGGCGCTCGTCAGCCCGCGCACCTCAGCCATGCCGACGTCAGCCCAGGACGCGCTTGCTCGCGGTGCTCGGCACGGCGTCCGGCCGGCGCAGGTACAGCGGCACGGTCGGCAGGTCCAGGCCCTGCGCCCGGCGCTCGATCGCCAGCCGGGCCAGCTCTGCAGGGTCGGGGTCCAGGAGGTGCTCGTCGACGGAGCCCGCACCCAGGTCGGGGTAGAGCAGCGCACCCCGCCCGACGACGGTCGCACCGACCGGGACCACGACGTCGGCAGCCGCACCCACCTGCGGAGGAAGGACGACCTCGACCGAGCCGGCTCCCACGACGCGGTAGGTGCTCCAGTAGACCTCGCGGCGGCGAGCGTCCGTCGCGACGACGACGTCCGCGCCGGGCTCGAGGTCGCGGGACGCGGTCGCGGCGATCGCGTCGAGCGACGGCACGCCGAGCGCGGGGACGCCGAGAGCGAGCGCGAGCGTGCGTGCGCTGACCAGCCCGACCCGCAGGCCGGTGAAGGGCGCAGGTCCGGTGCCGACCACGACCGCCGACAGGTCGCGACGGTCGACGCCGGCCTCGGCCAGGACGGCCGCGATCATCGGGGCGAGCAGCTCAGCATGGTGACGCTGCTGGTCGTCGGAACGGGCGGCGAGCACCGCGCCGGAGTCGTCGGTCAGCGCGACGGCGACCGCGCCGGAGGTGTCGAGAGCGAGGACGGGCACGGTCTCAGCCTGCCACTGGTGCGCTCGGGAGGGCGACGCCGTCCCACCGCGGACCGACCGCGGTCACGGTCACGACGCGTTCCCCGCCGGCCGGGTCGTCGCCGTCGGGCGGCGTGTCGAGCGGCCCGTCCACCTGGCCGCCGCGCGGCCGCTGGATGGCGACCTCCAGGCGGTCGGCGGACAGCCCCTCGACCCAGCCGGCGCCCCACTCGACGACCGTGACCGCCTCGTCCAGGCTCGCGTCCAGGTCCAGCGCGTCGACCTCGTCGAGCGAGCCGAGCCGGTAGGCGTCGACGTGCACGAGCGACGGTCCGCGCGAACCGTCGGGGCGCGGCAGCGGCGGGTGCTCGCGCGCGATGATGAACGTGGGCGACGCGACCTGCCCACGCACGTGGAGTCCCGCACCGAGGCCCTGCGTGAGCGTCGTCTTGCCGGCGCCCAGGTCGCCGGTCAGGACCACGAGGTCCCCGGCCCGCAGGATGTCCGCGAGCGCGCGTCCGAAGCCGCGCGTCGCGTCGGCGTCCGGGAGCCGGACGATCCTCTGCTCGCTCACTGCTGTTCCTCCGTGTGGACGTCCGGGTTGACGTGCGTGCGGGGCACGCGTGCCCCGAGCCGCGTGACGATCTCGTACGAGATGGTGCCGGCGGCCTGCGCCCAGTCCTGGGCCGTCGGGCCGCCGTCCGCGCCGTTCCCGAACAGCACGACGCGGTCCCCCGCGACCTCGGTCGCGTCCGGCCCCAGGTCCACCACCACCTGGTCCATGCAGACCCGGCCGGCGACGCCCAGACGGCGCCCCCCCACCTGGATCGGCCCGCCGACGTGGTCCTGCGTGCCCGACGCGTGCCGCGGCACCCCGTCGGCGTACCCCATCGGGACGATCCCGAGCACGGTGTCGCGCGGCGTGACGTACTGGTGCGCGTAGGACACGCCGTGACCGGCGCGCACGGGTTTGACCGTCGCCAGCTCGGCCTCGACCGTCATGGCGGGCACCAGGCCGAAGTCGGCCGACGAGCCGAGCTGGGGGACCGGCGAGAGCCCGTACACGGCGAGACCCGGCCGCACGAGGTCGTAGTGGGCGCGCGGCGCGGTCAGCGTGGCGGCCGAGTTGGCCAGGTGCCGGACCTCGACGTGGGCACCGGCGCGTTCGACGAGCGCCACCGCGTCGGCGAACACCCGCTCCTGCGCGCGCACGGTGGGGTGCTCGGGCTCGTCGGCGAACGCCAGGTGCGACCACACGCCGACGATCTCGACGGCCCCCTCCGCCTGCGCGCGCATCGCGGCCGGCAGCAGGTCCGCGAGCTGGTCGGGCGTCAGGCCGTTGCGCCCCAGACCCGTGTCGACCTTGAGGTGGATGCGGGCCGGGCGCCCGACGACACGCGCGGCGGCGACCACCTCGTCCAACGCCCACGGCGCGGCGACGGACAGGTCCAGGTCGACCGCGAGCGCGTCGGCGAGCGGCGCACCGGGTGCGTAGAGCCAGGTCAGGACGCGGGGCTCGACGACACCCGCACGGCGCAGCTCGATCGCCTCGCCCACCTGCGCCGCGCCGAGCCAGGCGGCGCCACCGGCCAGCGCGGCGCGCGCGCTCGGCACCAGGCCGTGCCCGTAGGCGTCGGCCTTCACGACGGCCATGACCTGCGCGGTCGGGGCGTGGGCGGCGAGGCTGCGCACGTTGGCGGCGATGGCGGCGTCGTCGATCACGGCGCGCGCGGGGAACCAGCTCACGGGCCACAGTCTCCCATCCCCGCGGGCGGGCACGTCACGGGACGACGACCACGTCGGCACGGGCCGCGGTCGCGGCGACGAGCCGCGCGTTGGCCTCGTCGGGCCCGTGCGACCAGTCGTGCGCGGCCTGGGCCGTCTTGCCGAAGGCGACGTGCCGCGCGACGAGGCGCTCCAGCCGCAGCTCGTCGTCCGGCGCGACGAACCACGACTCGTCGAGCAGGTCCGCGACGGGCGCGAACCCGTGCGACGCCAGCAACAGGTAGTTCCCCTCGACGACCACCAGCGGCACGTCGGGTGGGACGGCGATCGCACCCGCGACGGGGTTGCGCAGGGCCCGCCGGTACTCGGGCGCGTAGACGGTGCCGTCGCCCGCCCGCAGCCGCCGCAGCAGCGCGACGAACCCCGCCGCGTCGAACGTGTCGGGCGCTCCCTTGCGGTCGGCGCGGCCGATCCGCTCGAGCTCGCTCTGCGCGAGGTGGAACCCGTCCATCGGGACGACGACGGCACGTCCGCCCAGCTCGTTCGCGACCTGCGCCGCGAGCGTCGACTTGCCCGCGCCGGGCGCGCCGGCGATGCCGAGGAGCCGCCGGCTCCCGTCGGCCGCAAGCGCACGGGCGCGTCGCAGCGCCTCCTCGAGCGAGGCGGACGTGCCGCTCACGCGGACGGGTGAGCGGTGCGCCCGGTGAGCAGCGCCGCGATCGTGTCCGGGAGCGCACGCGCGACCATGCGCGCGCTCACGGGCCCGTGCGGGTTGGCCCGGTGCGCTGCGCGCCCGTGAACGAGCGCGGCTGCGGCGCCCAGCGCGGCGGCGAGGGACGGGTCCTCGTGGATGTCGTCGGCCCGCCCGGCCAGCAGCGCGCCCAGCAGGCCGGCCAGCACGTCGCCCGAGCCGGCGGTCGAGAGCCAGGCGGGCGCATCGGCCTGCGTGTAGACCGCCCCCTGCGCACCGACGACGACGGTCACGTGCCCCTTGAGCAGCACGGTAGCCCCGGTCAGCTCGTGCGCCCGACGAGCCCAGCGCAGCGGCTCGGCCTCGACGCCGGCCCGGTCGACGCGCTCGCCCCGGGCCCCCAGCACGGTCGCGAGCTCGCCGGCGTGGGGCGTGATGATCACGTGCGGACCGACGTGCGCGGGCAGCAGGGCGAGCGCACCGGCGTCGCACACCGCGGCCTCGCCGCGCTGCTGCACCCCCTCCCACGCGTGCTCGATGCGGCGGCGCTGCGCGGCGTCGTCGGGCGAGACACCCGGACCGAAAACCCACGCCTGCACCCGCCCGACCCCCGGCACCACCTCCGGCCGGCGCGCCACGACCAGGTCGGCCACGTCCCCGAGGTAGCGCACCATCCCGACGCCGGTCAGTACGGCTGCGGTCGACGACAGCACAGCGGCCCCCGGGTACCGCCGCGCACCCGCGATCACCCCGACGACGCCACGCGTGTACTTGTGCGCCTGCGGCCCCGGCACCGGCCACAGGTCGGCGACGTCGTCGTCCTGCAGGCGCGCGATCGCAGGCCCGTCGGCGAGGTCCAGCCCGACGTCGACGACCTCGACGAGCCCCGCCACGGACGTCGCGGGCGGCAGCAGCAGGCCGGGCTTCGCACCGCCGAACGTCACCGTGACGTCCGCGGGCAGGACGCTCCCGCTCACGGCACCGTCGTCGACACCGATCCCCGACGGGACGTCCACCGCCACGACGAGCGCCGGCTCCTCGTCGTCCTCGCGCGCCCGGGTCACCAGCGCGACGACGTCCGCGGCACGGCCCCTCAGACCGCCGGACGCACCGATGCCGAGCAGCCCGTCGAGCACGACGTCCGCGGCGCCGGTCAGTGCCTGCACGTGCTCGTCGTCGGCCTCCGCGACCCGTCCGCCGGCGTCCCGCAGCGCGGCCGCGCCGGCTGCGTGCACCCGGTCGTCGACCGTCACAGCGTCCACGCGGACGCCCCGCCGCGCCAGGTGGGCGCCCGCGAAGAGCGCATCACCGCCGTTGTTGCCGGGGCCTACCAGGAGCAGCACGCGTGTACCCGTCGTCCGCCCGCGGCGCTCCCGCAGCAGCGCACCCACCCGCGTGGCGAGCGCAAAGGCCGCCCGGTCCATGAGCGGTACCCCGGCGGCGAGCAAGGGCTCCTCCGCGGCGCGGACCTGCGCGGACGTCCAGGAGAGCAGCACCCGTCCATCTTGTCGGCTCGCTGCCGCACAGGCCACACGGGCGGGGTAACGTGCGGAGCATGCGCTTCGGAACCTTCATCCCCCAAGGCTGGCGGCAGGACCTGACGGGCATCGAGCCCCGTGAGCACTGGGCGGTGATGAACGGGCTCGCGCAGCACGTCGACGCCACCGAGGGCTGGGAGTCGCTGTGGGTCTACGACCACTTCCACGCGGTCCCGGAGCCCAACGGCGAGTCGGTGCACGAGGCATGGAGCCTGATCAGCGCGTTCGCCGCGTCGACGAGCCGCGTGCGGCTCGGCCAGATGTGCACGTGCATGGCGTACCGCAACCCCGCCTACCTGGCGAAGGTCGCCGCGACGGCGGACGTCATCTCCGGCGGCCGCGTGGAGATGGGCATCGGCGCCGGCTGGTACGAGCACGAGTGGCGCGCGTACGGCTACGGCTTCCCGACGGCCGGCCAGCGGATCGCGATGCTCGACGAGGGCGTCCAGATCTTCAAGCAGCTGTGGACCGACGGTGTGGCGACGCTCGACGGCGAGCACTACCAGGTCGCCGGCGCCCAGCTGGCTCCCCTGCCCCTGCAGGTGGACGGACCGCCCCTGTGGATCGCGGGCGGTGGCGAGCGCAAGACCCTGCGGATCGCCGCCGAGCACGCGCAGTACACCAACTTCGACGGCACGCCCGAGACGTTCGCGCACAAGTCCGACGTGCTGCGCGGGCACTGCGACGCCATCGGACGGCCGTTCGACGAGATCGTGCGGTCGGCCAACTACAACATCGTCATCGGCGAGACGCAGGCCGACGTCGACGACCGGATCGCCTGGATCGAGGAGCACTACTCCCTGACGCTCCCGGACCGCGCGCCCCAGCTCGCCGAGGACTTCCGCAACGGCCCACTGGTCGGCACCGTCGAGCAGGTCGTCGAGAAGTTGCAGCACATGGCGGGTCTCGGGCTCGGCTACGCGATCATCTACTTCGCCGACGCGGCCTACGACCGCACCAGCATGGAGCTGTTCGAGTCGCAGGTGATCCCCGAGCTGCGTTGAGAGCGGCCGCGCTCAGCCCGACGAGCTCATCCGCTGAGCCCCGATCACCGTCAGCAGCGCCAGCCGGTCCGCGTCGGGCGATCCCGGCGTGGCCGTGAACACGAGCAGTCGCTGACCGCTGTCGGTGTCGAGCAGCGTCTGGCACTCGAGCGTCAGCACCCCCACCTCGGGGTGCGCGATGCGTTTGGTGCGGGCGTGCTTGTCGTCGACGCCGTGCTCGGCCCAGATCTCGACGAACTCGGGGCTTCGTGCCGAGAGCGCCTCGACGATCGCGGCGGCGCGCGACCCGCGCCCGCCGCGCGCGTACGCGGCCCGCAGCTCGGCGGTGAACGTCCGGCCCCGCTCGGGGTGGTCGGGCGTCGGGTAGACCTCGCGCGACGACGGGTCCGTGTACCAGCGGTAGACGGTCGACCGCGCCAGGCCCGTGTACGAGGTCTGGTCGCCGAGCAGCGCCATGGCCGGCGGCGTCTGCGCGAGCGTCTCGCCGAGCTCGGTGACGACCTGCGCCGGCGTGTCCTGCAACCGGTCGAGGATCCGCAGGATGCCGGGCGCGATGTGCTCGTCGATGCCCACGCGGTCCGGGGCGTGGTGCCCCCCGAGCCGGAACAGGTGGTCGCGCTCCGCCGTCGTCAGCCGCAGCCCGCGGGCCATCGCGGCGAGCATCGGCTCCGACGGCGTCGGGCCTCGCCCCTGCTCGAGCCGCCCGTAGTAGTCGGCCGACATCCCGCACAGCGCGGCGACCTCCTCGCGGCGCAGCCCGCGCGCCCGCCGACGCTGTCCTCGGGGCAGGCCCACGTCCTCGGGCTGGATCGCCTCACGCCGTGTGCGCAGGAAGTCGGCGAGCTGGGTGCGGTCCATGGGTCCATGGTGCGCGGTGGCCGGCCCCGGAACCAGGGATCGCCGATCCCCGGACAGCCTCGGCCTGGTTGCGCACGGCGCCGCGACGCAGCATGGAGGGACGTTCCGACGAAAGGCACCCTCATGACTCGCATCGCCCTCATCACCGGCGGCTCCCGTGGCCTCGGCCGCGCCACCGCCCTCGCCCTCGCCGCCGCCGGCGTCGACGTCCTGATCACCTACCGCACCGGCGCCACCGAGGCGGCCGACGTCGTCGCGGCCGTCGAGGCGGCCGGACGCCGTGCCGTCGCGCTGCCCCTCGAGACGACCGACCTGGCGTCGCACGCCGCGTTCGCGACCGCGGTCCGGTCCGCGCTGAGCGAGCGGTGGTCGCGTGACTCCTTCGACATCCTCGTGAACAACGCCGGCTCGTCGGGCGAGACCCCGCTGGGCGCGACCGACGCCGCCGAGGTCCAGCGCCTGTTCGACGTCCACGTCATGAGCGTCGTCATGCTCACCCAGGAGCTGCTGCCGCTGATCGCCGACGGCGGCCGGATCCTCAACGTCTCCACCGGGCTCACCGTCAACCTCGTCAACCCGGCGTACTCGGTGTACGCCGCGATGAAGGGCGCCGTCGAGGTCTACAGCCGTTACCTCGCGAAGTCGCTGGGCAACCGCGCCATCGCGGTCAACGTGCTGGCGCCGGGCGCCACCGCGACCGACTTCGCCGGCGGCAACATCCGCGACAACGACCAGTACCGCGAGCGCATCGCGGCGTCCAGCGCGATGGGTCGGGTCGGAGAGCCCGACGACGTCGGGCGCGCGGCCGCGGCGATCCTCGCCGAGGGGATGGGCTGGGTGACCGGTCAGCGCATCGAGGCCGCCGGCGGCCAGGGCATGGGGCGCGGCTGAGCTGTCAGTCCCGCTCCGCGATCACCACCGCCGACGCGATGCCCGCGTCGTGCGAGATGGAGATGTGGAACCGGCTCACGCCCAGCTCGTCGGCCCGTGCCTGCACGGTGCCCGTGACCTCGACGACGGGCTGGGCACCTGCCACGCGACGCACGGTGGCGTCCTGCCAGCTCATGCCGGGGGGCGCGCCGAGCGCCTTGGCGATGGCCTCCTTGGCGGCGAACCGCGCCGCCAAGGACGTCTCCGGCATCTCGCGCTCCTGCGGTGTGAAGAGTCGTTCGCGCAGCGACGGGACGCGGTGCAGGGTCGCGACGAACCGCGCGACGTCGACGACGTCGATGCCGACACCCACGATCATGCGTCGGCCGCCCGATCGGCGTCCGTGATCAGGTGCCGGTACTGGAACCACTTGTCCTCGAGCGCGGCGTCGAGGTCGACGCCGAACCGCTCGGCCAGGAGCAGCACGTGGGCCAGCACGTCAGCGAGCTCCGCCCGCACGGCGTCGTCGGCCTCCCCCGCGCTCAGGCCCCGGTCGCGGGTCCGCCCCGAGCGGTTGAGGAACGCCTGCGTGAGCTCGCCGACCTCCTCGTGGAGCTTGAGCACGAGCCAGTCGTCCGTCCGCTCGACGCCGAACAGGCGGCCGTAGACCCGCGAGATCGTCTCGATCTCGCGCTGCGCGGCCGCGATCTCCACTACTCGACCGTGACGGACTTGGCGAGGTTGCGCGGCTGGTCGACGTCCAGCCCCTTGGCCGTGGCGAGCTCGCACGCGAAGATCTGCAACGGCACCACGGCCAGCAGGGGCGCGAGCAGCGTGGGCGACTGCGGCACGTAGAACACCTCGTCGGCGTACGGCCGCACGGCCTCGTCGCCGTCCTCGGCGATCACCAGCGTGCGCGCGCCGCGGGCGCGGATCTCCTGGATGTTCGAGACGACCTTGGAGTGCAAGGAGTCGCGGCCACGCGGGGACGGTACGACGACGAACACCGGCTGACCAGGCTCGATGAGCGCGATCGGCCCGTGCTTGAGCTCGCCCGCCGCGAACCCCTCCGCGTGGATGTAGGCGAGCTCCTTGAGCTTGAGCGCCCCCTCGAGCGCGACGGGGAACCCGACGTGCCGGCCGAGGAACAGCACGGACTGCGTGTCGACCATCCAGCGCGCGATCTCGCGCACGCGACCGGCCCGGTCCAGGACCTGCTGGATCTTGTCCGGCATGGCCCGCAGCTCGCCCAGGATCTCCGCGACCTCGTCGGCGTACTTGTTGCCGCGCAGCTGCGCCAGGTAGAGCCCCAGCAGGTACGCGGCGGTGATCTGCGAGAGGAACGCCTTGGTGGAGGCGACCGCGATCTCGGGGCCTGCGTGCGTGTAGAGCACCGCGTCGGACTCGCGCGGGATCGTCGAGCCGTGCGTGTTGACGATGGCGAGCACCTTGGCGCCCTGCTCGCGGGCGTGGCGCACGGCCATGAGCGTGTCCATGGTCTCGCCGGACTGCGACACGGCGACGACGAGCGTGCGCTCGTTCACCACGGGGTCGCGGTAGCGGAACTCGTGCGCGAGCTCGACCTCCACCGGGATGCGGCACCAGTGCTCGATCGCGTACTTGGCCACGTGCCCGGCGTACGCGGCCGTGCCGCAGGCGATGACGACGATCTTGTCCACGGCCCGCAGCACGGACTCGTCGATGCGGACCTCGTCGAGCACCAGGCGGCCGCGCGCGTCGGTCCGGCCCAGCAGCGTGTCCGCGACGGCCTGCGGCTGGTCGTGGATCTCCTTGTCCATGAAGGAGCGGAAGCCGCCCTTCTCCGCGGCCGCCGCGTCCCAGTCCACGGTGTAGCGCCGGGCCTCGGCGGGCTGCCCGTCGAAGTCCGTCACGCGCACCTCGTCGGGCGTGATGGTGACGACCTGGTCCTGGCCCAGCTCGAGCGCCTCGCGGGTCTGCGCGATGAAGGCCGCGACGTCCGACCCGAGGAAGTTCTCGCCCTCGCCGAGGCCGACGACGAGCGGCGAGTCGTGCCGCGCGCCGACCACGGTGCTCGGGTCGTCGGCGTGCACGGCCAGCAGCGTGAACGTCCCGTGCAAAGTGCGCGCCACGCCGGTCAGCGCGGCGGTCAGGTCCCCCGACGCGTCGTAGGCGCGCGCGACGAGGTGCGCGACGACCTCCGTGTCGGTCTCGGACGTGAACTCGACGCCGTCGGCGACCAGCCCGGCCTTGAGCGAGGCGAAGTTCTCGACGATGCCGTTGTGGATCAGCGCGAGACGCCCGGCGACGTGGGGGTGCGCGTTGGCGTCCGTCGGCCCACCGTGCGTGGCCCACCGCGTGTGGCCGATGGCGGCGGTGGCCGCGTCGAGCGGGTGCGCGTCGAGCTCCTCGACGAGGTTGGCCAGCTTGCCGGCCTTCTTCGCCGTCTCCAGGCCCGTGCCGGGGCCGACGAGGGCGACGCCGGCCGAGTCGTAGCCGCGGTACTCCAGGCGCCGCAGCCCCTCGAGCACGACGTCCAACGGACGCCCGCTGGCCCGCTGGCTCCCGACGTAACCCACGATTCCACACATGGCGGCGAGTCTATCCGGGGCCGACGACGGTCCCGGTCCCGCGCGGCGGACGTCACACGGCGCGCCCCGGCCCGGGCAGGTCCCCGCGGCCCACGTCCGGCACAATCGGTGCGTGCCCGCGCTCACCCCGTCCACCCCCTACGTGGACCTCGACCGGGAGGCGTGGACGCGCCTGTCGGCCTCCACGCCCCTGCCGCTGACCGACGCCGACGTCGAGCGGCTCGCCGGTCTGGGCGACCCGATCGACCTGGCCGAGGTGGACGCGATCTACCGGCCCATCTCCCGCCTGCTCGACCTGTACGTCGAGGCGACGCGCGGCTTGCACCGCGCGTCGAGCACGTTCCTGCGCGAGGACATCGTCGCGACGCCGTTCGTCATCGGCGTCGCCGGCTCCGTGGCCGTCGGCAAGTCCACGACCGCCCGCCTGCTGCGCGAGCTGCTGGCCCGCTGGCCCGCCACCCCGCGCGTCCAGCTCGTCACCACCGACGGGTTCCTCTACCCGAACGCCGAGCTCGAGCGGCGCGGTCTGATGGAGCGCAAGGGCTTCCCGGAGTCGTACGACCGGCGCGCGCTGCTGCGGTTCGTCTCCAAGGTCAAGGCGGGCCGGCCCGAGGTCCGTGCACCCGTCTACGACCACCTGACCTACGACATCGTGCCGGGTCGGGAGATCGTCGTGGAGCGGCCCGACGTGCTCGTCGTCGAGGGCCTCAACGTGCTGCAGCCCGCACGCCCGAGCACGGAGGGCGCGTCCAACCTCGCGGTCAGCGACTTCTTCGACTTCTCCATCTACGTCGACGCGCGCACCCCGGACGTGCGGCAGTGGTACGTCGACCGGTTCCTGTCGCTGCGCAGCACGGCGTTCGCTGACCCGAGCTCGTACTTCCACCGGTACGCGGCCCTGTCCGACGACGAGGCCGTGGAGCGCGCCGAGCACATCTGGGACACCATCAACGCGCCCAACCTCGAGCAGAACATCCTGCCCACGCGCAGCCGCGCCGACCTGGTGCTGACCAAGGGCCGCGACCACTCCGTGGAACGGGTGCGGCTCCGCAAGATCTGAGCTCCGGGGGGCGAAGTCCTGAGGCTCGGGGGCCCTCGGCCTAGGGCGTCGGGGACGACGACGGGACGAGGAGCCCGACCGGGTAGGTCGCGGTGTCCGTCGTCGTGAGACCCGCGAGGGCCTTGCCGACCTCCGCGCGGGGCCCGACGCCGCACGCGTCCGTGGGGACCTGCACGCGCACGGCCCGGCCCAGCGCGTCGACGAGCCACAGCTGCAGCGGCACGTCGTCGCAGGCCGCGGACGGGGTGGGCTCGACGGACGGGAGGTCCAGGGCCGCCTTCAGCGCCTTCATGTCGCCGTCGCCGCTCGTGGCGCGCACCGAGCTCCACGTCCCCGCGGAGTCGGTGAGCTGGCCACCCGGCGTGCACGCGAGCGCGCTCACGGCGACGAACGAGGGTGGCACGGTCCCCTCCGCCGGCGCGTCCGCGTGCGGGGTGGCCGACGAGGGCGTCGTCGCCGCCGTGCCCGGCGCGGGCGTCAGTCCCAGCGCGTCCAGGACCTGGGGCGACTGGCAGTCCGCGGCGGGGGCGACGACGGCGACCGCGACCGCCGCGGCGGAGTCGGCCCCGCCGTCGTCGGCGCTGCACGCCGCGAGGAACCCGAGCGCGCACGAGCCGAGCAGGGCGGCGACGACGCGACGCGTGGCCATGGTGCCCCCTCTTCTTCTCGGCGCGCGACGAGGGACCCGCTGCGAGCGGGTGCCACGTGGTGGAGGGTGGCGACGGCGCCGACCCACGTCCGAGCGTACGAGCGGGTGACGCCCATTCACCCGTTCGATGCAGGATCGTTAGGCCGCGCGACCCGATCGTGAGCAAACCGAGACCGGTCACGAGGTCAAGGCAGGGGGAACCCCAGTGCTTCGGCGGCCCGCTCGGGCCGCGGCTGCGACGCCCACCGCAGGCCCGTCTCGTCGGCCGCAGCCAGCGACCGGAGCTCGGCGCGGTCCAGGTACAGCGTCCCGCCCAGGTGGTCCGTCTCGTGCTGGACGATGCGTGCCGGCCACCCGGTGACGACCTCGTCGAGAGCACGACCGTGCTCGTCCTGACCCGTCAGGCGCACCGAGCGCCACCGCGCCACGACCGCCTGGTACGCGGGCACGCTGAGGCAGCCCTCGTAGAACGCGACGCGGTCGTCGCCGACCGGCTCGTACGCCGGGTTGAGCAGCACGCGGTACTCCAGCGGAGCGCGCTCGCGCACAGCCGCCACCTCCTGCGACGCGACACCCGGGTCCTCCACCACCGCGATCGCCAGCGGCAGACCCACCTGCGGCGCGGCCAGACCGACCCCGGGAGCGGCCCGCATCGTGCGGTGCAGCAGCGCGAGCAGACCCGCCAGCTCGTCGTCGGCCAGCTGACCGTCGTAGGGCACGGCGACGCCGCGCAGTGCCGGGTGGCCCGCACGCACGATGGGCGCGGGTCCGGCGCCCGTATCGTCGAGCAGGCGCAGCGCGAGCTCCCGCAGAGCACGGTCCCGGTCGGTCACGTCAGCCCCGCGACGGCTACAGGGCGAGCCGGTCGCGGACCACGTCCGCGAGCTCGGCCGCCACCCGGTCCGCGTCGGCCTGCGTCGCGGCCTCGACCATGACGCGCACCAGCGGCTCCGTACCGGACGGGCGCAGCAGCACGCGACCCGTGTCGCCCAGGCTCTCCTCGGCCCGCTTGACCGCGTCCGCGAGCACACCGTCGTCCGTGCGTTCCTTGTCCACGCCGTTGACGTTGACGAGGGTCTGCGGCAGCCGGCGGACGATCCCGGCCAGCTGGTCCAGCGGGCTGCCCGTGGCGCGCACCCGCGCGGCCAGCTGCAGCGCGGTCAGGACCCCGTCGCCGGTCGTCGCGTGGCGGGCCATGATGATGTGGCCGGACTGCTCACCGCCCAGGCTGTAGCCGGACGCCCGCATCGCCTCCAGGACGTACCGGTCGCCGACCCCGGTCTCGACCGTCGTGATGCCCGCCTCCCGCATCGCCAGGCGCAGGCCCAGGTTGCTCATCACGGTGGTGACGAGCGTGTCCTCCACGAGCTCCCCGCGGTCCCGCATCGCGACCGCCAGCACACCCATGATCTGGTCGCCGTCGACGAGGACGCCCGATGCGTCCACCGCCAGGCAGCGGTCGGCGTCCCCGTCGAACGCGACGCCGAGATCGGCACCCGACGCGACCACGGCCGCCTGCAGCTGCTCCGGGTGCGTCGAGCCGCACTTCTCGTTGATGTTGCGGCCGTCGGGAGACGCGTTGATGACGACGACGTCCGCGCCGGCCTCCCGCAGCGCAGCCGGGCCGACCTCGCTCGCCGCACCGTTGGCACAGTCGACCGCGATGCGCAGACCGTCCAGGGACGTGTCGATCGTGCCGACGAGGTGCTCGATGTACGACTCCCCTGCGCTGCCGGGGTCGATCCTGATCCGGCCGACGTCACCACCGAGCGGGCGCTCCCACTCCTCGCCGATCCGCGCCTCGATCGCGGTCTCCAGGTCGTCGTCGAGCTTGTGCCCGCCGCGCGCCAGGAACTTGATCCCGTTGTCCGGCATCGCGTTGTGCGACGCGGACAGCACGACGCCGATGTCGACACCGAGCGACGCCGTCAGGTACGCCACGGCCGGCGTCGGCAGCACGCCGATGTTCAGCACGTCGACACCCGCCGACGCGAGGCCCGCGGCCACCGAGGCGGCCAGGAACTCGCCGGAGATGCGCGTGTCGCGCCCGACGACGGCCCGCGGCCGGTGCCCGGCGAACTCGCCCCTGCTCCCCAGCACGTGGGCGGCAGCGACCGACAGGTCGAGCGCCAGCTCGGCCGTCACGTCGCGGTTGGCGAGCCCACGGACCCCGTCGGTCCCGAACAGCTGACCCATGTCAGACCCCTTCGTCGTTCCCGCAGCACGCTAGACCTGCGACGGTCCCTGTGCCGGTACATCCGGACATGCCGATGGCCCCGGCGGTCGTGCGACCGGCCGAGGCCATCGTGCGAGGCGCGTGGATCAGCGCTTCGAGTACTGCGGAGCCTTGCGGGCCTTCTTGAGACCGGCCTTCTTGCGCTCGACGACGCGGGCGTCGCGAGTCAGGAAGCCGGCCTTCTTCAGCGCCTGGCGGTTGTGCTCGGCGTCGATCGCGTTGAGCGCACGGGCGATGCCGAGGCGCAGCGCGCCGGCCTGGCCGGAGACGCCACCACCGGTGATGCGCGCGACGATGTCGAAGCGACCCTCGACGTCCACGAGCTTCAGCGGGGAGTTCACCAGCTGCTGGTGAACCTTGTTCGGGAAGTAGTCCTCGAGCTTGCGCCCGTTGATCGTCCACTCGCCGGTGCCGGGCACCAGGCGAACGCGGGCGATGGCCTCCTTGCGACGGCCGAGCGCCTGGCCGGGGGCCGTGATGCTCTGGCCGCGGCCGGTGGGCGCAGCGGTCTCGGAGGTGTAGCTGGTGGGGGTCTCGTCGCCCTCGAGGTCGATGTCGACCGTCGTCTCTGCCACGGTGATTCCTGTCGTCTCTACGCGCTGCGGCCTCAGGCCTGCTGCGCGACCTGGGTGATCTCGAAGGGCTGGGGCTGCTGGGCCGCGTGGGGGTGCTCGCCGCCCACGTAGACCTTGAGCTTGCCGAGCTGCTGACGGCCGAGGCTCGTCTTGGGGATCATGCCCGCGACGGCCTTCTCGATCGCCCGCTCGGGGTTCTTGTCCAGCAGGTCCTTGTACGTGGTGGCGCGGAGGCCGCCCGGGTAGCCGGAGTGCCGGTACGCGAGCTTGGTCTCACGCTTGTTGCCGGTCAGCGCGATCTTCTCCGCGTTGATGACGATGACGAAGTCACCGCCGTCGACGTGGGGAGCGTAGGTCGCCTTGTGCTTGCCGCGCAGCAACGTGGCCACATGAGTGGCCAGGCGGCCCAGGACGACATCGGTCGCGTCGATGACGTACCAGTTCCGCTCGACGTCGCCGGGCTTCGGGGTGTACGTGCGCACGGTCGTAGCCTTCGTTTCGTGTTGCGTCGTGTCACGGCGAGCACCCGCAAGCCGCGGGTGTGCCGATGATGGCTGGTCGGTGGCATCCGCGGACCGGCGAGTGGGATCACCTGCCCTGCCGACGCGGCGGGTGCTGAGTACACCGGCCAGCGTTCGGGGACGCACAACGACTCACAAGATTACCCGGGGGCTCCGCGGGCGGTCAAAATCAGGATGCTGCGCGGGCCAGGTCAGCGGGCCGACGGGGGCCCGTGCCGGCGCACCGGCCGCAGCGCCGCCGCTGCCGCGCGCGTGACCCGTTCCGTCAGGTCGTCGAGCGTCGGCGTGCGCAACGCCCAGTGCTGCCAGTACAGCGGCACGTCGAGCTGGCGCCCGGGGCTGACCTCGACGACGTCGTCGGCCGCGATCAGCTCGCGCGCGGCAGCCTCGGGCACCATGCCCCACCCCAGCCCGGCGCGGATCAGCGCCACGAACGCCTGCTGCGAGGGGACGTAGTGCACGTTCGGCGTCACGGTGCGCCGCCCGACGACGCTCGCGACGAACTGCTCCTGCAGCCCGTCCTCCCGGTTGAACGCGAGCAGCGGGGCGGCCGCGAACGCCTCGGCACCGATCCCGTCGCCGAACCACTGCGCACGTCGCTGACCTGCGGCGACGGCCAGGTAGCGCATGGCGCCGAGGCGCTGCACCCGGCACCCCTGGACCACGCGCGGGTCGGCCGTCACGGCCGCCATCACGGTGCCGTCGCGCAGCAGGTCGGCAGACAGGTCCTGGTCCTCGCGCCGGACGTCGAGCAGCACGTCCGGCGGCAGGTCGGCGACGGCGGCCGGGAACCAGGTGGACAGCGAGTCGTCGTTGACCGCGACGGCCAGCCGGCGGGCCGCGACCGGCGCGCGCGGGTTGCGGGACCGCGGCGGCTGGAGCTGTGCCATCGCGTCCCGCCCCAGCAGCTCCTGCTGCCCCGCGAGCCGCACGAGCACCTCGCCGTCCGGAGTCGCGCGGCACGGCCGCGTACGCAGCACGAGCACGCGGCCGACGGCCTGCTCGAGCGCCTTGACCCGCTGGCTGACGGCCGACGGCGTGACGTGAAGCCGCTGGGCAGCGGCATCGAAGCTGCCCTCCTGGGTCACCGCCGCCAGGGCTGCGAGCTGGTCCGCATCCAGTGCCATGTGAGAGATTCTAATGGTTCTTCAAACACATGCGCTGGACTTCATCTAGGGATGCTTCCTAACGTCGTCCACCGTGTCCCTCACCGCTGACCCCCTCACCGCTGACCCCCTCACCGCTGACCCCCTCACTGCGATGCTCGCCGGGTTCCTCGCGGGCCTGTCGCTCATCGTCGCGATCGGAGCCCAGAATGCCTTCGTCCTGCGCCAGGGGCTGCGCCGCGAGCACGTGCTGCCCGTCGTCGCGGTGTGCGCCGCCGCCGACGCCGTCCTCATCACGGCCGGCATCGCCGGGCTCGGTGTCCTGGTCACGTCGCACCCGGCCGTGCTCACGGCCACGCGATGGTTCGGCGCGGTCTTCCTGCTGGTGCTCGCGCTGGGCGCGCTGCGCCGTGCACGCCACCCCGAGCGGCTCGACCCGGCCGCGAGCGGGCCCGCGTCCCGGCGGGCCGTCCTCGGGACCTGCGCGGCGCTGACGTTCCTCAACCCGCACGTGTACCTCGACACCGTGGTGCTCCTGGGCTCTCTCGCGCACCAGCACGACCCGGCGGCCTGGTGGTTCGGCGTCGGGGCGACCGCCGCGAGCGTCGCGTGGTTCGCGGCGCTCGGCTTCGGGGCCGCCCGACTGCGCCCGCTGTTCGCCCGGCCACGGTCCTGGCAGGTGCTCGACGTGGTCGTCGCAGCCGTGATGGCGACCCTGGCCGCCCTGCTCGTCGTCTGACGACGACCGCGCGGCTACCTGCTGCGCACGACGCGGGCGGCGTCCCAGACCGGCTCGGGCGTCTCCACCACGGAGCCGTCGGCCCCGAACACGAGGTACCGGTCGAACGTGCGCGTGAACCACCGGTCGTGCGTGACGGCCATGACCGTGCCCTCGAAGGCCTCCAGCCCGGCCTCGAGCGCCTCGGCAGAGTGCAGGTCCAGGTTGTCCGTGGGCTCGTCGAGCAGCAGCAGGGTCGCGCCACCCAGCTCGAGCAGCAGGATCTGCAGTCGTGCCTGCTGGCCACCCGACAGCGTCTCGTACCGCTGCTCGGCGGCCCCGACGAGCTCGTACCGGTCCAGCGCGCGGCTCGCCTGCTCACGTCCCAGGCCGGAGCGGTGGTCGTCGCCGCGGTGCAGGATCTCCAGCAGCGTGCGCCCGACGAGCTCGGGGTGCGCGTGGTTCTGGGCGAACCACCCCGGCCGCACGCGCGACCCGAGGACGACGCGGCCGGTGTGGCTCACGGGAGCGACCGGCGTCTCCCCGGCGGGCAGGTGCTCCGGACCGGGGTCGCTGCCGCCGCCCGCCAGCAGGCGCAGGAAGTGCGACTTGCCCGACCCGTTGGAGCCGAGCACGGCCACCCGCTCGCCGAACCACACCTCGAGGTCGAAGGGCTTCATGAGCCCCGTCAGCTCGAGGTCGGTGGCGACGACGGCCCGCTTGGCGGTCCGGCCGCCGCGCAGGCGTACGTGCACCCGCTGCTCACGGGCCAGGAGGGTGGGCGGACCAGCCTCCTCGAACTTGCGCAGACGCGTCTGGGCCGCCTGGTAGCGCGAGGCGAGGCCGTCGTTGAACGCCGACTTCGTCTTCAGCGTGAGCACCAGGTCCTTGAGCTTGGCATGCTCCTCCTCCCAGCGGCGCAGCTGCTCCTCGAGCCGGTTGCGACGGTCCTCGCGGGCCTGGTGGTACGTCGCGAAGCTCCCGCCGTGGACCCACACCGACGCCCCCACCACGGTCGGCTCCAACGTCGCGACCTGCGTCGCCACGCGCGCCAGCAGCTCACGGTCGTGGCTCACGAACAGGATCGTCTTGTCGGAGGCGACCAGGCGCTCCTCCAGCCAGCGCTTGGTGGGGACGTCCAGCGCGTTGTCGGGCTCGTCGAGCAGCAGGACCTCGTCGGGCCCCCGCAGGAGGGCTTCGAGCACCAACCGCTTCTGCTCGCCGCCGGACAACGTGCGCACCTCGCGGTCCTGCGCCCGCTCGAACGGGATCGACAGGACGGCGTCGGTCACGCGGTCCCAGCCCGCCTCGGCCTCGTAGCCGCCCACGTCCGCCCAGTCGACGAGCGCCTGCGCGTACCGCATCTGCGCGGGCTCGTCGTCGACCGTCATGATCCCGAGCTCGGCCGCGGCCAGCTCCACCGCCGCGTCCCGGATGGCCGGCGCCGCGAGCGAGGCGAGCAGGTCACGGATCGACCGGTCGTCGTCGACCCGGCCGATGTCCTGGCGCATCACGCCCAGGCCACCGCTGCGGCCGACCGTCCCGCCGTGCGGCGCCTCGTCGCCCGCGACGATCCGCAGGAGCGTCGACTTCCCCGCTCCGTTCGGCCCGACGAGCGCGACACGCGCCCCGTCCGCGACCCGGAAGGTCACCTCGTCGAGCAGCTGACGCCCGTCGGAGAGGGTGTAGCTGACGCTCGCGATGTCGATGTGTCCCACACCCCGAGTGTGGACGGTGGCGCACCTGCGCGACGAATCCTTTCGGGTGGCGTCGTCATCACAGGCGTCCGCCGTGCCGATACCAACGACGTCCTCTCGTCCACCGCGTCCCCAGGAGTCACCGTGCGCCGCACCCTCGCCGCCGTCGTCACCGCCGCCGCCCTGCTCGTCGTCCCGGCGGCCGCAGCCCAGGCCGCACCCGTCCACACCGCCGCCCACGCGACGAGCTACAAGAACTGCACCGCCCTGCACAAGAAGTACGCCGGCGGCGTCGCCAAGAGCTCCAAGGTCCACAACACCAAGACCTCGCACGGCAAGAAGGTCCGCGCGGCGTCGACGTATAAGCCCAAGGTCAGCGCCGCGCTCTACGCCGCCAACAAGAAGCTCGACCGCGACAAGGACGGCATCGCCTGCGAGCGCTGATCTCTGGCGAAGGTCGGGCGAGGGTGCGAAGGTCGTGGGATGAGTGACGACAGCTCCGCAACCAGTCAGGACCCCGAGCTCGGCAGCGAGGGCGACACCGACCAGCTCTCCCGCGAGGACACGCTCGTCGACCGCGGCGTCGACGACCTGCTCGACGAGGGCTACAGCCCGCCGCAGCGCGACCGCGCCACCCACTACGGCGAGACCGCGTGGGAGGAGTCGCACCGCGAGACCATCGACCAGCGCGCCCGTCAGGAGGAGCCCGACGTCTGGGAGAGGCGTCCGAAGGTCAGCGGCGACCGCGAGGAGTTCCGGGCCGGGCGGCTCGTGGCCGACGACGAGGCCGTCGAGGCTGGTGTGAACGACTCGTTCGCGGTCGACGCGGGTGTCTCGGGCGGCGCCGCGAGCGCCGAGGAGGCGGCCGTGCACCTGGTCGAGGAGGAGTACGTCGACGAGGACCGGTACCACGACGACGACGACGACATCTGACCGCCGTTCCTGACCGTCAGTGCCGGAGGGGCCGACGAAGGACCGCCTTCGCGGCCTCGACCACCAGGAAGACGAGCACGGCGCCGACCAGCGTGATCGCCCAGTCGCGCAGGCCGATCGGGCCTGAGTCGAACCAGTCGTGCATGAACGGCGCGTACGTGAACACGAGCTGCAGGACCAGGAGGGCTCCCGCCGCGATCCACACGAGCCGGTTCCCGACGAGCACGCGCCACGTGAGGCTCGTCGAGCCGAGGAACCGGCAGCTGAACAGGTAGGCGAGCTGGGCCAGGGCGAGCATCGTCACGGCCGACGTCTGGGCACGTGCTTCGTTCGCGCCCAGGTGGTCGACCTCGAGCAGGTACACCGCGAGCGTCGCGCCACCGATCACGACCGACGCGACCAGCACCAGGACGAACGACGCACCCGACAGCACGTGCTCGCCCGGAGACCGGGGCCGGCGCGTCATGATCCCCGGCTCCGCAGGCTCCCCCGCGAGGGCGAGCGACAGCGTGACGGCCGTGACGAGGTTGACCCACAGGATCTGCACGGGTGCGAGAGGCAGCGCCAGCCCCGCGAGGACGGCCACGAGGATCACGAGCGACTGGGCGCCGTTGGTGGGCAGGAGGAACGCGACGGACTTGCGGATGTTGTCGTAGATCCGGCGGCCCTCCTCGACCGCCCGCTCGATGGTCGCGAAGTTGTCGTCGGCCAGGACGATGTCCGCGGCCTCCTTGGTCGCCTCGGTCCCCTTGATGCCCATCGCGATCCCGATGTCGGCACGTGTCAGCGCCGGCGCGTCGTTCACGCCGTCGCCCGTCATCGCGACCACCTCGCCGTGGGCCTGCAGCGCGCGCACGATGCGGATCTTGTGCTCGGGCGAGGTGCGCGCGAAGACGTCGACGCCGCGGACGCGCCGGCGCAGCTCCTCGTTCGTCATCGCCTCGAGCTCGGCACCCGTGAGCACCTCGACGGCGTCGTCGGACTCCGGCCCGGTGCCGCCGACGATCCCGAGCTCGCGGGCGATGGCGAGCGCGGTGCCGGCGTGGTCGCCCGTGATCATCTTCACGCGGATGCCCGCGCGGTGGCAGTCCGCGATCGCGGCCACCGCCTCCGGTCGCGGTGGGTCGACGATGCCGACGACCCCCAGGAACTCCAGGCCCTGCACGTCGTCCGCCGCCAGGCCCGCGGCACCGGGCGCAGGTCGGCGTGCGGCCGCCAGCACCCGCAACCCCTGGCCGCCGAGCTCGTCGATCACCCGGTCCCAGGCGACGCGATCGAGCGGGACGGCGCCGTCGTCGGAGGGCTGGGTCGTGCAGCGGTCCAGGAGCCGGTCCGGCGCGCCGAGGACGTGCACCTCACGTCGCCCGTCGGCCGACTCGTCGAGCGTCGCCGAGAACTTGATCGCGGAGTCGAACGGCACCTGCGCCAACCGTCGGGCGTCGGGCGCGTACCCGGCCTTGAGCGCGAGCACCGCCAGCGCTCCCTCCGTCGGTTGGCCGACGATGCCCCAGCGCCCGTCGTCCTGCACCGCGCGGGCGTCGTTGCAGAGCGCACCGACGGCGACCAGGTCGGCGAGGTCGGGATGGCTCGCCAGGTCGGCCACGACGCCCGCCCGGGTGACCGCACCCTCGGGCGCGTAGCCGAGGCCCTCGACGTCGTACCGACCCGCTGCCGTCACGACCGTGCGCGCGGTCATCTCGTTGCGGGTCAGCGTGCCCGTCTTGTCCGAGCAGATGGTCGTGACGGAGCCGAGGCCCTCCACGGCGGTCATCTTGCGCGTGATCGCGTTCCGGCGGGCCATCTGCTGCACCCCGAGCGCCAGGGTCACCGTGACCAGCGCCGGCAGCCCTTCCGGCACGGCTGCGACCGCGAAGCCGATGGCCGCGGAGAGCAGCTCGTCGAGCGCGAAGCTGTGGATCACGCGCCCGATGACGAGCATGACGGCCGCCATCACCAGGATGAGCAGGCTGAGCTGCTTGCCGAGGTGCGCGAGCTGACGGGTGAGCGGCGTGTCGAGGGCGTCAGCCTCCGCCACGAGGGTCTGGATCCGGCCGATCTCGGTCGCGGCGCCGGTCGCCGTCACCACCCCTTCGCCGCGGCCCGCGGTGACGATCGTGCCCGAGAAGAGCATGGACGACCGGTCCCCCACACCCGCGTCGGTGCCGACCGCGTCGACGGACTTCTGCGCCGGGACGGACTCCCCGGTGAGCGCCGCCTCCTCGACCTGCAGCGCCGCGGCGGTGAGCAGCCGGAGGTCGGCCGGGACCCGGGCGCCCGGGCCCACCCGGACGACGTCGCCCGGCACCAGCTCCTCGGCCGGGACCGTGCGCCACCGGCCGTCGCGGCGGACGTCGGCGTCGAGCGAGAGCATGGTCGCGATCCCCGCGAGCGCCCTGTCGGCCCGGCCCTCCTGCACGAACCCGACGACCGCGTTCGCGACGGCCACCACGAGGATGACCGCGAAGTCCACCCACTCGCCCAGGATCGCCTTGAGCACCGCCGCGGCCAGCAGGATGTAGATGAGCACGTCGTCGAAGTGCCCCAGGAAGCGGCGCAGGGCGGACGGCCGCGGTGGCTCGGGCAGACGGTTCGGGCCCACCTCGGCGAGGCGACGCGCCGCAGCGCCCGCGGAGAGCCCCTCGGGAGTGCTCTCGACCGAGGCCAGCACGGCGTCCGGTGGTTCGGCGAAGGCGAGCACCGGTCCGGCGGTCACGGTCATGCAGTCTCCCGGGGTCGGGCGGGGGCACGCGGGTCTCCGCGCACCGTGGTCCCAGCCTGAACCCGTCGGGGGGTGCTCGGCTAGGCCTTGGGCCCCACCGGTGGTCCTCAGCCGCAGCAACCGGGGGCGTCGGTCGGGGGTGCGGCCTCGCCGTCGCCGCGCCGGGCCCGCGTCTGCTCGGCGCGGGCCTCGAGCTCGTCGTCCGGCGGGTACTCCACGGCCTCCAGCGTCAGGCCGCGCGCGGCCACCACGTGGGCGGCCGCGTCACGGCGACGACCGGCGAGCAGCTCGGCCGGCCACCCGACCGGCCGCCGGCCCTCCCCGACGGCCACGGCCGCGCCGACCAGCGCACGGACCATCGAGTGGCAGAACGCGTCCGCCTGCACGTCGGCCACCACGAGACCGTGCCCGTCCCTGCTCCAGTCGAACACCTCGAGGGTGCGGATGGTCGTCGCCCCCTCGCGCGGCTTGCAGTACGCCGCGAAGTCGTGCAGCCCGACGAGAGGTCCCGAGGCCGCCGCCATGGCCCCGACGTCCAGCGCGCGCCGGTGCCAGAGCACGTGCGCGCGGGCCAGCGGGTCGCGCCCAGCGGGTTCGTCGCAGATGCGGTACGCGTACCGTCGTCGGACCGCACCGAAGCGGGCGTCGAACCCGGGTGGCGCCGACGCGACGCGGTGCACCACGAGGTCGGTGGGCAGCACGCCCGCCAACCGGGACGTGAGCGCGTCGAACGGATCACGCTCGCTGCGGCCGCGGGCAGCGGCGAGGCCGTCGTCGTCGACGTCCACGTGCGCCACCTGCCCACGCGCGTGCACCCCGGCGTCCGTCCGACCGGCGACGGTCACGCGCGGCGCAGGCACACCCCGGGGACCTGTGCGCAGCACCGTCGCCAGGCCGTCCTCCAGCACTCCCTGCACGGTCCGCAGGCCCGGCTGCGTCGCCCAGCCGGCGAAGTCCGTGCCGTCGTAGGCGAGGTCGATGCGCAACCTGATCACCCGCCCACGGTAGGCGACGTGCGGATACGGTGACCTGCATGACCCGCCCGGACGCCGCCGCGCACGACGTGGCCCCGTACACGCTGGCCGTGGACTGCGGCGGCAGCGGGATCAAGGCCTCCGTGCTCGACGCGCACGGCACCCTGCACGCCCCTGCGGTCCGGGTCCCGACGCCGTACCCGCTGCCCCCCACGCTCCTCGTCGACACCATCGCGCAGATCGCCGCCGACCTGCCCGCCGCGCAGCGCGTGACCGTCGGCGTGCCGGGGATGATCCGCCACGGCGTCGTCGTCGCGACCCCCCACTACGTCACGCGCGCCGGCCCGAGGACAGCCGTCGACCCCGTCCTCGAGGCCGCGTGGACGGGCTGCGACGTCCGCGCGCTCGTCGAGCGACGACTCGCCCTGCCGACGCTCGTCCTCAACGACGCCGAGGTGCACGGCGCCGGCGTGGTGTCGGGGACGGGCCTCGAGCTCATGCTCACGCTCGGGACAGGGCTGGGCGCCGCGCTCTTCGACGGCGGCCGCCTCGCCCCGCACCTCGAGCTCTCCCACGCACCCGTGCGGTGGGGCGTCACCTACGACGCGTACGTCGGCCAGACCGAGCGTCGGCGGCTCGGCAACGGCCTGTGGTCGCGGCGCGTCCAGCGTGTCGTCGAGGGGCTGTGGCCCGTGTTCCGGTGGGACCGGCTCTACCTGGGGGGCGGGAACTCACGGCACGTCTCGGCCACCGTCCTGGAGCGGCTCGGGGACCGGGTCGTCGTCGTGCCGAACCAGGCGGGGATCGTCGGCGGGGTGCGGGCCTGGGACCTCGGGCGCCCGTCCTGACGCCCCCGGTCGGTCGTCGAGCTCGTCGCACGCGCCGAGCAGGACCCGGCCGAACGCCACCGGCGCCTGCAGGCTCACCAGGTGCGCGGCCCGCGGCACGACGACGAGCCGTCCGTCGCGGCACGCGGCGAGGAACCGACGCTCCTCGCCGCGGAAGTGGTCGTAGCGGCCGTTGACGAGCCACACGGGCGCGTCGATCCGCGCGAGGTCCGCGATCGGCCTCGAGCGCCGCATCTCCCGGAGCACGGGCGTGGTCGCATCGAGCGCCCACCCTCCCGCGGCGAGGTCCGCGGCCGCCTCCGGCCGGACGGTACGCCGCACGACGCCCTCGTTCAGCCGCTCGCCGCGGTCCGGCAGCAGCCCGATCGCGCGGGCCGCGAGCGCCCAGGGGCCGACCAGCAGCGCACGGGGCGAGGTGCTGCACCCCGCGGCCACGACGCCGGCGACGGGGACGCGCGCGGCGACGCGCAGCGCCACGTACCCCCCGAGCGAGAACCCGACGAGGAGCACGCGCTCGCCGGCCTGCCGGACGCGCTCACCGACCGCTCGGGTCGCGCCGTCCAGGGTGAAGGGTCGCTCGATCCGGTACCCGTGCCCCGGCAGGTCGACCGTCACCACGTCGCGGCCGGCCCGGCGCAGCATCTCGACCTGCGGTCGCCACATCGTCGACGAGGTGCGCAGGCCGTGCACGAGCACCACCGTCAGGGCCATGCGCCCAATGTACGGAGGTCACCCGTTCGGCCGCGGACAAACCGGTCCGTACGGGATCTCACCCCCTGCGTCGGGCCGCGCGCGCGGACGGGCCCCGTAGCCTCAGGCCGAAACCCCCACCCGGACCTGAGGACGAGTGTGCCCACTTCAGCCCCCGCCCGCCGCCTGATCGCCGCCGCCACAGCCGTCGGGCTCGCCCTGCTCGGCAGCCTGGCCGTCGCCGCCCCCGCGTCCGCGGAGGAGGTCGCCTTCACGATCGACGACTTCGCCGGGCACTCGATGGGGACCCGCACGGTGGTCCAGCCGGACGAGTACTCGTGCGACCTGTACGACAACGCCACGGCCGTCGAGTCGAACAGCACGCTGCGGATCGCCATCCCGGGCACCGACAGCCGCGGCTGCACCTACCCCGTCACGCAGGTGCGATGGACGGCGAGCTCGTCCGCGGACCTCACGTCCGGCGGTGCCGACCGCATCCAGCTGAAGTACCGCGGGATCACCCCGGCGATCCCCGGCGCGATCACGTTCGGTATCACCGCCGTCGACACGAACGGCCGGACCGCCACGGTCGGCGGCCTGTCCCGCAACGGCGGGGACGGCACGGACTTCCTGACGATCCGCTACGTGAAGGCGTACGAGGGGGACGTCTCCTACCTCCATCAGCAGGCAGGCTTCGACCTGACGCACGTGCGGACGGTGACGCTGACCGTGGCCGGGACGCAGGGGACCGCCACGTCCGTGACGTTCGAGAGCCTCGGCTTCTCCGCCGGCGAGCCGACGTACGTGGCTCCCTCGATCGAGGGACCGGACACCCAGGTCTTCCCCGTCGGGACCTCCACCAGCCGGACGTTCTCGGTCAGCGGCTTCCCGGAGCCCGACGTGACCGTCACCGGCCTGCCGAGCGGGTTCGGCGTGACGACGACGAAGGGCGACGGGAAGACCTCCGTGACGATCGCCGGGACCGCCACGTCGGCCCAGCGCGGGTACACCACGGTGCACGTGCATGCCACGGTCGCGAACTCGCTGACGGCCGATCGGGACGTCCGGGTCCTGGTGCCCACCCTGGTCACGTTCACGCCACGCTCCGACGTCACCACCACGGTCGGCGAGGACCGGACCGTCGCCCTGGGCACCGTCAGCTCCGCGCCGGACGCGAGCGCGTCGGGGACCACGGGCCTGCCCCCCGGGACCGCCCTCCGGCTGACGGACGGGACGCTGTCGCTCACAGGCGCACCGACGACGGACGGCCTGTACACGGTCTCGACGACGCTCGGCAACGGGTACGAGAGCACCCACGTCGACGTCGCCGTGACGGTGCGCTCGGCACCGACGATCGCCGACGTCGACGACCTGGCCCTGCCGGTGGGCGTCCCGATGACGCCCGTGGTGGTCCCGCTGACCGGCTACCCCGCCCCGACCCTGCAGTCCCCCGTCCTGCCTGACGGGATCACGGCCACGATCGTCGGCGGTGCCGTGCACCTCTCGGGCACGCCCACCTCTTCCGGGCTGGTCCACGCGTCGATCACCGTCCAGAACTCCGTGTCGTCGGCGAGCACGACCTTCGACGTCCGGGTCGGGACGCCTGCCTCGCTCGACGCGGTCGCGCCCAGCAGGCTCGTCGCCGGCACGCCCGCCACGGTCCCCCTCGTGACGCACGGCGACCCCACCGCCACGGTCTCCTCGGACGACCTGCCGGCCGGCCTGTCCCTCTCGTCGGCCGACGGCGCCGTCTCCATCACGGGCACGCCCGCACGCTCGGCCGCCGGCACCGGCACGTCCACCCTGCACGTGACCAACGCGCTCGGGGACGGCACGCCCGTCACGTGGTCGTGGACCGTCGACGCCGCGCCGCGCATCGCAGGCCCGACCACTGTCGGGGCCACCGTCGGCGCCCCGGTGACGGCGACGTTCAGCACCGACGGCCATCCGGAGCCGTCGATCACCGCCACGGCGTCCGACCTCCACGGTCTGACGCTGGACCACTCGCAGCCGGGACGGGTCGTGCTGGCCGGCACGCCGACCACGACCGGGACGTTCACGCTGCACCTCGAGTCGTCGAACGGCGTCGGTCCCGGCGTCACCGACGACGTGACGGTGACCGTCCGGACGGCGCCCACCTTCGCGTCGTCGGCCTCCTCGCTGACGTTCGTCGCCGGTGAGCTGGGCTCCCACGTCATCACGGCAGCCGGGTACGAGACACCCACGCTCTCGCTCACCGGCACACGCCCGGCGTGGCTCATGTTCGACCCCTCGACCGGACGGTTCTCCGGCGTGCCGACGCGGTCCGACGCGGGCCACGACACCACGCTCACGCTCACGGCCACCAACGCCGCCGGCGCCGCGTCGACGGCCGTGACCATCCACGTGGTCTCCGTCCCTGTGCTGTCCCTGTCGTCGACCGGCGAGTCCCGCGTCTCCGGTGCCGCGTCCGTCGACACCACGATCGGCACGGTGACGGGCTTCCCCGCCCCGGACGTGACCGCAGACGACCTGCCCGACGGGCTCACGCTCGAGGTCGACGAGGACGGCGCCCTGGTGCTCACCGGCTCGACGAGCGCCGCGGGCCAGGACGTCGACGTCACGATCCACGCCTCGAACGGCGTCGGCCCCAGCGTCACGGCGACGCTGCCGCTGCAGGTGCGGGAGGCCCCGAGCCTGTCCGGCGCGGGCACCTACCGCGTGCACGTCGGTGCCCCCGCGGACCTGCAGCTCCCCGTCCGCGGGTACCCCGCTCCGACCGTGACCGGGGCCACGGGGCTGCCCGCCGGCCTGACGGTCGACGCCGGCGGCCACGTCGCCGGCACGCCTGCCGCCACCGGGACGGTGACGGGCGAGATCTCGCTCGTGAACGCGGCCGGCACGAAGGACGTGCCCGTGACGTTCGAGGTCGTCGACGGCCCGGCCTTCGCCGTACCGCCGGCGACGACCCAGGTCCTGCTCGGCGACGACGTCGACCTCCCCGTGTTCACGGTCTCGGGATACCCGGCTCCGGAGCTGCACGCCACGGGTCTTCCCGACGGCCTGCGGCTGGTCGCCGCCGGCTCTGCGTACGAGCTGGTCGGGACACCCACGCGGGCCGGACGCACCACCGTGCACCTGGTCCTGGGCAACGGCGTGGGCGACGACGCGACACGCGAGTGGTCCGTCGAGGTCCAGGAGCCGGCTGCCGTCCAGCCGGTGGCGGACATCACTGCCGACCTCGGCACCGAGCTCACGCCCGTCGCGCTGGCCGTCAGCGGATACCCGCGCCCGGTCGTGTCGGCCACCGGCCTCCCGGCCGGCCTGTCCGTGCTCGACGACGGCACGCAGGTCACGCTCGTCGGCACCCCCACGCAGGACGGCACGTTCCATGCCGTCGTCACGGCGCGCAACGGCGTCGGCGACGACACCACCACGACCGTCGACATCGACGTGCGCGCCGGCGCCACGTTCGGTGACGACACCTACGCGGCGACGTTCCCCGCGGGCCAGGACTCGACGCTCAGCCTCGAGGTGCACGGCCACCACGCACCCGCCCTCACGACCGAACCACTGCCGGGGTGGCTGCAGTTCGACGCCGGCACCGCGACGTTCACGGGCCACCCCACGGCCGCGGACGCAGGTCCGGTGCCGCCGGTCGTCGTGACGGCGACCAACGCGACCGGCACCGCTCACGCGACGGTGGAGATCACCGTCTCGGCGCCGCCCGCCGCCCGGGACGCGAGCGGGACGACCACCGTCCGTGCCGGACGCGCGATCGACCAGGTGCTCACCACCGTGACCGGCTTCCCCGTACCGACGGTCGAGGCGACGGGACTGCCCGACGGCCTGACCGCGCAACTCGTGGGTGCCGAGCTCCATCTCGTCGGCACCACCACGGCGCTGGGGCAGCACAGCGCGACCCTCACGCTCGCGAACGGTGCCGGCCCGGAGGTCGACGTCGCGTGGGCGGTCGAGGTCGACGCACCGGCGGTCGCGACGGCACCCGCACGCGTCGACGGGCAGGTCGGGACGGCGCTCACCGTCCCCGTGTCCGTCGCGGGCTACCCGGCGCCGACCGTGACCGCCACGGGTCTGCCGGACGGCATCGTCTGGACACCCGGGCCCGGCGGCGGGACGCTCGCAGGGACCCCGACCCAGGCGACCACCTCCTCCGTCGTGCTGACGGCGGACAACGGCCTGGACTCCCCGTCCACGGTGATCGTCACGCTCGTCGTCGCACCGCGTCCGAGCCCCGAGCAGTCGCCCGCCTCGTCGCCCAGCCCGAGCGCGAGCCGGTCGCCTTCCGCAACGCCGAGCGCGTCCGCCACCCCGTCACCTGCGGCCACCGCGCCCGCCGACGGCGTGGAGGTGACGCTCTCGCTCGGGTCCGTCCGTGCGGGCCAGGACCTCACCGTGGAGGCCACCGGCCTCGGCGCCGGCGAGGGCGCGGACATCTGGCTGCACTCGACGCCGGTGCTCCTGACGTCGGCTGTCGCCGACAGCACCGGCGCGCTGCACGTCGTCGCCCGCATCCCGGCGGCCACGACGCCCGGCACGCACACGGTCATCGTGCGCACTGCCGGCGGCGCCGTCGGGAGAGCGACCATCCGCGTGACGGCCGCGGGCGACCTCGCCACGACAGGAGCCGAGGTGGCGCGGACAGCCGGGCTGGCGGTGCTGGCGGTCCTGGCCGGCGCGGCCGCCCTCGGCTGGCGCCGGAGCCGGCGAGCCGCCTGACGCGAGCACCGACCGGGGCTCGGACTCGCACCTGCGAGTCCGAGCCCTTCGTCGTCCGTCGCTCGCTGGACCTGCCGGTCTCGCTTGCACCCGACCGCGTCCGCGCGGCCTCCGCTCGTCGCACCGCGAGGACGACACGACGAAGGCCCGGATCCCGAGGGATCCGGGCCTTCGTCAGGCTTCGGCGTCAAGCCTTGTCGGCCTCGGGCGCCTCGTCGGCGGGCGCCTCGGCGGCGGTCTCCTCCGTGGCGGTCTCCTCGACCGTGGGCTCCTCGGCCTTGGCCTTGGGGGCCGACTTCTGCGTCGCCTTGGTGGCCTCGCGGACGACCGCCTGCTTCGGCGAGACGGGCTCGAGGACGAGCTCGATCACGGCCATGGGCGCGTTGTCGCCCTTGCGGGGGCCGACCTTCGTGATGCGGGTGTAGCCGCCCTGACGCTCGGCCATGGCCGGCGCGATCTCGGTGAAGAGGACGTGGACGACCTCCTTCTCCTTGATCACCGTCATGACGCGACGACGAGCGTGCAGGTCACCGCGCTTGCCGAACGAGATCAGGCGCTCGGCCAGGGGGCGCAGGCGCTTGGCCTTGGCCTCCGTCGTCGTGATGCGGCCGTACTTGAACAGCTGCGTCGCGAGGTTGGCGAGGATCAGGCGCTCGTGCGCCGGTCCGCCACCGAGCCGGGGACCCTTGGTGGGCGTAGGCATGGTCATTCTCCTTGGAAGTTCATCGTCAGTACCGAATCAGTACTGGTCGGTGCTGAGGCTGAATCAGTACTGCTCGTCCTCGACGAAGTCGCCCTCGTCGTCGCCGTAGTAGGCCGCCGTGGTCGGGTCGAAGTCGAGCGGGCTGTCCTTGAGCGACAGACCCAGCTCGGCCAGCTTCTCCTTGACCTCGGTGATCGACTTGGCGCCGAAGTTGCGGATGTCGAGCAGGTCGGCCTCGGAGCGCGCCACGAGCTCACCCACCGAGTGGATGCCCTCACGCTTGAGGCAGTTGTACGACCGGATCGTCAGCTGCAGGTCCTCGATCGGCAGCGCCAGGTCGGCGGCGAGCGCGGCGTCCGTCGGCGACGGACCGATCTCGATGCCCTCGGCCTCGACGTTGAGCTCACGGGCCAGGCCGAAGAGCTCGACCAGCGTCTTGCCTGCGGACGCGAGCGCGTCGCGCGGGCTGATCGCGGCCTTGGTCTCGACGTCGACGATGAGCTTGTCGAAGTCCGTGCGCTGCTCGACACGCGTCGCCTCGACCTTGTAGGTCACCTTGAGGACCGGCGAGTAGATCGAGTCGACCGGGATGCGGCCGATCTCGGCGTCGAACGACTTGTTCTGGTTGGCGGACACGTAGCCGCGGCCCCGCTCGACGGTCAGCTCGATCTCGAGCTTGCCCTTGTCGTTGAGCGTCGCCAGGTGCAGACCCGGGTTGTGGACCTCGACGCCGGCCGGCGGCACGATGTCGGCGGCCGAGACCTCACCAGCACCCTGCTTGCGCAGGTACATCACGACGGGCTCGTCGTTCTCCGAGGAGACGACCAGCTGCTTGATGTTGAGGATGATCTCGGTGACGTCCTCCTTGACCCCGGGCACGGTGGAGAACTCGTGCAGCACGCCGTCGATCCGGATGGACGTGACGGCGGCACCCGGGATGGAGGAGAGCAGCGTACGGCGCAGGGAGTTGCCGAGCGTGTAGCCGAAGCCGGGCTCGAGCGGCTCGATGGAGAAGCGCGAGCGGTTCTCCGAGATGACCTCTTCGGTCAGGGTGGGGCGCTGTGCGATCAGCACGGTGTGATTCCTCTCAGCGGGCGTCCGCCATATGACACGCCGCAGGTACTACAGGCCGCCGCGGTCTCGGTCCACCGGGGCGGGACAGGCGAAACCCCCGGGGGCGGCGGAGCCACCCCCGGGGTACGGGTGATCAGACGCGGCGACGCTTCGGCGGGCGGCAGCCGTTGTGCGCCTGGGGCGTCACGTCCTGGATCGAGCCGACCTCGAGGCCCGTCGCCTGCAGCGAACGGATCGCGGTCTCGCGGCCCGAGCCCGGACCCTTCACGAAGACGTCGACCTTGCGCATGCCGTGCTCCTGCGCACGACGAGCGGCGGCCTCGGCGGCGAGCTGGGCGGCGAAGGGCGTCGACTTGCGCGAGCCCTTGAAGCCGACCTGGCCCGACGACGCCGACGCGATGACGGCGCCCGAGGGGTCGGTGATCGAGATGATCGTGTTGTTGAACGTGCTCTTGATGTGCGCCTGGCCGTGGGAGACGTTCTTCTTCTCCTTGCGGCGCGGCTTGCGCACGGCGGAACGGGTCTTGGGAGGCATGTCTTCTTCTCTCTACAGGATCGAGGGTCCGGCTGCGCGGACGGTGCGCGCTGCGGCGGACAGGGCTACTTGCGCCCGGCCTTCTTCTTGCCGGCCACGGTGCGCTTGGGGCCCTTGCGGGTACGCGCGTTGGTCTTGGTGCGCTGACCACGCACCGGCAGGCCGCGGCGGTGACGCAGGCCCTCGTAGCAGCCGATCTCGACCTTGCGGCGGATGTCGGCGGCGACCTCACGGCGGAGGTCACCCTCGAGCTTGAAGCTGGCCTCGAGGTAGTCGCGCAGGGCGACGAGCTCGGTGTCGCCGATGTCCTTCACGCGGAGGTCACCGGAGATGCCGGTGGCGGCGAGGGTCTGCTTGGCGCGGGTGCGGCCGACCCCGTAGATGTAGGTGAGCGCGATCTCCAGCCGCTTCTCGCGGGGGAGGTCCACTCCGATAAGACGTGCCATGTGCCTGGTGGCTCCTGAACTGCGTCGGAGGTCTTCCGCACCATCTTCCCGCGGACTGCGGGCCCCGGCCTCCGACCGAGGGTTCGCCGGTCCGGCCCTGCGGGCCGGTTCCGGAGTGGTGGTGCGCTGTGCCGACCCTGATCGGGTCGTCGTACTGCTGGTGGTGCGAGACGCCTGCGGCGTCAGGGCGTCAGCCCTGGCGCTGCTTGTGGCGCAGGTTCTCGCAGATCACCTGGACGCGACCGTGCCGGCGGATCACCTTGCACTTGTCGCAGATCTTCTTGACGCTGGGCTTGACCTTCATCGCGTGTTCCTCCGCCGCCGTTTCGTTCCCCGGGCACGGGGACATGACGGCGTGTTGATGTGGTGATTACTTGTAGCGGTAGACGATGCGACCGCGGGACAGGTCGTACGGGCTGAGCTCCACCACCACGCGGTCCTCGGGAAGGATCCGGATGTAGTGCTGCCGCATCTTGCCCGAGATGTGCGCGAGAACCTTGTGGCCGTTCGTGAGCTCCACACGGAACATCGCGTTGGGGAGCGCCTCGACGACACTGCCCTCGATCTCGATGACGCCGTCCTTCTTCGCCATGTCCTCCGCTAACTGTCGGTCTTCTGGAACAACCCACGACGACCCGGACCGTCCGGCGAGAGCCGACCGAGAGGGACGAACGTGGAGAGCGGGTGCTGATGCCGTTCGACCGGACACCCGCTCGGTCGTTGACCGGCTCGGCATCGGATGACTGACAGGGCGCACACACCCAACGGACAACTGTACGCCATCCGGTGCAGCGGACGAAACCAACCGGGACGTGACGTGCGGGACACCTCCGCACGTCACGGCGCGCTCCGCACAGGTTCATCGCCCTCTGCGGCGGGGCGGTCGTGCCCTGCCGGCCCGGGCGCGCCGTGACCGGCGCGCCCCACCGACTCATGCCCTCCGACTCATGCCCTCCGCCTCATGCCCTCCGGCGACGGGCCACGAGAAGTACCGCCCCGGCGACCACCAGGATCCAGCCCGCCAGGGCCACGGGTGCGAACGACGACCCCGTCGCCGCGAGCGCCTCCGTGCCGTCATCCTGCGGGTCCGCCGTGTCCGCGGGGCCGGCGCCCGCGCCGTCACCGGCCGGGTCGTCCCCCCTCCCGGCGACCGCGCCCTCGTTCGACGTCGGCTCGTCGGAGGGGTTGTCCGACGTCCCGCCTCCGCCACCCGAGGTCGAGGACGGCACGGCGCTCGGCGTCGTCGGCGGGGTCCCGGAAGCGGTGGGCGACGACGAGTGCGTGGACGTCGGCGTCGGCGTCACCGTCGGCGTCGGCGTCGGCGTGACAGTCGGCGTCACAGTCGGCGAGACCGTCGGTGTCGGCGTGACCGTCGGCGTCACCGTCG
>Ga0222423_1000132_pt1 | contig 73416 bp, 71 predicted proteins | sample 3A0metagenome_FD_182472 | JGI IMG/M metagenome (GOLD analysis project Ga0222423, IMG submission 182472) | Enriched microbial communities from leaf-cutter ant dump, University of Wisconsin, Madison, United States - 3A0 (version 2) | ecosystem: Environmental > Terrestrial > Nest > Insects nest >...
TATCAAACCGGAACACGCTCTCAAACCGGTTACAGTGTCGCGGGGTGGAGCAGCCCGGTAGCTCGTCAGGCTCATAACCTGAAGGTCGTCAGTTCAAATCTGGCCCCCGCAACCATTCTTACCCAACACACACCCCGTTCAAACCCGAACGGGGTTTTTTAGTGCCTGAAACCAAACCCTCACCCTTCACCTTCAGACCGATCCGACAGCTTCCCCTCACCAGCCTTGAAGAAATACTGACTGGCCATCAGCCATCCCTTGATTGGCCTCAGCGGCAACAATGTATTGGCCAGAATCAGCGGCAGACTGGTCACCAGATGCACCCACCACGGCGGGGAAAAGGCGAACTCAAGCCACACCGGAAAAATGGCCGCCGGAATACAGGCGAACATCATGACAAAAAAGGCTGGCCCGTCGGCGGTATCGGCATAGTCAAAACTCAGGCCGCAGACCTCACAACGGTCACGCAAACTGAGAAACCCTTTGAAAATCCGTCCCTTGCCACAGCGCGGACACCGCCCCCTGAGTCCTGTTTTCAGCGGTGAGAGGCGAGGCCAGTCGCTGGTAATGATCTTTGTCATGATGTCATGTCCTTTCCCATGCCCGCTACCATCCTATCAGGATCGTACGCTAGAAAGCCATAGGCTTTGCCTATGTCATTTCAGTGCAGACAAACGCGCCTGAGTGCTATATTGTCATATAAATAACCCTGCCCGCTACAGGAGTAAGCCCATGAGAGCCATGTCACTCAACCGCCGCGCGGCGGCAAAACTTTTACTGGCCACAGGGGTGGCCACGCCTCTGGCCAGTCAGGCGGCCACGGCGGCGACCCTCAGGCCAGACTATCCCAGAGTGGAATGGCAGGTCACCCCGATGGCCATAGACACCCGCCGTCCAAGATTCACCTGGCTCCTGACACCGGCCCGACCTCAGTTGCGGGGCCTGACCCAGACGGCCTTTCGCCTGACACTGGCCGCCGCCGATCAGCCGGAAGCTCTCCTTTATGACACCGGCAAACAGGTCGCCTCCCATCTGAGGCATCAGCCTGCCGAGGCACTGCCGCTGAAGCCTCAGACCCGTTATGTCTGGACACTTCAGGTCTGGGATCAGGCCGATGCATCCTCGCTGCCGATCAGGCAAACCTTCATCACCGGCCTGCTCGATCACGATCGGATGGCGGGCCGCTGGATTGCGGGCGAAGCCGATACCGACGACCGTTTCCGCGCCCTCGAAGGCCGCTGGCGCCCTCAGCCCAACCCCCGTCCGCTGCCTGAGTTTCGCGCAGCGCTTCCGCTTATGGCACAGCCGCTTTTTGCCCATCTGCTCGTGGCCGGTGTCGGGCAATATCAGCTCTATCTCGACGATAAGCGCCTGTCACCCAATGCGATGAATGGCCACTGGACGCAGTTCGACAAGCGCGTCACCTATGACGGCTATGATCTGACGCCGCTTCTGAAGGCCGGAGAGCATCACCTGCGTATCGCGCTCGGCAACGGCTTTTTCAATGTCGAGTCGGTTGAAGGCCGCTACAGCAAACTCAATACCCGCTTCGGTCAGCCGCAACTGTGGGCGCAACTGCGTCTGGTCTATGCCGATGGCCGAAGCGTGCTGATCGGCACTGACCGCAACTGGCAGACGCGCGACAGCGGCACGGTCTTTTCCTCGCTCTATGGCGGTGAGGACTATGACGCCCGCCGTGACGAACTCTGGCGACCGGCGCTTGAGGTGCAGGGGCCGGAAGGCACGCTCGAAGCCGCGTCCTTTGTGCCGATGAAGGTGCAGAAAACCCTGGCACCGGTGGCCCGCACTATGCCGACGCCGGACACTGAGGTGTTTGACTTCGGCCTGAACCATTCCGGCAAGCCACGCCTGCGTCTGCGCAATACCCGCGCCGGTGAGGTCATCAGCCTCTATCCTTCTGAGTTGCTGACGGCGGACGGCCTGATCGACACCCAGAGCATGGGCGCAAAGGCGAAAACCATTGCCTTCCGCTATATCTGTCGCGGGGCGGACGAAGAAATCTGGGAGCCGCAATTCACCTATACCGGCTACCGCTACCTTCAGGCCGAAGGTGCCCGTGAGCGCATCGCCTCGCTCGATAGTCAGTTCATGTATAATGACCTGCCGGAAATCGGCGACTTTCAATCGACCGACCGTAATCTGGAGCAGATTCACCACCTGATCCGTCAGGCTCTCCTCAGCAATTTCGCCAGCGTCCTGACCGACTGCCCGCACCGCGAAAAGCTCGGCTGGCTGGAACAGATCTATCTGAATGCTGAAACGGTCATGATGAACCGTGACGCCATCACCGTCTATGAGAAGATGATGCGCGACATCGGCGACAGCCAGACCCCCGAAGGCATGATACCGGCGATTGCCCCCGAATATGTCGCCTTTGTCGATCAGGCGGGCCATAATACCGCATTCCGCGACTCTCCCGAATGGGCCGCCGCCCTGATCATGGGGACGTGGTATGCCTACAGGCTGCATGGTGATCCGGCCATTCTTGCGCAGACCTATGCGGCGATGAAGGCCTATCTCGCCTTTATGGATACGCGTCTGGGCGCTGACGGCCTGCTCGATTACGGTCTGGGCGACTGGTTCGACATCGGCCCGCAAAAGCCGGGCAAGGCACAGTTGACCAGCCGCAAAATGACCGGCACGGCCACTCTGGTCGGCGACCTGCGCACCTTCAGCCACATAGCCCGCCGTCTGGGCCGCCCTGAGGCAGACACCTATGCAGCAAAGGCCGACCGGCTGACGGCGGTGATGCAGGCGCATCTGTTCGATGCCAGCACCTCGCGCTTCGACAGCGGATCACAGTGCGCGCAGGCAATGGCGCTTGTCCTCGGCCTCCTGCCCGAAGGCCATCACGATAAGGCCCTGGCCCTGTTGGTGGACGACATCCGCGCCCATGAATATCACGTCACGGCAGGCGATATCGGCTTCCACTATGTCGTGCGCGCCCTGAGCGATAACGGCCGCGCCGATGTGCTGCACGCCCTGCTGACGCGTACCGACAAACCGGCCTATCTGCAACAGATCGCCAATGGCGCCACGGCCCTGACCGAGGCCTGGGACGGTGCCCGCCACGCCTCGCAAAACCATTTCATGCTTGGCCATGCGGAAATCTGGTTCTGGCAGGGTCTGGGCGGTATCCGCCTTGACCTGTCCGCCGACCGGCCCCTGACCCTGGCCCCGCAAGCGGTCGCGGGTGTGGCCGGCACCAGCGTCACCTATCGCTCGGTGCTGGGCCGGATCGAAAGCCGCCTGCTGCGTAAGGGCCAGAACCTGATCCTTGAGGCCACCGTACCCGCAGGGGCCACGGCCCTCGTGCGCCTGCCTGCTACACAACAGGTACGCGAAGGCGGCAGGCCTCTGGCCATTGGCAAGGGCATTTCCGCCTTCCGCATCGTGGGTGAGGAAACATGGATAGAGGTCGGTTCCGGCCACTACCGGTTTGAATCCCAATCGGCCTGACCCTCATACCCGCCTGTGATGCGAACGCCTTTTCTCCCTCTCCCCAGCGGGGAGAGGGGCAGGGTGAGGGGCCGATACAATATGTGCGCCACTCTAACCCCATCCGCAAAAATTGCCGTTGGTCTGCGCCCTCAGGCTATAAGCCTCATGCCATCTGCCCGGCCATATGACTGACCCCCAGATGTTTGAGCATGTCGGCCACGCTCACGGACATGAAGCGGATCGAGGAATCGGCCACACCATAGGGGATGAATATCCATTCCCCCGCCCTCAGCCCGCCGCAGGTATAGATGACGTTCGGCACATAGCCTTCGCGCGTTTCCTCCGACGGCGACAACAGCGGCGCCTTTGACCGCGCCAGCACCTTGCGCGGATTATCCTTGTCCAGCAAAGCCACCGACAGGCAATAGCGCCGCATGGCCCCGACCCCGTGCGTCAGCACCAGCCAGCCTTCATCGATCTCGATAGGCGACCCGCAATTGCCCATCTGGATCAGCTCCCACGGCGCTTCGGGCGTCATGATGCGGTCGCCATAGTTCCACACCAGCCGGTCATCGCTCTCCATATAATAGAGGCTTTCGTGATCGAGCCGCCCGATAGCGGCATAGCGCCCGTTGATGCGGCGTGGAAACAGGGCCAGCCCCTTGTGATGCGAGGCCGCCCCGCGCAGCGGCGTCAGACAGAAGCGCGCGAAATCATCGGTTTCCATAAGTTCGCAACCGATTTCCCGACCGGAATAGGCGGTATAGGTGCCCATGTAATGCACCTGCCCGTCATCCTCGACAAAGCGCACCATCCGCAGGTCCTCAAGTCCGTTGGCCTGCGCCCGCGTAATGGGAAAGATCACGGTCGAGGAAATATTACAGGTCGTATGCCGGTGAACCTCGACCGGCCCGCCGGCGGCCGGACTGTGGCACGGGCTGGCGGCGACGAAGAAGTCGCTTTCCGGCAACAGGCTCAGACTGCCATCGGCATGGAAGAGTCCCTTGCGGAACGAGATGGTCGAAATATGCCCTTCCCCGACCGTGCGCAGCGACATGATGAAGCGCACCTCACCGGGTTTCAGACCGGTCTGATCGGGGTGCGGCACCACCGAAGGGTTCATGACGGCGGCGGCCTCGAAACTGTATTCGTGCGAGAAATAGGCCCCGATCAGCGCCTGATGATCCTCATCGAGATCCGTCAGATCGCCGATCATCTCCTGTATCTGGCGAAAGCGATCAAGAAAGATTTGCCGCGTCTGGAGGTGCCGCCCCTGAAAATCGCGGTTCACCGTCTCCAGTTCCTGAAGACATTGCTCATGCGTAAGTTTCATCAGCGACCGGCACACCCGTGCGGCGCGCGACATACTGCCCTGCGCCGTGCTTTGCGGCTCAAGCGACAGGCTGAAAGGCCGCAGCACCACACGTTCGGGATCGGCCGTCAGGACAACAGGCGAATGGTTCAGTTTAGGCATGGTTTGGCTTTCCCCGTTTTGTTTTTACGCCTCTTCCAGCAGGGCGACCCAGCTCAGACGATAGGCCAGAAGCGATTCCGCACCCTGATTCTGGTTGCACCCTTCCGGCGTCAGACCATCAAAACAGCCGCCGTCCGCCGTCACCAGAGGCAGGCCCTGATCATTATCGCCGAAGAACCAGCCAAAGGCGCGGTGGGCCTCCTCCTTCCAGAAGCGGTCATGACTGAGCCTGTAGGCCACCAGACAGGCCTCGATACTGGCCTGCACCTCCAGCGGCTGCTGGTCATAAAGCGGGTGTGATCCGGTCGCGGCATCGAACTGCGTCGTCGGCACCGGACGGAAATGCCCGTCCACGCCGCCGGTCTGCACCTGCATCAGCCAGCGCAGGGCCGTAAGCCCGTCCGCCCGCATTTCCTGATCCCCAAGATGCGCACCGGCCATCAAAAGCCCCGCCGCCAGCCGCGCATTGTCATACGACAGTTGCGGCTCCATCCACAGGTGCCCGTCACGCGCATGGATTTTAAACCCCTCATGCAGCGCCTGCGCACTGTCGCGGATCAGGGCCTCATTGGCCTGAGATGCACCGGCCTGAGATGCATGGGGGGCCTCACCGCCGGTCAGGGCCTTGATGACGATGGCCCGCGCCCGATGTGACGCCCAGTCACGGGCATGGCCGACCACCCTTTGCCCCAGTTCTCTGGCCCACAGCCTGAGGTCTTCGGGCAGGTCGGAACGCATGACATCGCACAGGGCCTCAAGCGCCCGCGCACAGCAATCGTCCGATCCCCCCTCATCGAGCCATGAGCGGTCATAGGCCATGAAATTGCGGAACCGTCCGGCCTCGGGGTGCCAGGCGTGATTGACGAAGGCGGCATAGCGATAGGCCAGCGCCTCATTGTCGCGGTTCTCGCTGCCCCACACGGACTGGCGCGCCATCAGCGACAGGGCACGCACATTGTCGTCGGTGCAATAGCCATGCGACCGGTCGGCGATGCGATATTTGCCATGCTGCAACAGGCCGCAGTCGTCGCTCATGCGCGCAATGGCCTTGCCCGACGGCGGGCGGGTCAGATACATACGGCTCGACGGGCCTGTGCGTTTTGCGGTCTGTTGCGCATTCTTTCGGTCACTGACCGCCGTATCGATCAGGGCGCGCGCCACCGACGGCCAGCGCGACGGCAAGGCGTAGTCATAGGCCTTTTGCGACAGGGTCTGCCGCTTTTCGGGATGCGACAACAGGTCATTGATGGCCGAGGCAAAGGCGCGGCTGTCACCAAAGCCGCACAGCACACCGACCCCGCCGCTCAGGGCCTCGGCGGCGTGCCAGTAGGGGGTGGACACCACCGGACAGCCCAGCGCCAGCGCATAGCTCAGCGTCCCCGATGTAATCTGGGTTTCCGTCAGATAGGGGGTGACATAGACATCAGTGGCCTGAAGAATATCGATCAGACAGGCGTCATCAACAAAGCGGTTGATGAAACGGATATTGGCCTCGACCCCCAGTTCGCGTGCCTTGTCCATCAGGCGCTCGCGATAGGTTTCGCCCTCGGCCGCCAGCAGATGCGGATGGGTCGCCCCGACCACCAGATACAGCATGTCCGGCGTGTTGCGAACAATGTCGGGCAGGGCCTCAATCAGGGTCTCGATGCCCTTGTTCGGCGACAACAGGCCGAAGGTGGTCAGGATCATCCGTCCCTCAAACCCCAGCGCCGCCTTGAACCCCGCCGTGTCCGCCAGAGGTCGCGACGGGGCGCCATGCGGAATGATATGAATCTGCGTCGAAGGCACCTGATAGACATGGCGCAATATGTCGGCCCCCTTGTGCGACATGACGATCAGCCGCGACGACAGGCGGATCAGGTCGCGCATGACACGGTTCTGCGCCGCGTTCGGTGTCTCCAGTATCGTATGCAGGGTGGTGATGACCGGCGCATCGAGATGCGCCATAAAACGGATCAGGTGCGCACCGGCCTCGCCGCCATAGATGCCGAACTCATGCTGGACGAACACCGCCTGCACCCCGCGCCGGTTGAGGTCTTCGGCCAGCCGGTGATAGGCATCGCCATCCTCCTGCGCCAGCCGGTGCGTCACCGCTGCGGGGTAATCATAATCCCCGCCCTTGTCATTCATGGCCACGACATCGATCTGCGCCTCAGGCAGGGCCTCATGCAGACAGGCATGAATATCGCGCGTGAAGGTCGCCAGACCGCACTGACGCGGCGGGAAATTGCCGACGACCGCCACATGGGTCAGGTTCTGCCCGACCTTGCCGCGCTTATCCCCCTTGGGGGGCGGGGACAGATGCGGGGCCAGATTCTGAGATAAGGCCGAGGATAAGGCAGGCGACAGGCTCACAGCGTCGCGGGTTTTATCAGAGACACGCGTTTCATACATGGCAAACACCCTGTGCTGACCAGTGAGGCACCTGTACCGGTGCCGGACATGGAGGAAAGTTTCTGGAGGAACCAGTTTCCTGATGAACCTGTCTGATCATGTATAAAATTACAGTTCGGAACAGGGTGGCTTCGCATCAGGACGGCCACCGGAACCGCTATCCAATGGGTGGGGGCGCCCTATCCCCGCAGGTGCGGTTCATCCCGCCCTAAAAGGCGCTTTTCTGTACCTTTTTCGGCTTTTTCCCGACATTTTCCCGCTTGCCCCAGCGGTAAAATGGCCCATTTCGGGGACAAAAAAGGAATCTTAACCGCCACGGTTTAGCCTGTTCATATGATCGTGATCGACCCAAAAACCGGAAACTCTCCCCGACCGGGCGGCGCCAGTCTCGACGTCCTGCGCTTCCTCGCCGCCGGTTTTATCCTCCTGTTTCATTTCGGCGTGCGCGCCCCGACACCGTTGGGGGAGATGTGGCCGGTCTTCCGTCAGGGCTGGCTGGCAACCGATTTCTTCCTGCTCCTGTCCGGCTTTATCCTCAGCCGCGCCTATGGCAAACGCCTGTTCGACGGACGCATCAGCCGCGTGAACTTTGTCCTCAAACGGATACTGCGCTTCTGGCCGTCGCATGTCCTTATGCTGCTGGCCATGCTGGCTCTGGTCGTGACCGCCAGCGCGCTCGGCCTGCCGCCGGATCACCGTGAGGCCGATCTTTTCCTCTATCAGTTGTTCCTGCTCTATGGGTGGGGCTTTACCTCTACCGAAGCGTGGAACGTACCGACATGGACGCTTTCGGTGCTGGTGGTCTGCTATGCCCTGTTCAGCTTCTATGCCGCCAAAGTCTATGCCCGCAAGCGCTGGCAATGGCTCCTCATGCTGCTGATCGTCTGGGGGGCAGGGATCGGGCTGGCCCATCTGTGGGCGGGCGGCAGTCTGGTCGATCTGTCCTTCCGCTGGGGCCTGCTGCGCGGCATACCGATCTTTATCCTCGGCAGTCTGCTGGAACGCCTCAGCGCAGGTCTGCATATCCGTCGAAGCCGCTATATCGCCCTGATGATCTTGGTTCTCGGCGCGATCGTCTGGCTGGCGGACTGGCCGCGCCAGATATGGCTCGACAATCTTATCCTCGGCCTGCTCGGTCTGGGCATCGTCCTGTCCGCCGCCGTCACCTTCCACGAAAACGGCCTGACCCGCCGCATGGGCCGCATGTCCCTGTCCCTGTTTCTTACCCACTCTTTCGCGGGCATGGCCGGTTTCGGTGTCGCCGAACTTATCACCACCCGCCTCGGTCTGGGTACCCTGATCCAGTGGCTGTTGTGGGCTGGCGTCCTTTTCGGTGCCCTTTTACTGGCCTTTTGGTTCGATGCCCTGATCGACAAACCCCTGAGCGAACGCCTCAGCCGCCGGTTATGGCATAAACCCTGAGATACGTTATCCCCGCTCTGACGGGCCGGAGCGTTTCGGAAAGCGCTCTAAACCGCATCCAGTCCAATATCGAACACGGTCGCCGAATGGGTCAGGGCACCGACCGAAATGACATCGACGCCGGTTTCGGCAATGGCGCGCACCGTGCCCAGATTGACCCCGCCCGAGGCCTCAAGCACGGCCTTGCCCCTGGCCAGTTTCACGGCTTCTTTCAGGTCATCGGGACTGAAATTATCCAGCAACAGCACGTCCGGCCCATAGGGCAGGGCGGCGCGCAACTGATCGAGTGAATCGACCTCCAGCTCGATCTTCATCGTATGCGACGCCGCCGCCTTTGCCTTTTCCAGCGCCTTGGTGACACCGCCGCAAATGGCGATATGGTTGTCCTTGATCAGGATGGCGTCATCCAGACCATAGCGGTGATTGAAGCCGCCGCCACAGCGCACGGCGTGTTTCTGCACCGCCCGCAATAACGGTAAGGTCTTGCGCGTACAGGCTATTTTCGCCGGCAAGCCATCAATGGCATCGACATAGGCCCTGGTCAGGGTGGCGACGCCCGACAGGTGCGACAACAGATTGAGCGCCACACGCTCCGCTGCTAGAATGGCCCGCGCATTGCCTTCGACACGGGCAATGACATCACCGGCGATGACCTCACTGGCATCGGGTCTGATGATCTCGAAACGTAACTGCGGGTCCATCAGACTGAGCGCCAGACGCGCACAGTCGATACCGGCGCTTATCCCCTTGGCGCGCGACCGGAATTCGGCCTGAAAACGGGCCTTGGGGGCGATGACCGCCGCTGCCGTAACGTCACCGGCGCGCCCCAGATCTTCGCGCAGGGCGTCACGGATAATCGGCTCCAGCAGTATGTCAGGCAATCCGGTAATATACATCAGACAGGCTCCCTTTCCTCGATGCGCCCCTCCCTGAGACGGACAAAGCTGCGTTCGGGCTTATCCGCCGTTTCGGGGTAGTCCTTACGGTAATGTGAACCGCGACTCTCATGTCTTTGCAAGGCACATTCGGCAATCAGCCGTGCCGCCACCAGCGGCAGGGCCTGACCATATGCCCGCCTCAGGTCTTCGATGTATTCTATAAGCGTTCTGAGACCTGCTTCCTCACGAATGACACCGGCATGGCGGCTCATTGCCTGACGCAAGCCGAGCAAGGCCTCAGGCGGCAGTTGCGGCGGCAGATCGGGAATGCGGGCCGAAGCCGTATCCACGTCAACCGCCCCCAATGTGTCGCCGATCAACCGCCCGACCCGTTCGCCAAAGACGGCGGCCTCAAGCAGTGAGTTCGAGGCCAGACGATTGGCCCCGTGAACACCGGTCGAGGCACATTCGCCAACGGCATACAGATTATGCAGGCTCGTATGGCCCTCAAGGTCGGTAGCCACCCCGCCCATGTGGTAATGGGTTGCCGGAACAACCGGAATCGGCATGACGCGCGGATCGATGCCCGCCTTCATGCAGGCTGCGAAAACTGTCGGAAATTCCTCAGGAAAATGCGCGCCAATGGCCTGAGTGGCATCCAGAAACGCCCCCCCAGGCCCGGTATCGGCACGGAACACGGCCCGCGCCACAATATCGCGTGGCGCCAGTTCCCCGTCCGCATGATCGTCAAAGGCAAAACGATAACCGTCTTTGGTTACCAGCACTGCCCCTTCACCGCGCAGGGCCTCGGTCGCCAGAGGGGAGGGGTCACCATGTTTCAGCGCCGTCGGATGGAACTGGACAAACTCAGGATCGGCAATGACCGCACCGGCAAGGGCGGCCATGGCCATGCCTTCTCCCAATAGCTTGGCAGGGGTCGTGGTGACCGCATAAAGCCCGCCCGCGCCACCGGTCGCCAGCACCACGACCGGCGCAAACACATGCCGGATATGCCCGTCATGTTCGACCACCGCGCCGATCACCGTCTGGTCATCCGAACGGATCAGGCCATGGGCCACAGCCCCTTCCCAGACCGTGATATGCTCTGACGCCACAACCTTTTGCGTCACTGCCTCAAGGATGGCCTTGCCCGCCAGATCGCCACCGACGCGTGCTACCCGCGCCAGTCCGTGCGCCGCCTCGCGGTTCAGCACATAGCTGCCGTCCGGATTATGATCGAACGGCGCGCCCAGAGCCTTCAGGTGGCGCACCGTATCCGGCCCCAGTTGCGTCAGAAGCCGTGCGGCCTTTTCATCCACCAGTCCGGCCCCGGCATTGATGGTGTCGATGGCATGGGCTTCGGGGCTGTCCTCCGGCGACAGGGCCGCCGCGATCCCGCCCTGTGCCCAGGCCGAGGAACAGGCGACCCCAAGCGCCACAGGCGCCAGCACCAGCGTCTTGTGCGGCGCGGTATTGAGTGCCACCGACAAACCGGCAAGCCCTGCACCAATAACCAGCGGGCCGTTATGAATATAGGTTTCAGGCATTCAAAGCGCCTATCCTTTTCTCCTCCCCTGCGAGCCTTTTGGCGAAGCGGGGGAGGTGGCATTGAGCAAAGCGAAATGACGGAGGGGGCGGTCTGGCCAGATGCCCCTCCCACCGCTTCGCGGTCCTCCCTCCCCGTAAACAGGGAGGGAGCGAAGGAAATCAAGCAATCAGTTCGACATCCACATGGTGCCGCGCCCTGATCATGTCATAGCGGGCAGGCACCGTAAGCGGCGGCATGTCGATCATGCGCTGCACAGATTCCCGCGCCTTGTCGATAATCGCCGGATCGACAACGACCTCATGCGTGCCGGTGACCAGAGACTGATATATCCCCTCAAGCGTGATGCGCTTCATATGCGGACACAGATTGCACGGGCGCAGGAATTCAACCTCCGGCCCGGCATCGGCGGTGACATTATCCGCCATCGAACATTCGGTGATCAGCACCACCTGCTTCGGTTTGTTATCCGTCACATAATCAGCCATGGCCGTGGTCGAGCCGGTGAAATCGCAGGCGGCAATGACCTCCGGCGGACATTCGGGATGGCCCAGAACCACCGCACCGGGATGGGCTTTGCGCACCTCGGCAATATCATCGGCCGTGAAGCGCTCATGCACCTCACAGGCCCCCTGATAGGCAATGATGCCGATATGGGTCTGACGGGCGACATTGCGCGCCAGAAACTCGTCCGGCACCATGATGACCCGATCGACACCCCATTCGCGCGCAATATGTTCGACCACCTGAACGGCATTGGCCGAGGTGCAGCAGATGTCGGTTTCGGCCTTCACATCGGCGGTGGTGTTGACATAGGTAACCACCGGAAGCCCCGGATAGCGGGCCTTGATCTGACGCAGTTGTTCTCCGGTAATGGAGGAGGCCAGCGAACAGCCGGCCCGCAGATCAGGAATCAGCACCGTCTTTTCCGGTGCCAGAATCTTCGAGGTTTCGGCCATGAAATGCACGCCGCCCTGAATGATGACCGAGGCTTTGGATTTGGCCGCTTCCCGCGCCAGCCCCAGACTGTCGCCAACATAGTCACCGACGCCGTGGAAAATATCCGGCGTCATATAGTTATGCGCCAGAACGACGGCGTTCTTTTCACGCTTGAGGCGGTTGATTTCCGCAATCAGGGGCGCCTGAAGCTGCCATTCGATCGGCGATATTTTGCTCTTGAGGCGCTGATAAATGGCCTCGGTCGCCCGTTCCACTTCCGGCGTGAAAGCCAGTGAACGGATTGATTGCTTGACCGCATCGCGTTCGGGGGTAAGCGTTTGCAACATGTCGGCGTCTCCCGTTTGCCGTAAGGGGCGGTTCGGTCTTACCTTCGCCGCGACTTATGCTAAAAATGAGCATAAGGTAGCGTTAAAATAAACCCTGTGTCTGTGATTGCAAGCGTTTCGATTAAAAAAACCTTCACATAGAGCGCTTTCCGAAAAGTGTGACGCACTTTTCGGATTTAAAAGCGCGTTGAAACAAAAAGTTAGAGCGTTGTTCCGATTCATTTTGAACGGAGCACGCTCTAATGTATCGGGCGCAGGGATGGTGAAGGCTTATCCCTGTGTCATTTCACCGCTGGCCCCCTCCGTATCCGATTAGGGCATTGCATCTTTATGGCGGTCTGCACATATAGACGATACCAAGATTTTCAGGAGATTAAACCTATGTCAAAGTCCGCTGCCTCTGCCGTTGATAACGACAAAAAAGTCGCTCATGAGCTGTCCAAGGCTCTGGCTGATACTTTTACCCTTTATCAGAAGACACACGGTTATCACTGGAATGTGCGCGGGCCGAACTTCCGTGGCCTGCACCTGTTGTTCGAGGAGCAATATAACGAAATCTGGACATCGATTGATGAGATCGCCGAGCGTATCCGGGCGCTGGGGGCCATTGCGCCGCAGGGCGGCAGTGCGCTGGGCAACCTGACGTCGATCAAGGACGGTGATCCGACCGGTTCGGCCGAAGACTTCCTGAATGACCTCAAACTGGGTCATGAAACTGTCATCGCCACCCTGAAAAATCTGGTCGAGGTGTCCGAAGACGCGGGTGACGTCTCTACCGCCGATCTGGCGACGCAGCGTCTGACGGCACACGAAAAGCATCTGTGGATGATCAAGGCTTCGCTTGAGGCCTGAGACGACGCGCTGACCTGAGTATCAACGCCCGATTTGCCCTGCAAGCCGGGCGTTTTTCTGTTATGGCAGGCGCATGATCTTCATAACTCCGCGCATATTCATTGATGAGGCCGAACTGAGCGAAACCTTTGTCCGCGCATCCGGTGCGGGCGGTCAGAACGTCAACAAGGTATCAACAGCGGTGGAACTGCGTTTTTCCATCTGGGAAAACCAGAGCCTGCCCTATGAGGTCAAGACGCGGCTCATTGCGCTTGGCGGGCGGCGTGTGACGCAGGAGGGGGTTCTGGTGCTGTTCATCCAGACGCACCGCACGCAGGACATGAACCGCAAGGAAGCCCGCGAACGCTTCGTCAGTCTGGTGCAGAAGGCCGCCGCACCGCCGCCGCCGCCTCGCATCAAAACCAGACCGACCTATGGCGCGGTGAAGCGGCGTCTGGTGGCCAAGTCGATCCGCGCCACGGTGAAATCCAACCGTCAGAAGATTACGGATACGGAAGACGACTGAGGCGGTTACGCGCCATCAGCCAGCCCAGACTGTACAGGGCAATGATGCCGACCAGCGTGGCAAAGCGAATATCGCTGCCATTATTGTGATCGAGCAGGCGCGCCGCAATACCCGCAAGGCTCGAAAACCCGCACAGGCCCCAGACAATCAGCGCCAGATGCAGGTGGCTGGGGTTCTTTTTCATCAGCCATTGCTGATAGAGGTGATCCTTGTGCGGCCTGAAAATGTCCTTGCCCTGCCTCAGGCGCAGGATGAGGGTCAGGACGACATCGACCAGAAACGGCGCCAGCAGAAACCCGCCGAGCCATACCGAGCCGATCTCGTGATTTTTGAGGATAACGGTGGTGCCGGTGACCAGCGCCCCGCCAAACAGCGAACCGGCATCGCCCTGAAACACCTTGCCCAGCGGCAGGTTGAACGGCAACAGCCCGCAGAACCCACCTGCCGAGGCGATAACGACCAGCAGAACCCCGCCGAGCATCAGGCCGCGCACAGAGGTCGGCCCCAGCAGGATGATCAGGAAGGCAAAGGCCAGCAGGGCAATGATCTGCGTACCTATGGCCAGACCATTGGCCCCGTCCATGAAGTTAATGGCATTGATCCCCAGCACCAGCCAGATCATCGTGCCGACAACGCCCATCCATAAGGGTAGCACCAGTGTCAGGCCTGCCCCGAAGGTCAGGCTGGTGACCGGAAACAGCCAGGCAAAACCGATGCAGACCACAGTCTGAAACAGAAGTCGCGCCTTTGCCGGCAGGTCAAGCACATCGTCCACCGCGCCGGACAAGCCCATCAGGGCAGAAAAGCCGAGAAGAAACAGGCCGGAATGGGCCGGATCGCGGATCGGATGCGGCGGGATGAGCCACAGCAGCAGTGACAGGGCCAGCCCCGTTGCTGCCATGACCGCCAGCCCGCCGCTGGTGGGGGTCGGGTTGCTGTGCGACCCCCGTTCACGCGGCAGATCGACCGGCCCGCCCCTGAGGATCAGCGGCATCAGGGCGACGGTCAGCAGGGCGGACACGAAAAAGGCCGCCAGAAGGCAAGAGGGCGACAGGAGCCATGTCTCAACCATTCGGGCGGCCTTGTTTTTGCTGAAAAGCGGGACTTATTTCAGGCTGGCGGCAAAGCGCTGGATGCGCTCGATCGCCTCGGACAGCACCGCTTCCGACGTCGCATAGGAGATGCGGAAGAAGGGCGACAGGCCGAAGGCGGCTCCGTGAACGACGGCAACCGTTTCGGTTTGCAGCAGTTCGGCGGCGAAGTCTTCGTCGGTTTCAATGACCTTGCCCGACGGCGCGGTCTTGCCCAGAAGGCCCTGAATCGACGGATAGACATAGAAGGCGCCTTCGGGCTTGGGGCAGAAGATGCCTTCGGCGGCGTTCAGGCCATCGACCACCAGATCGCGGCGCTTCTGGAAGATGGCGGCGCGCTCAGGGATGAAGTCCTGCGGCCCGTTGAGCGCTTCGACGGCGGCCCACTGGGCGATGGAGCAGGGGTTGGAGGTCGATTGCGAAATGATCTTCGACATGGCCTTGATCAGCGGCTCAGGCCCTGCGGCGTAACCGATGCGCCAGCCGGTCATCGAATAGGCCTTGGACACGCCGTTCATGGTCAGGGTGCGGTCATAAAGTTCCGGCACGACCTGGGCGATGGTGGCATATTCAAAACCGTCATACAGCAGATGCTCATACATATCGTCGGTCAGGATCCACACCTGCGGGTGACGCTTCAGCACTTCACCGAGCGCCTTCAGTTCGTCTGCCGTATAGACCGCGCCGGTCGGGTTCGACGGTGAATTGAGGATCAGCCACTTGGTTTTCGGCGTAATGGCGGCCTCAAGGGTTTCCGGCTTCAGCTTGAAACCGGTTTCCAGTTCGCCGACGGCGATGACCGGCGTACCGCCTGCCAGCAGCACCATGTCGGGATAGGACACCCAGTAGGGGGCGGGGATGATGACTTCGTCGCCTGCGTTGAGCGTGGCCATCATGGCATTATAGATCACCGGCTTGCCGCCCGGAGATACCGATACCTGAGTGGTCTTGTAGGTCAGGCCGTTTTCACGCCTGAACTTTTCGACGATGGCCGCTTTCAGCTCAGGGATGCCGTCCACGTCCGTATAGCGGGTTTCACCCCGCTTGATGGCATCGATCGCCGCATTGCAGATGTTTTCCGGCGTGTCGAAGTCCGGTTCACCGGCCCCCAGAGAAATCACTTTCTTGCCTTCGCGGGCCAGTTCGCGGGCCTTGGCGGTGACGGCGAGGGTCGGGGAGGGCTTGACGCGCTTGAGCGTCGCGGATTCTGAAAAGGTCATGATCGTGGCTTTGTTTCAAGTGACAAGGAAGAAAACTGGCCCCTCTTTACGCCGACGGGCGGGTTTGTCCAGAGACGAGGCGCGGATTTTGCGACATTTTCGCAGGGGTGAGGCCCCCGTGTGACGCCCGTGTGGCGCAAGGGAAGCGGACAAGCCGTCTTGATTTCTGAAACGGTCTGGCTCACATAGGCCTTCATGACGCAGTCCCGTCCTTCTTTGTGGTCGTCCGTTCGCGGCTTTTTCACCTCGCTCGATGCCAAGGCCGTGCGCGCCGTCTGGGTGACGCTGGCGCTGTTTGCGCTTGTCGGGCTGGTGTTTTTCATTGGCCGCACGCAGTGGGGCATAGAGGCGACCCATGCGCTTGAACACTGGATGGCCGAATACCGGCAATCGCCGCTGGCGGTGTTTATCGTCATTCTGGTGTTTACGCTGTCGGCCTTTATCGGCGTGCCGCAATTCGTGCTGATCGCCGCCTGTGTCGTGGCCTTCGGCGCGTGGTGGGGCTTTGTCTATAGCTGGGTGGCCACCGTGGTTTCAGGGGCGGTGACCTTTTATCTGGGCCGCGCCATCGGGGCGGAAACGCTGCAAAAGATCGGCGGCAACAGCCTGAACCGCCTGTCGGCCTATATCGGCAAAAACGCCTTCATGGCTTCGTTCATTATCCGCAATGTGCCGTCCGCGCCGTTTATCGTCGTCAATATGGCCTTTGGCGTGTCGCGGGCCTCGTTCTGGGCCTTTCTCAGCGGTTGCGCGCTGGGGATCATCCCGAAAAACGTGCTGGTGGCGCTGTTCGGGTCGTCTCTGGCGCATATTTCTGCCAGCGGTGACTGGAAGGTCGGGCTGCTGATCTTGCTGATCGCTCTCATCTGGCTGGGGATCGTCGTGGCGGCGCGGCATCTGGTGGAACGCTGGCGGCGCAATCGCGCCTGATTCGCGGCGGCTCTTAAACCGCGTCTTAAATCCGTCTGATATCAGTCTGGCGGGGATAATTCCGCCGCCAATACGCGCCTTTGCAGAAAACTGATGACATCGCTGTCATTTCTGTGATTATTGAGGCTGTAATTTTGTCAGACAAATCAAATGCTTTGTGCTAGGTTTGCCGGGCAAATGCAAAAAAATTCCGTCCGGTTGATTTTTCGATTGCAAAAAGGCGGCAAAACGCGTTTTTTGAAATTTGATTTATTTAATCGGTGCGGGCCTAAAGATAACCTCTTAGTCACCTCATAACTTACAGGTAGGGTACATGTCTGAACCTTCAAGCACCACAAAGAGTGGCGGCGGCGGCCTGATGCTTGCCGTGGTATACGTCACCGCGCTTTTCTTTATATGGGCACTGGTCACCAATCTTCTTGATCCCTTGCTCAAGACCATGAAAACGGTCTTTACGCTGTCGCCCGTGCAGGCCAACCTGACCGGCTTCGCCTTCTTCATCGCCTATTTCGTCATGTCCATGCCCTCGGCCGCCTTCCTGTCGAAGCTCGGCTATGCCCGGTCGGTCATGGTCGGTCTGGGCGGGATCGTCGTCGGGTGTTTTCTGGCGATCGCTGCGGCCAAGCTGCACACCTATACGCTGGTGCTGATTGCCCTGTTCATCATGGCGTCGGGCGTGACGCTCCTTCAGGTGGCGGCCAATCCGCTGATCGCTTCAATGGGCAAGCCGGAAGATTCGTCCTTCCGCCTCAACCTGTCGCAGTCCTTCAACTCTCTGGGGGCCGCCTGTGGCCTGTGGTTCGGGGCGAACTTCCTGCTGCGGGGCGATATCTTTGAAAAGGACGTGGTGATCACGGATCAGATGCGCGAACAGGCCCTTGGCTTTGTGTCCAATGTCTATCTGGTGATCGGCGTGGCGCTGGCGGTCTTCATTTTCGCCATCTGGCTGGTGCGTGAAAAGATCACGGCCGCTGCACCGCAAACCGGTCATCTGGTGTCACCCTTCTCGGCCCTGAAATCGAAATGGGCCAATCTGGGGGCCATCGGTATCTTCCTTTATGTCGGTGCCGAGGTGGCGATCTCGCTCAACCTGCTGCTGTTCATTGAGCAAAAGAGCATTCTTGACCTCGATGCCGCGCTGGCGGGTAAGCTGACCACCTTCTACATGCTGTTTGCCATGATCGGCCGTTTTGCCGGTTCAGCCCTGCTGAAGGTCGTCAAGGACTATGCGCTGCTGGCCTTCGTGGCCGTCGGGGCGATTGTCCTGGCGCTGGTGGTGATCTTCACCCGTAATATGGTGCCGTCCGAACATACCGGCATGGTCAGTGTCATCCTGTCCACAGTACCGGTGACCACCGGTCTCATTCCGGCCTTTGCGGCCCTGTTGATCGGTTTGTTCAACTCCATCATGTTCCCGACCATCTTTACGCTGACGCTGCAACGTTCCACTGCGCCGACCTCGGCCACGTCGGGCCTGCTGTGTATGGCGATTGCCGGCGGGGCCGTGCTGCCTCTGATCTTTGCCCAGATCTGGCAGGCCACGGGGTCGATGTCGCTCGGCTTCATCGCACCGCTCGTCTGCTATATCTATGTTCTGTGGTTTGCGTTCGCTGCCCGTAAGGCACCGACCCATGCCATCGAAGAAGGTGTATCAGCGGGTCACTAAAAAGACTAAGGCCGGTGTCCCTGCTGCGGGGGTGGGGGCGCCGGTACTCAGTGCTTGATACAATAAACGCCTATCCCCGCGCTCAGGATGTGAAATGCTCTATATCGGCGTTGATTTCGGCGGCACTAAGATCGAGGCCGCTGCCCTTTCCCGTGACGGAAGATTCCTTGCGCGGCAGCGTGAAGCCAATCCCGGTAATTATGAGGACGCCCTGAGGGTGGTCTGCGATCTGGTTGCTTCGGTCGAGCGTGAAGCGCAGGCGGTGGCCCCGGATCTGAAGGCGGTGACCGGCACGGTCGGCATCGGTTCGCCCGGTTCGGTATCGCCGCGCACCGGCCTGATGCGTAATGCCAATTCCCAGTTTCTCAATGGCCGCACCTTTCGCGAAGACCTCGAAAAGCAGTTGGGCCGTCCGGTCCGTCTGGCCAATGACGCCAATTGTCTGGCTCTCAGTGAGGCCGTGGACGGGGCGGCCAAAGGCGCACAATCGGTTTTCGCGATCATTATCGGTACGGGCTGTGGCGGTGGTCTGGTGATCAACGGGCGTCTGGTCGAAGGGGCCAACGGCATTGCCGGTGAGTGGGGCCACATGCCCTTGCCCTGGCCGAAGCCTGAGGAGGTGCCCGGGCCACTTAGCTGGTCGGGGCTTTATGGCACGATGGAAGAATGGGTGTCCGGCTCAGGCTTTGCCCGCGATTTTCGTGAGGTGTCGGGCCGTGACCTCAGGAGCGAAGACATTATCGATGCCATGCGCGCCGGTGACCGTGAGGCCGCCGCGGCGTTCGATCGCCTGCTCGACCGGCTGGGGCGCGGACTGGCGGCGCTGGTCAATGTCCTTGATCCCGAAGTGTTCGTGTTTGGTGGTGGCCTGAGCAATGTGCCGGAAATCTATCAGCGTCTGCCTGACCTGATCCGGCCCTATGTGTTTTCCGATAGCTGGGAAGCGAAGCTGGTGCCCGCGCAGTGGGGGGATTCCTCAGGCGTGCGCGGGGCGGCCTATCTGTGGGCGCAGAACAAATAGGAGGATGGAACATGCACCGGTGGTATCTCTGGCTGGCTTTAGCGGGTTTGCCGATGATGGCACAGGCGGAGGCCCCTCGGGTGCAGGTGGCGCAGGGCCTGATTCAGGGCGATACGCGCGACAATGGTGTCCATATCTTCAAGGCTATTCCCTTTGCCGCGCCACCGGTAGGCGATCTGCGCTGGCAGGCCCCGCAGCCGCCTGCCGTCTGGCAGGGCGTACGGCACAGGGCCGACAGTGCGCCGCCCTGCCTTCAGGTGTCTTATGGCTGGAATGAGACAGAGGCGGCCAAAAGCGCCGAAGACTGTCTGTATCTGGAGGTTGCTACGCCTGACCTGAGGCCGGACACGCCCTTGCCGGTCATGGTCTATGTGCATGGCGGGGCCAATCGTGCCGGTGCGGGGTCGGGGCAGGTCTATTCGGCCATACCTGAAACCGGGGTGGTGCTGGTCAGTGTGCAGTACCGGCTGGGGGTGTTCGGGTTTCTGTCGCATCCGGCCCTCAGTGCCGAACAGGGCGGTCATTCCGGCAACTATGCCCTGATGGATCAGGTGGCGGCCCTGAAATGGGTGCAGGCCAATATTGCGGCCTTTGGCGGTGACCCCGATAATGTCACCCTGTTCGGCCATAGCGCCGGATCGCAGGATGTCGGGCTGCTGCTGACCTCGCCTGAAGCGCGCGGCCTGTTCCACAGGGCGATCATGCAGTCGGGCCTGCCGCAGTTTGGCCTGCCGGCGCGGACTCTGGCGCAGAACGAGGCGCTGGGGGTGGCGCTGGCGGCGGGCAATGGGGCTGAGGCACCGGACAGTGCCACGGCTCTGACAGGCTTGCGTCAGGCCGGGGCCAAAGGTTTGCAGGCGGCGGCCGACCAGCTTCAGCCGCCGATTGCCGACAAGAGCTTTATCTGGCTTCAGGCGACCGTGGACGGACGGATGCTGACCGATGCGCCGGAAGCGGTATTCCGTCGCGGCGATCAGGCACAGGTGCCGCTGATCATTGGCGTGTCGGCGCGGGAGTTCGGCGGCGAGGATACAGGCCTGCCGCAGTGGCGGACGATGATCCGCGATGCCTATGGCTCTCAGGCCGATCAGGCGCTTGCGGTTTATGGTCTTGCCGCGGACGCGGCAAAGACCGATGATCCGCTTCTGGGGGCGACGGGGCTGACCATTGCCACGGATGTCACCTTCCGCTGTCCGGCGGACTGGGTGGCTCGGCATCAGGCGGGGCGAACCTATCTGTATCAGCTTGAGGTGTCCGATTCAGGCCCAGTGCGGCACGGATCGGAACTGCCGTTCGTCTTTGATGCGCCGCGCACAGGGGCTGTGTGGCCGCCGATGCGCGATTATTGGGTGGCCTTTGCCAGAACAGGTGTGCCTGAGGCCGCAGGCGTGTCCTGGCCCGTCTATGGCGCAGACAGGGCCTATCTGCGCTTCAGCGCCGACGGGCCGCAGGTGGCCAAAGGCCTGAGAGCGCCGCTATGCGACGGGCTTGACCGGCCATAGAGGGATTATGACCGGTCACTCAAGACCGGCATTTAGAGCGTGTTCCGTTCAAAATGAATCGGAACAAGGCTCTGACTTTTTGTTTCAACGCGCTTTTGAATCCGAAAAGTGCGTCACACTTTTCGGAAAGCGCTCTAACAGGGGAGTGAAAACCATGCGTACAGGTATCAATCGGCGTCAGGTGGCGGCGGGGCTTGCGGTTTTAGCGGGGAGTCTGTCCGTTCCGGCGGTGGCGGCGCAGCCGGTACTGATCTATGCCGACGGGCCGCAATCGGGCTGGTGGGTCGGCGGCTGGTCGAAACAGGAAACGGTTGAATTTGACGGTCAGAAACCGGTCAGGGTGACGATGGAAGGCTGGAATGCCTTTACCTTCCAGACCGGCACGCCGGTCAAGGCGGATCAGTACCAGACCCTGACCATACTGATGCACGGCGGCGACAAGGGGCGTCAGGAGATAAAGCTCAGTGCGCGGCTTGGGGAAAAGGACTATGGCGGAGAGGTGACGCTGAAGGCCAGAAAGGGCCAGTGGATACGCTATGACGTGCCGCTGAAAGACCTGAAGATCACCGGCGATTTCGACACGATCTTCTTCAATAACAAGATGGCCGAAGCGCAACTGCCGTTTTACCTCAATTTCGTCCTGATGCAGTAGGCCGTCAGAGAGCCGCTCAGGCCGTTTTCATCAGGGCTTCGCGGGTCGGCAGAAACCGCTCATTGAACGGGAGTATGCCTGCTCCGCGCGCGGCGGCGTCCACAGCCAGAGCGGCGCGCTTGACTGTGGCAATCCTGGGGATGCGCGTGTCGGACAACTGGCTGTAGGCGGCATTGAGATGCGCGCACAGCTTTTCGAGGAAGGCTGCCGGAACGCGCCCGCCAATATAATGGGCTTCGGGATTGATGGCGCAACTCAGGGTCAGGAACGGGGCGTGCAGATGCGCAGCGGCATCGGCAATCCATTGATCGACGACCTCAAGCCCTTTGCCGGACAGGTTTTCGAGGTCCTGCGGCGTGGAGACGGGAAAACCTGCGGCGTTCAGGCGGCTGTAAAGTGCCGACAGGGAGACGGCATCCTGAAGGCTGGCCGGTTGCGGGCCTTCGGCAGAGGGCAGGCTGACCGGCAGGAATCCGATCTCGCCGCTGCGCCCGTCCGCACCCCGGAAATAATGGCCGTTGATCACCAGACCGCCGCCCAGACCGGCGCTGATCAGGGTGTAGATGAAGCTGTGGGTTTGCAGGCCGTGGCCGAACTGCATTTCCCCGATGGCGGCAGCGGCAGCGTCATTTTCCTGAATGATCGGCACATTGACCAGCGGGCCGAACAGGTCGGCGACATCTATGCCTGACCAGACCTCATAGGCTTCGGGGCGGTTGGGCAGGCGCACACGCCCCAGATCGTCAGGCATGCCTATGCCCATGCCGATCAGGCGGTCGAAATCAATTGCCTTATCGGCGCGCATACGGGTCAGGGCGTCCTCGACGAAGCGCACCACCTCGTCTGGCAGGGCGAAGTGGACTTCACGGCTCTGGCGGGCGCGTACCTGGCCGGTGAAATCGAGCGCCACCAGTGTGATGTGGTCGCGGTCGATATTCAGGCCGATGGAAAAGGCGCCGTCAGGATTGACCACCAGCTTGGTCGCCGGTTGCCCGCGTCCGCCCAGCAGCCGGCCCGCCTTGAGAATCAGGCCGTCATTGAGCAGGCGGCGGGTAATATTGGCGATGGCCGGTGCCGTCAGGCCGGTAATTTCCGCCAGATCGGCACGGGTAACCGGGCCATTGGCACGGATGGCCTGTAAGGTGACGCGCTGGTTGTGGTCGCCTGCGCGTTCGAGATTGGTGCCCGACAGGCCTTCGCCATAGGTGACGCTGCGCGGTGCCGTCTGGCCGGAATCTGGGCGTTCATCAGCACGCATTACGGGCATATCCTGTCGGTGGTGTAATTGGTTCGGAAATTCAGCCGTTTATTCGTCTGTTCTGAAGACTGACCCCTATAGGGTGTACGGTATTTTTCTTCCCGCTTCAAGGCCGCCTGACGGATATGCGGCGATTAAATATAAATGAAATAAAAAATCGGCGACGCTGTGCAGGTGCGGATTTGACATCCGGCGGCAATTGCTCCCATTGTCAGGAAAAACACCTATATCTGAACAGGGACGCATCTCATATGACGCAGACGGCCATCCGGGATATTGTCATTGTTGGCGGAGGTACGGCAGGCTGGATGTCGGCCGCCTTTTTGTCGCGGATATTCAATCCTGACGGCAAGGGCAGCGCCCTGCGCATCACCCTGGTCGAATCTGCCGATATCCGTACGGTGGGGGTCGGTGAGGCGACTATTCCGCCGATCATCTTCTTCAACCAGATTCTGGGGATCAACGAAGCCGATTTCATGCGCCGCACGCAAGGCTCGATCAAGATGGGGGTCGAATTTGTCGGCTGGCGGCATGAGGGCCATCGCTATATCCATCCGTTCGGCGCCTTTGGCGCATCGATCAACGGGGTGTCGTTCCATGCCTATTGGCTCAGGGCGCGTCAGGCGGGGCTGAAGGCGGATATTTCCGACTATTCCCTGTCGGCGCAGGCCGCCTATAAGGGCAGGTTCCGTCTGCCAAACAATGACCCGCGTTCCGGCGTGCCGAACGTGCATTATGCCTATCATTTCGATGCCAATCTCTATGCCCGCTTTCTGCGCGGCTATGCCGAGGCGCGCGGCGTCCGGCGGCTTGAGGCGACCATCAAGGGGGTGGAGCTTGATGCGCAGGACGGGACGATCAGCCATCTGGTCATGGCCGACGGCTCCGAACTGAAGGGCGATCTGTTTATCGACTGCACGGGGTTCCGGTCGGTGCTTCTGGGGCAGGCGCTGGGGGTTGGCTTTAATGACTGGTCGCATTATCTGCCCTGTAACCGGGCGGTGGCCGCTGCTGATGAGCGGGTCGGGCCGCCGGTGCCCTATACGCGGGCCAGTGCGCAAAAGGCGGGCTGGATCTGGCGCAATCCGCTCCAGCATCGCACCGGTACGGGCTATGTGTTCAACGACAGCCACATCAGCGAGGACGAGGCGGCCCATACCCTGCTGCAAAGCCTTGAGGGCAAGGCGCGCAACAATCCGTGGTTCCTGCGCTTTACCGCCGGACGGCGTCAGGTGGCGCGGGTGAAAAACTGCGTGGCCATAGGCTTGTCGCTCGGCTTCCTTGAGCCGCTGGAATCGACGACCATTCACCTGATCCAGCACGGCCTGATCAAGCTGGCGGCGACCTTTCCGGTCGGTCGGATCGATGACAGCGCGGCGCGGCTGTATAATGACATCATGGCTGCCGAGGTCGAACAGGTCAGGGACTTCATCATCGCCCACTATGTCCTCAATGAACGCAAGGGCGAGCCTTTGTGGGACTATGTGCGCCATATGAAGATTCCCGACAGCCTGAGGTTCAAGTTCGACCTGTTCCGTGAGCGGGGGCTGGCGATTTTTCCTGACCAGACGGTATTCCGTGAAGAAAACTGGGTGGCGATCCTGCTGGGGCAGGGGCTTATGCCTCAGGCCTATGATCCGGTGGCCAATACGCTCGATGGGGCGCGTCTGAAACAGCATATGGACTATATGCGGCGCGTCTGTGCCGAGGCCAGCGATCAGATGCCGACGCTGGATGAATTCCTGAAGGCCTATTGTCCGGCACCGGCGTAAGGAATCAGGCGCGTCGGCGCTGGGGAGACAGGGTCGATTTGAAGAAACCGGCGGGCGGGTCGGTTTCGGCCAACACCTGTTCCTTGATGGCGCGCGGTTCGCCGAACAGGTGACCCTGGGCATAGGCGATCTCGAGGTCGAGAATATCGACCACCTGACGCTCTGACTCGACCTTTTCGGCGATGATGTCGATGCCATAGCGCGCCAGCAGGCCGGCATAGTCACCGGCATGGATGTCCTTGAGGAATTTCAGGGCCGGTTTGCCTTCGATATTCAGCAACTGCTCCAGCAACAGGTCAGCACCGATCTTGACGTAACGCACATCCGAGCGTTGCAGGTCATGCAGGTCGAAGTCGATGCTGGTGACCTTATCGAGCGAGAAGCGGAAGCCCATATCGGCCAGTCGCGCCATGTGACGGGCCTCAAGCGCGCCGCGTGCATTGAAGGCTTCCTGACCCAGTTCAAAAATCAGGGAATCGGACAGGTCACGGTTTTCGCTGAGAAATTCGAGAAACTGCGGGAAAAAGACCTCATCGCGCAGGCTGCTGAGGGATACATTGCAGAAAATGCCGATGCGGCGATCCTGCTTGGCCAGACGGCGTACGATCTGCACACAGCGGAACAGCAACAGGTTGTCGATGGACGGCACAAGGCCTTCGGGTTCGGCAACGCTGAGATATTCGGCGGGCATCAGCACCCGGCCGGTGGCGTCGCGCAGGCGGGAAAAACTTTCGTAGAACAGGGTCTTGCGCTGAGGCAGGGAGACGGCAGGCTGAAGGTAGAGATCGACGCGGTTCTGGATCAGGGCCTCACGCACGGTTTCGATCAGGGCCAGAGCCTGCTGTTCCTGACGCGACAGGGGCGACAGGGACGGGGTTTGGGCCGGTGCCTGCACAGCGGCACGGGCCGTGCCTGCGCGCCAGTCAGCCAGACGGTCCTCGATGCTTTCGCCGAGTTTCATCACCAGATTTTCCAGCATCTTCACTTCGCCGGTCAGTTCGTCCGTATTGGTGACACGCTGGGTCTGTACGCGATCAGCCAGTTCGATCATGTCTTTTTGCGTATTGTCTATGGCATCGACCATCAGGCGATGGGCATCACGCACCAGATCGATGTCCTTGCGCAGCCTGCGTTCGGACAGATACTGGGTCACAAGACTGTGGAAGGCGATGGACAGGCCCAGCGTGCCGAACAGGGCGGCAATACAGGCCCCCATATCCGAACCACCGCGCCACAACATGGTGGCGACGAACAGGGACAGGACGAGATAGGTGCCCAGTAACAGGGCAGAGGTCAGTCTGGCCATGGAGCCGCTTTCGCAGAACGCGCAGCCGGGGCGCGTATGTGGCGGGCAGAATCGCTTGGGATAACTATGGGGCGATTTGAAGGCGTCGCCAATCCCCCTGTTAAAGATTATTAACAGATGGTTTACGCAATCTCGTCACTGGCCCGCCGGAAGGGGCCGCCATAGGTCGGGTCGGGTTTACGCCGCCGGTCGGGGCCGAAATAGCTGTTGCAGCGGATAAAGGGGCGTGGGCGCATGATGATGGCGTCGATGCGGCTGAGGAGGGCGCGGGCGGTCAAGGGCTTGACGACAAACTCATTGACACCGGCGTCGCGGGCTTCGACCACGCGGGAGCGCTCGGAATGGCCGGTAATCATGATGACCGGCAGGTAGGGATTGGAGGAATCGCTGGCGGTACGCAACATGCGCGTAAACTCCACGCCGTCGATGGGGAACATATTGAAATCGACCAGGGCGATGTCTGCGGGATACTGGCGCAGGATCTCAAGCCCCTCGGCCCCGTCGCGGGCATCCCGGATATCGCGAATACCCGACCCCTTGAGGATGGTCGTGACGATGGAGCGCATATGCTGATTATCTTCGATCAGCAGGATTTTCAGTGTGCCGTAATCTGCCATCAGAATGAAGAACGGTTCCCTGCCTTTATAAGACGTTGTTTTTGCATACGCTTACTTATTCAAAGCGATTACGACAAAAGCAGGTAAGGGATCAAGCGCAAACTGATGCCAGAAAAAGAGAATCTCCGTTCCGTTGTGAGCGGTTTTCAGATACCGGACAAAAGCGACGGATCAAGGGCGCGGTCACGCCATTTCAGACGCCAGCACAGATGCGGGCCGGTCGCCCGCCCTGAGGCTCCGACGCGGCCGATGGTCTGGCCTTTGGTGACGAGGGTTCCGGTTGTCACCCCGACCTCCGACAGATGCAGATACATCGATATCAGGCCCTGACCGTGATCGAGCAGGATGAGGCCGCCTTCAAAATGCAGGTCAGGCTCGGCCAGCACCACACGCGCGGTCTGGGGCGCCTGAACCGGCGTCCCCAGAGGCGCGGCCAGATCGATGCCGTAATGCGGGCGGGAAGGGAGGCCATTGAGGATGCGCTGATTGCCGAAGCGACCGGAAATGCGATAATTTTCAAGCGGTCTGGCAAAGCGGCCCATGAACCAGTCGGCGTCTTCGCGACTGGCGAAGGCCTGATCCTTGAGAACCTTTTCACGGGCAATGCGCTCCAGAAGCGCCGGATCGGTCGGGGTGACGGTTGACGGCGGCAGGCCGTCCACGCTCTGTACGCTGTATTCGGTCGGGGCGATATCGAGGGTGACGGGCTTTTCGCCCATGATCTCAAGCGTACAGACCGGAGGAGAGTCACGGTCGAAGCCGATAATGAAATGGCCCCCGGCCGAGGTCAGGCCCCGCGATTGACCGTCCACAAGGATTTCACGGCGCGGGGCGGCGGTGCCCTTTGCGTAACCGCTCTGGACGAAGCGCCCCTTCAGGCCGAAGGGCTTGCCGAACAGGCGTGCCTCGGCGCTGACGGGCAGAGCTGCGGCGGCGGCCATCAGGCACAGGCTGCGCCGGTCAGGGCGCAGGGTCAGGCGCTTTGGGTTTTCCATCTTTGGGCAGCCTCTTCGGGGCCGGCATAGGCCTCCTGTCTGCGCGGGTCCCAGTAGCGCAGGGCCTCAAGCGGAATTTGCTTGCCGGAGACAGCGCAGATGACAAACTTTCCCGGTTTCAGGACGGCATATTCACCGTCACCGTAATGGAGGGTGGCCTGATTGGGGAGGGGCGGTGAACTATGCATATTCATAACACTAAGGATAGGCGCCGAAGCCGTAAGGTTCAAGGCTAAAACAGACTGCCCTGATTGGAAGGGGCCGGTTTTGGCCTGGGGGCCGGTTTGGGGGGCGGTGTCTGGCCGTTAGTGGCGGTGACCTCAAGGGTTTGCTGTCCCCTGAAGGTCAGTTCCAGAACATCGCCGGTTGCCACGCCTTGCGGTGAGGTGACCAGACCGCCGCCCTTATGGCTGACGCGGGCGAAACCGAGATTGAGCGGGCGGTCGGGGTCGAGGCTCAGGCGCAGTTGCTCAAGACGGCGCAATTGTTCGCCTTTTTGACCGATCAGGCGCTGAAAAGCGGCCTGAAGGCGGGTTTCGAGGTCGGGCAGGCGGGCCTGCTGGCGCGACTGGGTGAGTTTGCGCGCCGTAGCCGCCTCAAGACGCGCCGACAGGGCCGTGAGGCGTTCGGCCTTGATCAGGCGCGGGCGCTCAAGCAGGGACGGATTGAGGCGGCCCGAAACGCGGCCGAACATATTGTCATGGGCATTGAGGTTTTTCAGCAGCCCGCCCCCCAGACGATGGCTGACATAATCAAGCCTTTGCTGGGCGGCCTCAAGCAGTTCGGCGGGTCTGGGCAGGGCGCGGCTCAGGAGGGTTACCCGCTCACGGCGCTGGGTCAGGTAACGCTCGAAACATCCCAGACGTCGGCGTTCGAGATCAAGCAGGAAGCCGCGCAGCTCATTCAGCACCGGCGTGGCCATTTCGGCGGCACCGGTCGGCGTCGGGGCGCGGCGGTCGGAAACGAAATCGATCAGGGTGGTGTCGGTTTCGTGGCCAACGGCGGAAATGACCGGAATGGCCGAGGCGGCGACGGCACGCGCCAGAGCCTCATCATTGAACGGCCACAGGTCTTCGACCGAACCGCCGCCGCGGGCAATAATCAGCACGTCGGGTCTTGGCGCTTCGCCGTTGTTGAAGCCCTGAAGGGCGCGGATGACCTGGGGCGCGGCCCCGTCGCCCTGAACGATCACCGGCCAGACAATGACCCGGCACGGCCAGCGGTCGCGGATGCGGTGCAGGATGTCGCGGATCACCGCGCCGGTCGGCGAGGTGATGACGCCGATGGTCTGAGGGGCAAAGGGCAGGGGCTTTTTACGTTCCGCCGCAAACAGGCCTTCGCCATGCAGGCGGCGTTTGGTCTGCTCAAGCTGGGCCAGAAGCGCGCCTATACCGGCGGCCTCAAGCGATTCGATGACGATCTGGTATTTCGATGAGGCGGGAAAGGTGGTGATTTTCCCCGTGACGATGACCTCAAGGCCGGATTCGGGCTGGGCCTTGAGGCGGCTGACATTGCCTTTCCAGATCACGCCGTCAATGGCGGCGCGGTCGTCCTTGAGCGTCAGATAGACATGGCCCGACGAATGGCGTGTGACCTTGGAAATTTCCCCGCGCAGGCGCACATGGTCATAGGCCGTCTCGATCGTGCGTTTCAGCGCGCCGGCCAGTTCGGAAACCGAATAGGGCGGGGCATTACCATCGGCGGCGGGCGGGATCAGGTCATGGGGCATGATCCCCCTTTAAGCCTGCCTGATCCGGTCTGTCCAGTCCGTGATCTCAGGCAGGCGCATGGCTTCATGATTGAGGAAGCGCAAAACCTGATCGGCGGGCATGGGGCGGGCAATCAGATAGCCCTGAATGAAGCGGGTGCCGGTCTTGCGCAGCAGGGCACATTCGGCTTCGGTTTCCACGCCTTCGACGACGTGGCTGAGGCCCAGCGTGCTGCACAGGCTGAGTATGGCCCTGACGATCTTGCGCGCTGAATCGTGTTTCAGAAGCTGGGTGACGAAGGTGCGGTCGATCTTGATCTTATCGACCGGCAACTGATGGATATAGCCGAGGCTCGAATAGCCTGAGCCGAAGTCATCAAGGGCGATGCGCACCCCCAGCGCCTTCAGGCGGCTGACGGCCTCAAGCGCCGGTTCAAAATCGGTCAGCATGGCGGTTTCGGTGATTTCGAACTCGATACGGCGCGGCGCGAAGCCGCTTTGTCTGACCGTGCGGCAAATGCGGGTGATGCTGCGGTTTGAGCGCAGGTCGCGGGTCGAGAGGTTGAATGAGAGGCTGATGTCTTCGGGCCATTCGCGTGCGGCGGTAAAGGCCTTGTCCAGCAGAAGGCGGGTAATATCGCTGATCAGGCCTGAGCGTTCGGCGGCGCGGATGAAGATGTCGGGGGCGACTTCGCCGAGTTTGGGGCTGTTCCAGCGGGCCAGCGCCTCGAAGCCAATTGTTTTCTGGCGCACGAGGTCATATTGCGGCTGGAAGACCACATAGAGTTCGGCCGCAAGGTCGGAGGTGCGCAGGGTCTGATCGATCAGGCTGAAATCGCGCATTTCCGCTTCGTGGCGGGCGGTAAAGATTACCGGTGCGCCGCGCAGGTTCTGTTTGGCGTAATAGAGCGCATAGTCGGCGCGCTCCAGATATTGCGAGGCCGTATAGCCTTTGGCCGGATCAGCATGGAGAAAGCCCACAGAGGCGGCAATGCGTGCCTGTACGCCGTCGCTCAGGCTGTAGGTTTCACGCAACTGTTCACACAGGCGGGTGCCGAAAGCATGCAGGGCTGCATCGGATCGGTGCGAGGTGAGGATCAGGGCAAATTCATCACCGCCAAGGCGCGCGACCAGCCCCTTTTCGGCGCACAGGGCCTGAAGACGCTGACCGACCTGCACCAGCAGGGCATCGCCTGTGGCATGGCCATAGACGTCATTGACCGGCTTGAAGCCATCCAGATCGATGACCGCCAGATCGAAGGGCTGACCCTTGCGGATGCGGCGGTTCAGTTCATCAAAGAAATGGCGCCGGTTCGGCAGGCCGGTCAGGGCGTCGCGCTGGGCCATTTTCTCGGCGATCAGGCGCGCATGTACCGTCCGCAGCAGGTTCAGGCGCATGATGACGGCCAGACTGAGGGACACCAGCGTCCCCGCCAGACCGATCCACAAAAACTGTTGCAGCAGATTGGCGCTGTGCCAGGAGGCGAGGGCGAACATGGTGCCCATGAACAGGATGACACAGGGAATGAAGCCCTGAAGGCGGGGCGACATCACGGCATAGACGAACAGAATAAGGACGAAATAGACGAGACTGGGGGCTTCGTAATGGATGATCTGGTTGCCGAGCGCATTGACATACATCAGAAGCGTCAGGCCCAGGGCGGCGACCTGAAGACCCGAAGTGGTCTGGGTTTTGCGGATATAGGGGCGGAGAATGAAGGCGCTGCACAGGGCGGCCCCCAGACTGAGGCCGCCCAGTATCCACAGGTCGCTGCCGCTTTCCCAGAACAGGTTGCCGATAAAGACGATGGCGTAATAGAGGGCGACGCCAATACTGGCGGTGCGCACGAAGGGGCGAATGGCTTTCAGGCTTTGACGCTTGAAATCCGGCAGGTCTTCGGGGGCCACCTCTATGTGGAAACTTCTGTGCAGGCAGGCCCGCACAGCAGACAGGGAAGGGCCGGAAAAGGGAAAACGCACACGCATACATGGAACCTGAAAAACAGTCTCTTAACCGGTTGTCCTAAGGGAAAGCCGTGAATATTGTGCTAACCTGTCAGACAACTGAGGGTATTCTTTTTGCGGGCTGATTTTTTCCGCGTCAGGCTTGCCCTGGCGGGGGGCGGGGCCTACATAGGGGCATGACGCAAGTGCAAACCGATATGTCCGAATCGTCTTTTGAGCCGTCTGCGCGCGGCGTACAGGGTCAGGATATGGCCGATCTGACCGCTCAGGTCATCGAGGCCGCCCTCAGGGCCGGTGCCGATGCCGCCGAGGCCGTCTTTGCCGAGAGCCGCTCTTTGAGTATCGGTGTGCGCAAGGGGGCGGTGGAAACCATCGAAAGCGATGAGACCTCTGATCTCGGCCTGCGGGTTTTTGTCGGTCAGAAACAGGCCGTGGTGTCGGTGTCCGAATTTTCGCCGCGTACGCTTGAGCGGCTGGTCGAGCGCTGTGTGGCCATGGCGAGGATCGCGCCGGATGACGCTTATGCCGGTCTGGCGGACAAGGCCTTGCTGTACAAAGGGCCGGCGGGGGACGGGCTGGATATTTTCGACCCGACGGAACTGAATGCCGAAACCCTCAAGGCGCGGGCACTGGCGGCCGAGGCGGCGGGTGTGGCCTGCGGCAGTGCGCTTCAGAGCGACAGCGCCAGTGCCGGACGGGTGCGGACGCGCTGGCTGATGCAGACCTCAGACGGGTTTTCCGGCACGCAGGCCTCAAGCCTGTTTTTCCAGTCGGCGCGCCTGATCGCTACCGACGCCAATGGCAGTATGGAACGTGACGGCGAAGGGCGCTCGACGCGCTATTACAGTGACCTGCCGACGCCTGAGGCCACCGGACGTGTCGCGGCGGAGCGTACGCTGAAAGCGCTTGGGGCGCGCAAAATAGACTCACAGAAAGCCCCCGTCATTTTCGAGGCCCGGGCCGCCCGATCGATTATTGGCCTGTTTCTCGGGGCTATATCCGGCCCATCGGTGGCCCGCGGTTCCAGCTATCTGAAGGATCATCTGGGGCAGGCCGTTTTTGGCCCGCAGATCAACCTGATCGATGATCCCCTGCGTCGGCGCGGGCTGGGGTCGGGCTATTATGATGACGAAGGGGTCGAGGCCTCGGTGCGGCCCCTGATCCGCGACGGGGTGCTGACGACGTGGCTTCTGAATACGGCCAGCGCGCGCCAGCTGGGGATGGTGTCCACCGGTCATGCGTCGCGTTCTCTGGCCAATCCGGCAGGCGTGTCGGCGCATAATGTCGTGCTTGAGGCCGGAACGCGCTCACTAACCGAGGCACAGGCCGCCGCAGGCAGGGGGGTGATGATCACCTCGATGTTCGGCCCCAGCGTCAATGGCGATACCGGCGACTGGTCGGCGGGGGCGTCGGGCTTCTGGTTTGAAAACGGCGAGATACAGTATCCGGTCAATGAACTGACCGTGGCGGGCAATCTGAAGGATATTTTTCGCCGTCTGGAGCCTCTGAACGATCTGGAGATACGCGGCACGCTCGATACTCCGTCGATTCTGGTCGATGGCCTCAGTCTGGGGGGGAAATAGGATGGCCGCGTCCGCTGCGCACAGCCCTGAGGCCGAACTGGCCCTGTTGATGGACAAGGCTCGGCGGGCGGGGGCGCTGGCGCAGCACCTCAAGGCGCAGGGTCTGATCGTCAGCTATAAATCAGATGGCTCGATTGTCACCAATGCCGATCTGGAGGTCAATCTGTGGCTGAAGGAGGCCCTGCTTGAGGCGCGGCCCGACTATGGCTGGCAGAGCGAGGAAAGCCCCGATACGACCGAGCGTCTGGAGCGCGACAGTCTGTTCGTGCTGGACCCTATCGACGGCACGATCGGCTTTTCCAAGGGCAGCCCCTACTGGACGATTGCGCTGGCGCTGGTGCGTGACCACCGGCCGGTGGCGGCGGTGGTCTATGCGCCGGACGCACAGGAAATGTACAGCGCCGTTCTGGGGGGCGGGGCCTTTCTCAATGGCGCGGCCATACAGGCAAGCCTGACGCCGGAACTGGGCTGTGCGCAGGGCATCGGCGACGCGCGTGTCTTTTTCCGCGACATCTGGCAGGAAGACTGGCCAAAGATGGAAATGCTCTCGCGTCCGTCAGTGGCCTATCGCATGGCGGCGGTGGCGGCGGGACGGGCCGATTTTACGCTGGCCCTGACGCCGAAACGTGACTGGGATGTGGCGGCGGCGACCCTGATTGCCGAAGAAGCCGGGGCGAAGGTGTCGAACCATCTGGGGCAGGCCTATGATTTCAATCGCCCCGACACGCTGAAAACCTCGCTGATCTGTGCCAATTCCCCCCTCTATCCCGAAATCCTGAGACGGTGTGCGCATCTGGGCGAACAACCGCTCTAACCCCTTTCCGGAGCCTGTACGTTTATGACTGAAATGAACCCTCAGCTTTTGCATCTGGTGATCGGCGGCGAACTGGCCGATCCGGCTTCAGGCACCTTCAAGGATCTGTCGCAGGTCGAATTTGTCGGCGCCTATCCCAGCTACGAAGCCGCCAAAAAGGCCTGGCGCGCAAAGGCACAATCCACTGTCGATAATGCCCTGATGCGCTATTATGTCATTCATGCGCACAGGCTGCTTAATCCGGCTAACGACTAAGAGGCGTTCCTAAAGGGGTGTTTTCTGGTCTGCAAAGACGCGTCTTCTGCGCAGCGAGGGAGGGGGCGCTGCGGCGATGGTTTGCCCCCTCATCCGGCCTGACGGCCACCGTCTCCCCGTGGGGAAGAAGGAAGAGGACTATTCGCGGCGAAAGAGTTTTTCGGTCAGCAGGGTGCCCCACCATGAGGCCTTGAAATCGGCCTTGATGGCTACCGGATCATAGGCCGGACTTTGGGTCCATTCAAGAAAGGTGAGGCCTGCCGGTTCGCCTTCGGCAAAATAGCGCTCGAAGATGTAATCCAGCACGCCGGTCTTGCCCGCCTTCATGTGCAATGTGCGCAATCCCAGTTCGGCAACGGCTTCGCGCATCGGATGACCAAGATGCAGATGGCGGTACAGAACCGACATGATGCCTGCGCGGTCGGCGCCGGACTTACAGTGCATCAGGGCCGGATATTCGATGCGGTCGAACAGGGCCTTGGCCGCCACTATGGCTTCGGCGGAGGGGACATCGCGTGAGGTAACCGTGAATTTTTCAAGCGTCAGGCCCAGATGCTGACAGGCCCATGTCTCAAGCGCCTGAAACGAGCCATGCCCGCCGCGCAGATTGATGACGGTCCTGATGCCGTCATGTTTCTGAAACCATCTCAGTTGAAACGGCCAGGGCTGATTGGTGCGCAGCATCTTCTGGTCGATCCAGTGGGCATTGGTGAAGCTCAGGCGCAGCCAGGCGTGATCTTCCCACAAAAAGGCCATCCGCGTCTTGAAACGCCCCCACGCCGTAGCCGTATCATAGACCTTGCGTGGCTTTTTCGTCTTTTTAAACACCTTCACGACGGCGGACATCCTTATGCTGAGCGCCCCATATATCTGTTTGTCCGGCGGATTACAAACCCCCGAAAAGCGCAGAAACGGACAGGTTTCTATGGATAAAGCCAATGGGTTCCGCTGCAAAAGATTTGAACAGCGGGGGCATAAGCCTGTATAGTCGCCTCGGTTTTCATTGTGTAACGTGGTTGAATGACCCTGCCGCCCCCCGCTCCTGAGGCTGATCTGCCTGTTCCGGTCGCGTCCCTGACGACGAAGGCCATTATGCGGCGCGTGTGGCGGGATTATCTGACCGTTTTCAAGGCCTGGCTGGGACTGGCGGTGGTATGCGCCGTCATTGTCGTTATCACGACGCAGTTCCTGATCTGGTGTCTCAAGCCCGGTGTCGAATTGCTGTTCGGCGAAAGCGGTTCGCCGGCGGCATCGGATGTGCCGGCCTTCGTGTCGGCGCACCCGCTGGTATGGGTGCCGGTGATCATGATCGCGGCGACCATCGTGCGGCTTATGGCGCAGCTGGGGCTGGCGACATCGGTCAACCGCGTCGGTCACAGTCTGGTCGGCCGCCTGCAATCGCAACTGTTTGCCGGTTTCGTGCGCTCTGACCTGAGCCAGCTCGATAAGGCCCATTCCGGCAGCTACCTGTCGTCGGTGCTGTTCGATGCCGGTCTGATGCGCGAAGCCACAACCAATGGCGTCATCAACTATGTGCAGCATACGGGCATTGTCGTGGCCATGCTGGCGACCATGGCGGTGATCGACTGGCGCATGACGCTGGGGGTGCTGGTGGCGGGGCCGCTGATCGGGGCGGTGCTGAGCAAGTACAACAAGCGCACCAAAAAGGCCGCCAGGGGGGCGATGGAGGAAACCTCCAGCCTGTCCACGGTGATCATGGAAAGCCTTGATGGTATTCGTGTCGTCAAGATCAACAATCGCGAAACCTATGAACGGGATCGCGTTGATGCCGTCATTGCGCGTCGTCAGGCTCATATTATCAAGGGGGCCAATGCCCGCGCCTCGGCCGCACCGGCGACCGAAGCCCTGACGACGATCGTGCTGGCGCTGGTGATCACCTATGCCGGCTGGCGGGCACAGTCGGGGGCGATGACGCTGGGGGGCTTTACCGGCTATATTGCCGCTCTGGGGGCGGCGGGGCAGTCGCTGCGGCAACTGGCCAATCTGCAAACCGTCATGGCCGAAGGCTTTACGGCGGCGCGGCGCCTGTTCGGCGTGCTGGATGTCCGCCCGCAGATCGTCGATGTGCCGGTGACGCAAACCCTGCCGCGTGATTTCGGCGCGGTGCGTTTCGAGCGGGTGGGGTTCAGCTATGGCGACGGGCCGGTTCTGAGTGACATCAGTTTCGAGGCCCGCCCCGGTCAGGCCATTGCACTGGTCGGGCCGTCAGGATCGGGCAAGTCGAGCCTGCTCAATCTCATTCCGCGTTTCTATGAAGCGCAGTCGGGGCATATCCGCTTTGGGGATTTCGATCAGAAAGACCTGTCGATTGCCTCCTTACGCGATGCCATTGCGCTGGTGTCGCAGGATGCCTTTTTGTTCGATGACACGGTGCGCGCCAATATCGCCTATGCGCGGCCTGAGGCCTCTGAGGCCGAGATACGTCAGGCGATTAAGGACGCGGCGGCGGATGACTTTATCGATGCCCTGCCGCAGGGGCTTGAGACGCGTACCGGTGAGGGCGGATCGCGCCTGTCGGGCGGTCAGAAACAGCGCATCAGTATCGCCCGCGCCTTTCTGAAAAATGCCCCCCTGCTGCTGCTCGATGAGGCGACTTCGGCGCTCGATACCCAGTCCGAGCAAAAGGTGCAGGCGGCGCTGGAACGTCTCATGGCGGGGCGCACGACCTTTATCATTGCGCACCGGCTCTCGACCGTGCGCCATGCCGATCTGATACTGGTGATGCAGGACGGGCGCATTGTCGAGCGCGGCACGCATGACGGGCTGATGCAGCAGGGCGGGCTTTATGCCTCTCTGGCCGGAACGCAACTTCTGCCTGAGGTGGTGGCATGAAGCGGCTTCTGGAGGCGGCGTGGTTTCAGGCGATCATGGCGCGGGTCATTGTCGGCTATCTCAGATTCTGTTACGCCACGACGCGCTGGCGGCACGAAGGGCGTGAAGCGGTCGAGGCCGTCTGGCGTCAGGGCGGGCCGGTGGTGTTACTTTTGTGGCATCAGCGGGTGCATTACGCACCGGCCTGCTGGCCTCTGGATCGGGCGCAGAAGATGTGCATTCTGGTGTCGCAGTCGCGCAGTGGTGATTTCAGCGTGCGCACCAATTCCCTGTTCGGTTATCACATCATTCGCGGCTCGGCGGCCAAGAAGTCCGACCCGACCAAGCAAAAGGGCGGGGCGCAGGCCTTCCGCGAAATGTTACGCTGGCTGCGGGCGGGTAATGCCGTGGCCCTGACGCCGGACGGGCCGCGCGGACCGGCGCAGGAAATGACCGAAGGGGCGCTGAAGCTGTCGCAGATGTCGGGGGCGACGGTGGTGCTGATCGGGCAGGCCTCCTCACGTTTTATGGCCATCAACAGCTGGGACCGGCAGCGTATTCCCTTGCCGTTTGCCAGGGGAGCCATGCTATGGGAGGTTCTGCCGCCGGTGCCTGCCGAAGCGGATGAGGCGGCGCTTGAGGCCATTCGCGCCGGGACGGGGGCGCGCCTTACAGCCCTGACGGAACGGGCGGACCGGCAGGTAAGCGCATGAGCGTGTGGCTGGGCCTCTATCATGTCCTGATGCGCGGCTTTCATGCCTTTGCGCCCGGACGGCTGAGGCAGCGCGCGGAAAAGGGCAAGGAAGACCCCGAGCGTATGGGGGAGCGTCTGGGGCAGGCGACACGCGCACGGCCTGAAGGGCGGCTGGTGTGGTTTCACGGGGTCAGTGTCGGCGAAAGCCTTTCGGCCCTGCCTTTGGTTAATCAATTATTGACAGAGCGGCCGGAGGTGCAGGTGCTGCTGACCAGTGCCACCACGACCTCGGCGGAAATCCTCAGGCAGCGCCTGCCTGCGGGGGCGATACATCAATATGCACCGCTCGATACGCCGCAGGCGGTGAAGGCGTTTCTTGATCACTGGCGGCCCGATCTGGCGGTATTTATCGAAAGCGACATCTGGCCCAATCTGCTGACGGCGCTCGATCAGCGTGCGGTGCCGCGTTTGCTGCTCAGTGCGCGCATTACGGAAAAAACGGCGCGCGGCTGGCAGAGACTGCCGAAAACCGTGGCTGAACTCTTGAGGGGCTACGGCCTGATCATGGCGCAGGACAGTGCCAGCGATCAACGGTTGCGCGCCCTGGGGCCTGAGGTGGCGGCGCGTCTGGGGCCGATGGGCAATCTCAAGGCGCTGGGGGTGCCGCTGGCTGATCAGCCTGAGGTGCGCGACGGGCTGGCGGCGCAGATCGGCACGCGGCCGGTGGTGCTGGCGGCCTCGACGCACCCGACCGAGGAAAATCTGATTGCCCATGCCCTGACACCGGTGCTGACGCAGACCGGCGCCCTATTGGTCATTGTGCCGCGTCATCCGCTTCGCGCTTCGGATATTCGTTTCGACCTTGAGGCACTGGGGTTCAGGGTGGCGCAGCGCGCGCTGGCCGAACCGGTAACGGCGGAAACGGGGGTGTATATGGCCGATACCTTAGGCGAGTTAGGGGTGTTTTTCCGTCTGGCCGATCTGGTGATCATGGGCGGCAGCTTTGGGCAGGGGGTCGGCGGGCACAATCCGCTTGAGGCCGCGCGTCTGGGCAAGGCCGTCATTACCGGCCCTGAACTGTATAACTGGGACGGGGTGTTCCGTGAGATGTTCGATGCGGGCTGTGGCTTTAAGGTGGCCAATGCCGAGGAACTGGCCTTTGTCGTGCAGACCCTGCTGGAGACGCCGCAATCAATCATTGAGGCCAACAGGCGGGCGCTGAACCTGGCAGCGGCGGATACGGATACGCTTGATCTGGTGTGGCGGCATATGGCACCTTTCCTGCCGCAACAGGAGGACGGTCATGCCGCTTAGGACGCCGGTCTGGTGGTACAGGCGCGGGGCGAAGGGCGCGCCGGTCTATCGCTATGCGGCCTTGCCACTGGCGGGTCTGTGGTGGCTGGCGGGGCAGTATCAACGCCTGACGGCCAAACCTTATAAGTCTGGGAAAATCGTTATTTCGGTCGGCAATGTCACCCTTGGCGGGTCGGGCAAGACGCCGCTGGAGCGCGAACTGTTGCGGCGTTTGCGCAAACGCGGGGCGCGACCGGCGCTTCTGACGCGCGGCTATGGCGGCAGCCTGAGCGGGCCGGTGCAGGTCAATGCGGGGCACAGCGCCGCTGAGGTGGGCGACGAGGCCCTGATGATTGCGGCGGACTATCCGGTCTATGTGGCGCGTGATCGTGCCGAGGGGCTGAAGCTGATCGAAGGGGCCGACATCGATGTGGTGATCACCGACGACACCCATCAGAATTTGAGCATCCACAAGGATGTGCATGTGCTGGTGGTCGATGGCGACACCACGGGCGATAGCTGGCCGTTCGGCGACGGGCTGATCTTTCCCTGCGGGCCGATGCGCGAAACCCTGTCGGCGGGACTGAAGCGGGCGGATGTGGTGGTGTTGTGGCTGCCGGATGAGACCTCTGTGGCCGATCCGCGCCTGATGAAGCTGCTGGCGTCAAAACCGGTCTATAGTGCGCGTCTGGTGCCCATGCCGCGTTCGGCGGTCGGGCGGGTGATCGGCTTTGCCGCCATCGCCAAGCCGTGGAAGTTTAAAAATACGCTCTCAGGACTGGGCTACACGCTTCTGGATTTTCTGGATTTTCCCGACCATCAGGCCATTGATGAGCTAAGCCTCAGCCGTTTGCGGGAAAAGGCAGAAGCCAAACAGGCGCGCCTGATTACCACGGAAAAGGACTGGGTGAAGCTGTCGCCGGACTGGCGCGAAAAGATCGATTATCTCCCCATTACGGCCCGTTTTGATGATCAGGCGGGCTTTATGCGTACGCTTCTAAAGGAATAGAGACCATGACCCAACCCGTTGTCACCACTCAGGACGGCACCATGCCCGCCATTGGTTTCGGTACATTCCGCATGTCGGGCGCCGAGGTCATGGCGGTGGTGCCCGAAGCGATCCGCACAGGGTTCCGTCATATCGACACGGCGCAGTTTTACGCCAATGAGGACGCGGTGGGGCAGGTGATCCGCGAGTCCGGCGTGGCGCGTCAGGATATTTTCCTGACCACCAAGATACGGCCTGACCGTTTTGCACATGACGTATTTGTCGCGTCCCTGCATCAGAGCCTGAAAGACCTGAAAACAGACTATGTTGACCTGTTGCTGCTGCACTGGCCGGTGTTTTCCGATGCCTCGCTTGAGGCGCAGATGGCCACCCTCAATGAGGTGCTGGCGGCAGGACTGGTGCGGCATATCGGGGTGTCGAACTATACGGTTGATCTGATGCGTCAGGCGGTGGCCGCAAGTGAGGCCCCCATCGTCACCAACCAGATCGAATTTCACCCCTATCTGCGTCAGGATCTGGTCTATGCCGAGGCTCGCCGTCTGGGCCTGAGCCTGACCGGCTATTTCGCCCTGGCCAATGGTCAGGTGCATGAGGATGATGTGCTGAAAGCCATTGCCGCAAAGACCGGCAAGACGGTCGCACAAGTCGTCCTGCGCTGGGTCATCCAGCATGAAGGCGTCGCCGTCCTGTCAAAAACCGCTACCGTGTCGCGCGTCAAGGAAAACTTCGATATTTTTGATTTTGAGTTATCGGCTGCGGACATGACCGCCATCAGCGGACTGGCGCGCTCAGGGGCGCGCATGGCCAAACCGGAGGCCTATGCGCCGCAATGGGATAATGACTAGGCGTCAGGCCCTAAACGCCTGGTGTCCTGAATCTGAAATCCGCATATCCCTGATATAGGCCTCAGGGCGAATTTCAGATTCACGATACTAGCCCCACAGGGCCGGTTCAGGCGGTTCCAGTATCGAGCCGATGACCCCCAGCGCCGGTGTGCGGTCTCTGGCCAGCAGCAGGGCGCCATCGAGATCGACAAAATCCACCCCCTGCGCCAGCAGCATGGCCGGAGCCATTGACAGAGACGTGGCGACCATACAGCCGACCATCACCTTCAGGCCCTGTGCCTGAGCGGCTTTTTTCAGCAGCAGGGCTTCGGTCAGGCCGCCGGTCTTATCCAGTTTGATATTCACCGCATCATAAAGGTGCGCGCAATGCGCCAGTTCGGCGCGTGTATGCAGGCTTTCGTCGGCACAAAGCGGCACCGGACAGCGATAGCCTTCAAGGGCCTGATCATCACCGACCTTCAGCGGCTGCTCGATCAGCACCACCCCCAGACGGTGCAGATCGGGGGCTATGGCTTTCAGGTCGTCGAAAGTCAGGCCTTCATTGGCATCGACGATCAGGCGCGGATGGGGGGCGTTGGCGCGCACGGCCTCGACGCGCCGAAGGTCGTCCGGCCCGCCGATCTTCAGTTTCAGAGTCGGGCGGCGGGCATTGCGGGCGGCCTGTTCGCCCATGATTTCGGGGGTGTCGAGGCTTAGGGTATAGGCGGTTTTCAGCGGCCTGAATATCTCAAGGCCTGCGGCGTGATAGGCGCGCACGCCGCTTTGTTTGGCGCGCAAATCCCACAGGGCGCAATCAACGGCATTGCGTGCCGCACCGGCAGGCATCAGCGACAACAGGGCTTCGGGGGTGACACCGGCCTCGATGTGCGGGCGGACGGCTTCGATGGCGGTGAGGGTGCCGTCAACGGTTTCGCCGTAACGGGCATAGGGGACGGCTTCGCCCTGACCGGTGTGCGGGCCGTCGCTCAGGCGTATATGGATGACCTGCGCCTCGGTTTTCGAGCCGCGCGCAATGGTGAAATGTCCGGCAATCGGCCAGACTTCGGGGTGTACCTCAAGCGTGGGCATCAGATCAGGTCGCTGATGGCCGCATCGAACATCAGATAGGTGCGGCCCGCCGGATTGCCCAGAAGCTCGGTCAGGGCCGTCTGCGGCTCCGGTGTCAGCAGGGCGATATTGATCTGACGGTCGAGCGCGCCGACAAACTCATTGACCTGTTCGCGCAAGGTGGCATCGGTGGTCAGGCGGCGGCTCAGGCGACGGATAGCGGCGGGGGCCACGCGGCGGATTACCAGACGCGCGCCTTCGTTGTCATCGGCGACGATGGCGGCGATGATTTCGTTCAGGCGCGTGCGGTTGAGCAGGGAGTGGGTATCGACGCCCATCGCGGCGACCTCGGCGACCAGAAGATCATCGAGGCTTTCATATGCCGGTGTTTGTGCAGGCGCTTCGGGGGCCGGTTCGGGAGCGGGCGGAGCGGTCTTTTCCCGCCCGTCCATGCCGTTCAGCAGGTCGCGCCATGACCAGCCGTCCTGTACGGACGGGCGTTCGGCGGGGGGGCGCTCGGTTTGGGCTTTGCGCGCCGGAGCGGGGGCCTGAGCCTGAGTCTGAGGTTTGGGGGCGGCGGTGTCGGGCGTTTCGGGGCGCAGAAGGTCGGTACGCACGCGGGCGGTGCGGGCCGTTTCACGGCTTCGGTCAAAGCGCTCGACATAGGGGTTAGGGGCCGATGTGGCGGGAGCGGGCAGGGGCTGGCCGCCGACCACGCCCATCAGGCGCACGGCTTCGGTCAGCATTTCATAATTGCGTTTGACGCGCTCCTGAAACACCTGATCGACGGCTTCGGTTTCTTCGGCGGCCTTACGCGCCGCCTCGGTCATGGCCATAAGCCCTTCTTCGACCGAGCGGCGGATGTCCTCAAGGCGCGCTTTCGATTGCCGGGGCAGCTCATCGACGCGGGCATTGATCTCGTTCAGGGCGGCATCGACCTGTACAATAGCGTTGCGGGCATGGGCGAAACTGTCGTCCAGTCTCTGGGCCGCCTTGTCACCGGCATCGTCGATCAGTTCGACCGAGTCCTCGATTAACCGGCGGGCCGAGGCCATGCGGGCGTCGAATACGTCCTCGGCCTTTTTACCGGCCTCGAACAGGGTTTCATTGAGGCGGTCCACCCGCGTCTGGGCCGAGGCGGCGGCCTGATCGGCGGCGCTGCGGGCATCGGTGGCGGCCTGATGCAACTGTTCCAGCGCGCGCTGGGTTTCGCTGATCATTTCGTCGCGGGCATCGGCGGCCATCAGCGAGATATTGGACAGGGTGGAATGGATGCGGGTTTCAAAGGCGGTGCGCTCGGTTTCGGCACCGGTCAGTACCTGACGGAACTGGGCCTGAGCGTGCAGCACCAGATCGCGCAGCACATCGACGCCGCGCGAAGAGGTTTCCCCAAGCTCTACGGTGGCCGTGCGCGTGACATTCAGCGCCTCGGCCAGTTGCGCGCGCTGGTTTTCCAGATGCACGGCAAAGTCTTCCTGATCGGCCCTGAGCGACAGGGCGGCGGACACCAGACCGGCACGTTGCTGGCTCAGGCCTTCCTCGACGGTGCGTATCTGGTCAGTGACGCCGGTACCGGCGGTTTCCAGACGCAGGGTCTGACGGCCGAGGTCTTCGGCAATGACGCGCACGCTTTCCTGTGCGTCGTTGGCGGCGGTGGTCAGGTCGGCGGCGCGGGCCGCCAGTGCGGCTTCGGCTTCCTGAAGCTGGGTCTGGGCCAGATCGGAGGCATCGGCGACCATGCGCGCCTGACGATCCACGGCTTCGATGACGCCGTGGGCCTGTTTGTCGAGAATGTCGCCCATGGCCGTAATTGCCGACCGCTCATGACCCAGGGCATCGGTAATGGCGCTGGTCGTCGAGCGGGCGGTTTCGGCGGCATGGTTCAGGCTGTCGGTTTCGGATTTCAGGCGCAGGCTCAGGTCACTGAGGTCGTTATGCGCCACACGCACGGCGCGCACGGCCTGTTCGACCTGCTGACGCAGGCTGTCCACCAGTTGCGCCGTTTCCGAAGCGGCGACCGTGGCCGGGGCGATCATGGCATCGGCCAGGGCGGCGGTACGGCGTGCCTCTTGCGACAGGGCGGCGGCATGGCGCAAGGCGACGGCGGTGGCGACGATCAGGCCAATGGGGAACAGGGCCAGTGCGCCGAGGATCACCAGGCGGAAGGGGGCGGTGGTAAAGGCATTGAGGTCGGTTTCCGCCCCCAGAACGAAGGCCGTCAGGCTCAGGGCCCATAGCAGACTGACGAAGATTGTGCCGCCCCAGAACAGGCCGCCCGATCCGCCGGACACCCTGAGGATGCCGTCGGGGCGGGCTTTTAGCGGGGCCGGTGGCGGGGCCTTGTCTGTGGTGACCGGATCGGTGCCGCTGTCCTGAGGCACGGGCGGAGACGCTTCCGGTGGCGGGGTCAGGGTCACGGACGGTTCGGCCTCAGACACAGGAATATCGAGATCATCATCCTGAGCGGCAACGGGTTCGGTTTCAGGTGTGCCCGCATCGGTGCGCACCTCGGACGAGGACAGGTTGAGGGGGGTAAGCGGGGGGCGTATGCGTGATTTCATCTGCCTGTCTGTCCTGTCGCGGCCTGTAGGCTACTGGGAGGGGAAGGAAAGCCTGTCGGGCATCTCTCAAGAGGCGAAAGGCTAATGCCAAGTCACGCAATAGGCAAAGTTTATTTGAAACGGAGCCGTATTTTTAAGGGGAGAGACGGGGCGTTTGCCACGCACTGAATCTTTATGCCAGACGGATTAGGCTGTGGCCTGCGGGTAAGCTGTGTCCGCCTTTGTTTTCGGGAAAATGCCATGAGCCATCTGTCTGTTGCCGTTATCGTCGGCAGTCTGCGCAAGGAGTCTTTCAACCGGCAACTGGCCGAGGCGCTGGTGAAGCTGGGGCCTGAGGACGCCCATTTCGATTTTCTGCGCATCGATGATCTGCCGTTGTATAATCAGGACGAGGACGGGCAGCAGGCCGGGCCTGTCCTGCGCCTCAAGCGGGAAATAAAGGCGGCAGACGGTGTGCTGTTCGTCACGCCGGAATATAACCGCTCGGTGCCGGGTGTGCTGAAAAATGCCATAGACAATGCTTCACGCCCCTATGGCGACAGCGCCTTTGCCGGTAAGCCTGCCGGTATTGTCGGGGTGTCGATCGGGGCTATTGGCACGGCTCTGGCGCAGCAGCATCTGCGCAATATTCTGGCCTATCTGGATATGCCGACCCTTGGTCAGCCGGAAGCCTTTTTACAGTCGGGCGAAGGGCTGATGACCCCTGACGGCGAGATCGGCCCCAAAAGCCGCGACTTCCTTCAGGGCTGGATGGATCATTTCATCACCCATGTCAGGCGGCACGGATAAGACAGCTCAGGCAGGTGACATTTTCACTCTGACCAAAGAAATCGCGTGCGAAGTCGCCTGACACGCATAGTCTCGGCTTGTGTGAAGTAAAATTCGCATATAATCTTAATTTCATGACTGGGAGTGATAAATTTTCCGATCTCGATTCGTTCGACCGTGAGCTGATAAAGGTGCTGCGGGCCGATGCGCGTGCGACGGCGGCGGAGCTGGGGGAAAAGGTCGGGCTGTCGCCTTCGGCGGCGCACCGGCGCGTCAAACTTCTGGAGCAGCGCGGGGTCATTGCCGGTTATCGCGCCGTCATCGCCGAAAGCGTGCAGGGCAAGCAGGGCGTGGTCTTTGTCCATGTCACGCTTCAGGATCAGCGGCGTGAAACCTTCGAGAAGTTCGAGAAGGCGGTCATTCAGATCGCGGCCATCGAGGAATGTCACCTGATGTCAGGAGAGGCGGACTATCTTCTGAAGATCGTCCTGCGCGAAAGCCTGTCCTATGAGGACGTGCATCGTGACGTCCTGTCCACCATGCCCGGCGTGTCCAAGCTGGTGTCGTTGTTCTCGATCCGTACGGTCAAGGTGGCCTAGAGCCGGTCACAAAAGGTCGTTTTCTGGCCTGTAAAGACGCATCTTCTGCGCTTCCGATGCCCACCTATATTGAATAGGCTGCGCTTCGGTTCTCGAAGAAACGCCTTTTCGCCTCAGACTCCAACCTTTTGAGCAGGCTCTGAAATATGGCGTCAGGCCCTGATATTAAGAACCTGCCCGACCATTTCATCAGCGGATTTCAGCACCTGAATATTGGCGGCAAAGGCGTGACGCGCCGCGATCTGTTCGACAACATCGCTCAGGGTGTCGTCAGGGGCCGCAGAGGCTATCCGTTCGGCGGATTTCGCAAAGGTGCGGGTGGCTGTCATGGCCCCCGCTGCGGCAATATTAAACGCAGACATAACTGTTTACCCGTCCACGGCACTGTGGCCGTCCCGACAGGATAGGGCGAAATGTTTAAGGGGATGCGTAAAGACGGGGTTAAGCGACATTAACCCCGTCTTTATGTGTTCACGCTTCAGGCGCGCAGGCTGGCGCCGGTCTTTTGCGCGGCGGCGATGATTTTGGCCGACAGGGCCTCGATTTCAGGATCGGTCAGGGTCTTGTCGGTCGGTTGCAGCGTCACCTCTATGGCCAGGGATTTGTGCCCTTCGGCCACACCCTTGCCCTGATAAACATCGAACACCCGTACGTCAGTGATCAGCAGCTTGTCGGCCCCCTTGATGGCGCGGACCAGCGTGTCGGCACTGAGGCTGTCCTCGACGACAAAGGCGAAGTCGCGCGACAGGGGCATCAGGTTCGACAGGCTGAGCGCGCCTTTCGACTTGCCGGATTTGGCCTTGGGCTGCGGCAGGTTTGACAGGTGAATCTCGAAGCCGATACAGGCCCCTTCGACATCCAGCGCCTTGAGCACTGACGGGTGCAGCTCGCCAAACTCAGCAATGACATTCTTCGGGCCGAGTTGCAGGCGCGCCGACCGGCCGGGGTGCCAGTGGGCGGCGTTTTGCCCCTGCACCAGTTGCAGCGAGGCCACCGGCACGTTCAGTTCCTCAAGCAGGGCGAACAGGTCGCTCTTGAGGGCGAACAGGGCCGATTGTCCGGCCTGTTCCCAGTGACGCGGCTTTGACGCGGCGATCAGGGCGGTGAGGGTGGTTTTCTGGTCGGACGGCTCAAGGCCCTGATAGATCGGCCCGATCTCGAACAGGCGGACGCCATCAAAGCCGCGCGCGGCGTTGCGGCCTGCGGCTTCGATCAGGTTGGGCAGGATCGACGGGCGCATACAGTTCAGTTCCGAGGCGATCGGATTGGCCAGAACCAGCCGGTCGTCTCCGCCACCGAACAGGCTGGCCCAGTCCTGACGCATGAACGACCATGTAGCGGCCTCACTGTAGCCATAGGCGGCCAGTGCGCGGCGCGCCGTGCGGGCGCGGGTCTGGGTGACGGTGAGGACGCCGCCGGCCTGAGGGGCGGCGGGCGGCAGGGGCGTGGCGGGGATGTGGTTGAAGCCGTAGATACGGGCCACTTCCTCGACCAGATCGGCCTTGCCTTCGACATCGCGCCGCCATGACGGCACGCTGACCGTCCACGGATTGCCCTTGGTCACGCCGAAACCGAGGGCGGTCAGGATACGGGCGGTGTCGTCTTCGGTAATTTCAAGACCGGTCAGTTGCCCGACACAGGCGGGATCAAAGGCGATATCGGGACGGCCCGCCGGAATGGCACCGGCCATGACCACTTCGGACGCTTCACCACCGCACAGGTCAAGGATCAGTTGCGTCGCCAGCTCAAGGCCATCAATGACCGAAGCCGGATCAATGCCACGGGCAAAGCGGTATTGCGCGTCGGATGAAATCCTGGTGTCGCGGCCCGTCTGGGCGATGCGGATCGGGTCGAACCATGCCGATTCGACAAAGACCTCGGTGGTGGCGTCGCTGACGCTGGTGCTGTCGCCGCCCATGACACCACCCAGCCCGATGACGCCCGAAGCGTCGGAAATGGCGATCATTTCAGGCGTGACGGTATAGGTCTTGCCGTCAAGAGCCAGAAGTTCCGAGGTGTCGCTGCGCAGACCGGCTTCAATCACGTTGCCGCTCAGTCGGGCGACATCATAGACGTGCAGCGGACGGGCGCGGTCAAAGGACAGGTAGTTGGTAATATCGACCAGAGCCGAGATCGGCTTGAGGCCAATCGAGGTCAGCCTGTCCTGAAGCCACCTGGGGGACGGGCCGTTCTTCACACCGCGAATGACGCGACCGGCAAACACCGGACAGGCCTCGCCATCGACCTTTGGCGTGATCGGCGAGGTGAAGGTGCCGGTAACGGCAGGAATGGCTTTTTCCGAAAAAGTCCCAAGGCCCGTGGCCGCCAGATCGCGGGCAATGCCATGCACGCCCAGCCAGTCGGGGCGGTTCGGCGTGACCTCGAAATCAATCACCGGCTGTGCGCCGAACACGTCGGCGGCAGGGGTGCCGACCGCCAGATCGTCGGACAGTTCAAGGATACCGGCGGCGTCGCCTTCGACCAGCAATTCCGCGCCGGAACAAAGCATACCGTTCGACACCACACCGCGCACCGGCTTTTCGACCAAGGTGACATCAAGCCCCGGCACATAGGCCCCGATGGGGGCGTAGATAGTCGTCAGACCGGCGCGGGCATTGGGCGCACCGCAGACGATTTCCTTGCGGCCATCGACGGTATCGACCTGACAGACCTGAAGTTTGTCGGCATTGGGGTGTTTGGCGGCTTCGACGATCTTGGCGACGCTGAACGGGGCCAGCAGCTTTGCCGGATCGGAAACGTCTTCGACCTCAAGGCCTGCGGCGGTCATGGCGGCGGCCACGGCGTTGATATCCGCGTCGGTATTCAGGTGATCTTTAAGCCAGTTCAGGGAGAATTTCATGTGTGTGAACTTTTTGGTTCAAAAGGGAAAAGGTATGATGTGTGTCGGCCGGGGCTTCCCCCCTCCCACCGCTTCGCGGTCCCCCCTCCCCGTAAACGGAGCGGGATGGGGACAAGCCTTATCAACTCAGGCCGCTGGCAGGGTTGGGGGCGGCGAAACCGCTGAAGCCATAGTGCGACAGCCAGCGGGCATCGGCGGCGAACATATCGCGCAGATCCGGCACGCCATATTTCAGCATGGCCAGACGATCGACGCCCATCCCCCACGCAAAGCCCTGATATTCATCAGGATCAATGCCGCAGGCTTTCAGCACATTCGGATGCACCATGCCACAGCCCAGAATCTCAAGCCATGACTCGCCCGAACCCACCTTCAGTTCGCCCTTTTCCCACGAACAGCGCACGTCCATTTCAGCGGACGGTTCGGTGAACGGGAAGTGGTGCGGGCGGAACTGGGTCGTCACATCGCCGGTTTCAAAGAAGCGCGAAATAAAGGTTTCGAGAACCCATTTCAGGTGGCCCATATGGGCGGTTTTATCAATCACCAGACCTTCGACCTGATGGAACATCGGGGTGTGGGTCTGGTCGGAATCGCAGCGGAATACGCGCCCCGGCACGATCAGGCGGAAGGGGGGCTTGCCCGCAATCATCGAGCGGATCTGCACCGGTGAGGTATGGGTGCGCAGCAGCTTGCGCACACCGTTCTCATCCGGTTTGAAGAAGAAGGTGTCGTGCATTTCCCGCGCCGGATGCTTCTCAGGGAAGTTCAGGGCGGTGAAGTTATGGAAATCGTCCTCGATGTCCGGCCCTTCGGCGACCGAAAAGCCCATTTCGGCGAAGATGGCGATGATTTCGTCCAGCACCTGAAGGGTCGGATGCACCCCGCCTTTGGCGCGTGGCGCGGCGGGCAGGCTCAGGTCGATGCGTTCGGACGCCAGACGCTGCGCCAGATGCGCCTCCTCAAGCACTGTTTTGCGGGCCTCAAGCGCCGATTGCACGGCATCGCGCACGGCATTGATCGCCGCGCCGGTCGCCTTGCGCTCTTCGGGGGGCAGGCTGCCGAGCGTTTTCAGCAGGCCGGAAATGCGGCCCGTCTTGCCCAGTGCTGAGACGCGCACGGCCTCAAGCGCAGTGAGATCGGCGGCGGCCGAGATTTCAGCTTCGATTTCGGAGTGTAGGGCTGCGTATTCGCTCATGATCGGATCGTTATGTGAAGGATGGGCTGTGTTTAGGGCAAATGGGCGGGGGGATAAAGGTGCAAAAACAAAAAACCCCGCGACCGGTTAAGGTGCGGGGTCTTTTGGTAATCGGCAATAAAGCGATTAAGCAGCCAGAGCGCCACGCACCTTGTCGGCGATGGCCTTGAAGGCACCGGCGTCATTCGCGGCAATATTGGCCAGAGCCTTACGGTCGAGCGTGATGCCCGCGACGTTCAGGCCGTGGATGAACTGCGAATAGGTGAAGCCTTCGACGCGGGCAGCCGCGTTGATGCGCTGAATCCACAGGGCGCGGAAGTTACGCTTGTTCACGCGACGGTCGCGGTAAGCGTATTGACCGGCCTTATCGACGGCCGCCTTGGCGGTACGGATGGTATTCTTGCGGCGGCCGTAGAAACCCTTGGCCTGCTTCAGAACTTTTTTGTGCTTGGCGTGAGAAGTTACGCCTCTTTTAACGCGTGCCATAGTTCTGCGTCTCCTTAGGCGTAAGGCATGTAGGATTTGATCTTCTTCGCATCGGCGTCAGCCAGAACCACGGTGCCGCGGTTTTGACGGATGTACTTGCCGTTGTGCGAAATCAGGCGGTGGCGCTTACCGGCGACGCCGGCCTTCACCTTGCCGGTGGCGGTGAAGCGAAAACGCTTCTTGGCGCCGGACTTGGTCTTCAGCTTTGACATTTTCTGTACGGCGCGGTTAACGCCGCCCTCTGGAAAGTAACCCGCCAAGGCATGTCATATGGCCCGGCAGGGTTTTGGAAAAAGCGGCTAATAACCGAAAGGGGGGGCGAAGGCAAGCGGAGTCAGGCGGAAATTCGCCCTTGAGCCGCCTTTTCGACCTTGAGGGCCAGAAAGGCCGCCATCAGGCACATGGCCGCGCCGAACCACAGGGGGGCGTCGGTCGTCAGGCTGAACAGGAAACCGGCAGCGACCGGCCCGATAATGCGCGCCGTCGCCCCTGCGGCCATGTTGAGGCCCAGGACTGCGCCCTGACGTTCCGGCGGGGCATTGAGGGTGATCAGGGCCGAGATGGTGGCAAAGACCACCGCCTGACCGGTGGCGGCCAGCATGACGATGGGGGTGACCAGCGGAGCCAGATGGTTGAAGCTCTGGAGGATAAAGCCTGCACCGAACACCAGAAGGCCGCCCGCCAGCACCCTGATCTCACCGAAGCGGCGCACGAGGCGGCGGGTGGCGTAGACCTGCATGATGGCGGCGGCAATGCCGATAAAGGGAAAGACCAGCCCGACCTCACGCGGTTGCCAGCTGTAGCGGGCTTCGGCCCACAGGCCGAACGTGGCCTCCAGACCGGCGAAGGCGGCCATATAGCACAGGGTCGTCAGCACGATCCGGCTGAGGATGGGGTCTTTGCGCACCTCAAGGAAGGTGGCGCGCAGATTGACCTGCGGGGCCGAGGCTGTGCGTTTGCGGCTTTCCTTGACGTACAAAAGAACGCCGAGGGTGGCGATGGCCGCCATGCCTGCGGCGACGAACAGCGGCAACTGGAAGCCTGTCGCGCCTTCGTCGCTGTGGGCCAGAACGCCGCCTATGCCCGGCCCGATGATGAAGCCCAGCGAAAAGGCCGCGCCGATCAGGCTCATGCGGCCCGCCTTCTGATGCGGTTCGGACATATCGGAGACATAGGACTGAATCGTCGAGACATTGCCTGAGCCGATGCCGTTGAAAAAGCGGATGAAGATCGCCCACCAGATAGTCGGGGCAAAGGCCAGGGCGACATAGAACAGGGCGTTCATCGCCGTGGTCATCAAAAGCACCGGTTTGCGCCCGATCTTGTCGGACAGGCTGCCCCAGAAGGGTTCGGCAAAGAACTGACCGAAGGAATAGGCGGCGAACATCAGGGTCACCTGCCAGACCTGCGCCTCAAGGCTCCTGGCGAAAAACGGCAGCAGGGGCACGACCAGACCGAAGCCGACCAGATTGACGAACACCACCGCCAGCATGACGCTCAGGGCGCCATTCTCCTGAATGACAGTTTTCAGCGAAGGCTTCGGGGGTGGGGCCGGATCGGGCCGGGGGGGCGGCGCGATGGGCGATGGGGGTGTCACGGACATTTGGCCCCTATAGAGCATCTTACCGGATTTGCGAACCGCTGATTTTGCACTGCAATGCGGCATCCACAGGGCAGGTGGCTTGATTTCAGATATTTGTTCATGTTATGTTCTGTTTATGCGTGGGATAAAACAGAGATTCTGGGTCGATGACGGCGGGGGGCTGAAATGGCTCTATCTCGACATGAACAGCTTTTTCGCCAGTGTCGAACAGCAGCGCGACCCGCGCCTGAGGCGCAGACCGGTGATCGTCGTGCCGGTGATGAGCGATCACACCTCGGCCATTGCCGCCAGTCAGGAGGCCAAGGCCTTGGGCATTAAAACCGGTACGAAGGTCAGGGACGCGAAACGGATCTGTCCCGATATAAGGATCATCGAGGCGCGGCCCGATATATATGTCGAGGTGCATAACCGCATACTGGCCGAGGTCGATCAGGTCATACCGGTCGAAAAGGTCTGTTCGATCGATGAGGTGGCCTGTCGTCTGATGGGGCCGGAAACGCAGGAGGCGGTGGCGCGGGCGCTGGGCCATCGGATTCAGCGGCGGATTCTGGAAAATGTCGGGGAGTGTCTGACGGCTTCGGTGGGGATTGCGCCGTCGCGGATGCTGGCCAAGACGGCGGCGGATATGCAAAAGCCGCTGGGGATGACAGTGCTGCGGATGGATGAACTGCCGGCGCCCCTGCTGTCTTTGCCGGTCAGTGATTTTCCGGGCATAGGGGCGGGGATGCAATACCGGCTGAAAGCGGCGGGGGTGGAGGATGTGGCGCAGCTCTGGGCCTTGTCGCCGTCGCGTCTGCGCCAGATATGGGGCGGGATCATGGGGGATAATTTCTGGTACAGCCTGCACGGCATCGATCCGCCGGAAGTGGCTACTGAACGCAGCAGTATCAGCCACTCGCATGTGCTGGCGCGTGAGGTGCGGCCTCTGGCGCAGGCGCGGATGGTGGCGCGGCGGCTGACGGCCAAGTGCGGGTCGCGGCTCAGGCGCATGGGTTATAAATGCGGCGGGCTTTATCTGTCGCTGCGCGGGGCGCCGGTCGGTTCCGGCAAGGCGGGGCAGGACTTCGCACCGACCTCGGACACGTTTCGTCTTTTGGAGGTGGTCGATGAACTGTGGGAGGCCTGTGTGGCGCAGGTGAATAATGAACGCATCAAAAAGGTGTCGGTCACCTGTCTGCATATGACACCGGCACAAGGCGCGCCTGACCTGTTCGGCTATACGCCGCAGGCGCAGGAGGACGGGCGGCATATGCGGCTGCTGGCGGCGATGGATGGCCTCAATCAGCGCTTTGGCAAGGACGCGATTACGATCGGCCCGCGCCCCAAACTCCATGCCTTTGTCGGGGCAAAGATCGCCTTTAACCGTGTGCCGGAACAGCCGGAATTCTGGGAATGAGGCTCAGGTGGCGCGCACCATAGTCATAAAGACCTGCGCCATGTCACGGGTGGCCTGTTCGGCGTGATCGACCAGACCGGCAAACAGGGTAAAACCGCAGGGCAGGGGATCGTAGCGGCGATAGAGGACGGTGGTGCGGGCCTCACTCAGGCGGCGCACCCAGGCCTCGGCCTGTTCGGCCAGCGGATCGAGGCCTGCGGCGACCACCAGCGTATCCGGCTGTCCGACGATCAGGCTTTGCCGCAGGGGCGACAGGGCGGGATCGGACAGAGACAAACCGGCACCGGCATAGTGGGCGATCATCATCTCAAGGTCGGCGGCCCCTATGGGCCAGCTTTGGGCATAGGGATTGTGGCGCAGGCCCGTGTCGGCCAGATCGAGCAGCGGTGAGATCAGCAACTGCGCCACGGGCAGGGGCCTGAAGTCGCGTTTCAGATCAAGGCACAGGCGGGTGGCCATATTGGCCCCCATGGATATGCCCCCCAGCGCGACCGTGCCGGATGAGGCCCCCAGCCGTTCGGCATTGGCCTGCGCCCAGACAAAGGCGTCGCGCGCATCGTCGAAGGCGGCAGGAAAGCGGTGAGCGGGGGCCAGCCGGTAGTCGGGCAGAAACACCGGGCAGCGGGCGGCTTCGGCAAAAATACTGGCAAAGGCCAGGCTCAGGTCAGGCCCGCCCAGTACACCGCCGCCTTCGTGCAGCAGCACCAGAAGCGGGGCATCGGGATCGATAACCGGCGGGCGTACCCACTGGCCGTGGACGGTATCGGTGCCTGTGGTTTCGATCCTGACGCTTGTGCGCACCGGACGGGTCAGGGCGGCGGCTTCGGCCCAGTCTTCGCGCACCCCCTCAAGGCTGCCGCCGGTCAGCGACAGGGGGATGCGGTCGGGGCGGGCAAAGATCACCTGACGGAGAAACTGTATCTGCGGGTCGAGGGTGCGGCCGTTGATATGCACGATAGTACCGCCGGACAGGAATTTCAGCACGGCAAAGGGCAGGGTCAGGGCCTGTTTCAGGGCGTAACGCGCTAACAGGGAGGTGCGGGGCAGGCTGAGGCGCATGGCGAAATTTCCGTTCGGAGCGTCCCGAATGCTAAGCGGGTTCGGAGCGGACAACAAGAGGGCGGTGCGTCTGTTTTAAGAACCGGAGATAAGGGGCGTGATCACACAAATAATGGAAAATAACACTGTTTTTTACCTGATTTCAGCAGAAACCATGTGTTTTTTCGTTTGACGGTTGCGGAAAGTGAGGGCTTAATCCTGTGCGCAATTCGTTAATCTGAGCTGCCCCGAAGCTGTGCCTTAATGGCTGGTTTCAAACCTGCTGCTACCGAGATAGGCGATTGTTAAGGGGGATGCCCCCCGCACACCTCGATACTGGCTCGTTTAAAAGGGAGAGCGTATATGGCTGAAGGTACGGTTAAGTGGTTCAACACCACCAAGGGTTTCGGTTTCATCCAGCCCGCTGAAGGCGGCAATGATGTATTCGTACACATTTCGGCGGTTCAGCGCGCCGGCCTGCAAGGTCTGGCCGATGGCCAGAAGGTGGCCTATGAGCTGCAAACCGAACGCGGCAAGACCGCAGCGGTCAATCTTCAGATACTTTAGGGTTTTCTGAGAGACATGAAAAAAAGCCGTCCGGTCTTTGGGATCGGGCGGTTTTTTTATGCTCAGGCGCCTGTGGCGGCCTGAGCGATCAGGTGACGGATATCGTCCGGTGAAAGGCCCTCAAGACGGTAATCGCGCAACGATCGGGCCCCTTTGCGTTTGGCGAGGCGGCGGCCCTGCGCATCGAGTAGCAGCGCGTGGTGGGCATAGGCCGGTGTGGGCAGGCCCAGCAGGGCCTGAAGCAGCACCTGCGTATGGGTGGCGTCATACAGATCGAGGCCGCGATGGATGTGGGTGATGTTCTGGCGCGCATCGTCGATCACCACCGCCAGATGATAGGCGACGCCGACATCCTTGCGGCCAAGTACGACATCGCCATTGATCGAGGGATCGGCCTTTTGCACGCCCCTGTGCCGGTCGGTGAAGCTCAGGGCCTCATAGCGCGGCCCGAGAAAGGCACGGGCGGCTTCAAGCGATAAACGCCAGGCCGGTTCGCGGGTTTCGGCGGGGGTAAAGGCGGCGTCACCGGTCTGAGGTGCGCTGAGGGCGGCTTCGGCCTGCTGTTTGCGGGTGCGGTAATCGGCATAGACCAGACCCTCGGTTTTCAGGTGATCGAGAGCGGCCTGATAGTCCTCAAGATGCTGGCTCTGGTGCAGAACCGGCTCAGGCCAGTCGATGCCCAGCCAGTGCAGGTCGTCATAGATGGCCTGCACATAGTCGGGACGGCAGCGGGTATGGTCTATGTCCTCGATGCGCAGAATAAAGGTGCCGTTTTCCGCCTTTGCCGCCGCAAAAGCCGTCAGGGCCGAAGCGGCGTGGCCAAGGTGCAGGTAGCCGGTCGGTGAGGGGGCAAAGCGGGTGCGGCAGGTCATAAACCGTCTCTAAGCTGCCTTGAGGTATCGGGCAAGTGAGGGTGAAAAATGCGCGGCGTCACCAAAAATTCACTGTTTCTTTTTGCCTGAATCGGGTTCTTAATCAGTGTGGATAGAGTCCGGTCAGAAGGAGCTTCGTCTTCAGCAATATTTGTCCCGACATACCTCATGATGCAGGCGGCCTGAAGGGGCGCGCGTCATGAGGATATTGAAAAACCCCCCTTCCGACCGGCGCGCTCTGGTGCTGAATGCCGATTTCCGCCCCCTGTCCTATTACCCCCTGTCCACCCGTCCCTGGCAGGAGGTCATCAAGGCGGTCTGTGAGGAACGTGTGGACGTCGTATCCACCTATGATATCGAAATCCGTTCCCCGTCGATGAGCCTCAGGCTCCCCAGCGTCATTTCCCTGAAAACCTATATCGACCAGAACCGGCCCCCGGCCTTTACCCGTTATAATGTGTTCCTGAGGGATCAGTTCACCTGTCAGTATTGCGGCGCGCATAATGACCTGACCTTTGACCATGTCCTGCCGGTATCGCAGGGCGGGCGCTCAAGCTGGGGCAATATCATCACTGCCTGTTCACCGTGCAATCTGCGCAAGGGCGGCAAGACCCCGCAACAGGCGCGGATGCACCTCAACCGCACGCCGCACCGGCCCAGCATGTACCAGCTTCAGGAACTGGGGCGCAAATTCCCGCCGCATTACCTGCACGAAAGCTGGGTCGATTATCTTTACTGGGATACGCCGCTCGAATCCTGAGACGGGGTGCGCAAGGCGGTGATTTCGGCGCGCAGCTTGCGGTTATCATCGATTACCTCGTCCAGCAGGTTGATCAGGTGCGCGAGGTCCTTTTCGCGCATCAGGTCGAGCTTTGTATGCAGGGCCTCGATATCGGCTTCGGCGCGGACATTGACATTATAATCAAGCTCGGCCTTGCGCCGGTCGATGTCTGACTGGCGGTTCTGCGACATCATGATGATCGGCGCGGTAAAGGCCGCCTGAAACGACAGCATGAGATTGAGCAGGATAAAGGGGTAAGGGTCCCAGGCCTTGATCCAGGCCACGACATTCAGCACGATCCATAAGGCCAGAATCGCCGACTGAATGATAATGAAGCGCCAGGAACCGACAATGGTGGCGATGCGGTCGGCCATGCGCTCACCGAGGCTCGATTCGGGAGCCTTGCCATGCAGATCCTTCAGCCTGAAACGTCGGGCGAGTTCATAATTGAAGGTCATGGGGCGTTTGGGCACGGTCAGATTTTTTCGCTGAGTTTGATGGCCACGCGGCAGCCGGTTTTGATGACAGCGGTGAGCAGCGGATAGAGCGGGGCTTCATGCGCGCCTTCTTCGACGGCATGGTCATGGTGGCGCAGCTCATCGTCGCGGAACTGCGTCAACTGGGCCGAGAGGTCGGGGTCGCGGTCTTTGGTTTCGGCAATCTGGTCGGCATAGTGGTCGGCAATGACGCTTTCGACGGCTTCGGTGCAGGCATGGGCGGCCTTCGCCCCCAGAAGCGCCGTACCGGCCCCCAGCCCCAGCGCCGCCAGACGCCAGACCGGTGCCAGAGCCGTCGGGCGCACCTGCTTGTCGCGCAGCAGGCTTTCAAAGCGCTCAAGATGCACCTCTTCCTCGCCTTCCATGCGCCGGAGGTCATCGCTCAGGGCGCGGTGCGGGGTGGCGGCAAAGACGGCGGCCTGTGCGCGATAGATATGAACCGCGGCCAGCTCTCCGGCATGATCGACACGCAATATTTCATGCAGGCGGCGTTCGCTTTCCCCTGAGCCGGGGCGGGGCGGGGTCACAGTCATGCCTTGCCTTTCAGATAGGTCTGTCTTTGGGACAGGCGGAAAAACAGTTGCAGGCGCAGCGACGCGATCAGGCTGAGGATCGCCAATGCGCCGGAAATGAGCGCGTTCCATCCGGCCATGCTCAGGCCAAGGAAGGTCCAGGCCACGACATCGCATTGCGGCGGCTTGATTTCCGCACCGGACAGCATGGCGGCGATGGAATCGATGCTGACATCGGTGCTGGCGCCCGAACAGGTGGCGGGCAAGGCCCACCAGTGCTGCTCACCGCCGGCATGAAAGGCGGCAATGGCTGCACCGGTCGCAAAGACGGCAAACAGGACGAAGGAAAACACCCGTGGCGGGCCTTTGGCACCGGTAAATACCGCCCATACCGTAGCCGTCAGGGAGACGCCGGTGGCGATCCAGTACAGATCACGCTGTTTCAGGCACAGGTAACAGGGGTTGAGATCGTCGAAGGTCTGAAAGGCATGGGCGGTGCCCAGCAACAGAAGTGAGGCGACAAGGGCGACGACCGACCACCAGCGGCTGAAAAAAAGCACGGCTTTCATAGAAGGAGCATCACCTGACAAAGTCGTTTGCAAAACCGGCGTCACTTTATACCGGACGGCGCAAATGGCAATGTCTCAGAGGGGGTTACGCTCAGATAAACTTCATGACGACGATGCCGAAGACGACCAGCAGGGCAACACCGATCATCACGCTGTTCAGGCGCTTGTCCATCAGCTCACGCGCCTGAGGGCCAAAGCGCTTCAGAAGGTAGGCCGTCAGATAAAAACGAATGCCGCGCGTCACGACCGAGGTAGCCATAAAGGCCCCCAGCGAAAACTGCGCCAGACCGGCGGGAATGGTCACCAGCTTATAGGGGATCGGGGTGGCCCCTTTCAGCAGGATGACCCAGGTGCCCCACTGGTTGAACAGGTGCTGAAAATTGTTCAGCGCGTCCGGCTGGCCCATCCATTTCAGCAGATCAAGTGCGAACGGGGCCAGAAAATAGCCGAGCGCGTAACCGAACAGGCCGCCCAGAACCGACCCCAGCGTGCAGATGAAGGCCAGGGTATAGACCCGATCGGGCCGCGCCAGCGCCATCGGCACCATCATGATGTCCGGCGGAAACGGGGAAAATGAACTTTCGGCGAAGGAGATGCTGCCCAGTACATAATCAGCGTGCGGCTTGGCGGCCTGTCTTAAAGTCCAGTCGTAAAAAGGGCGAAACAACGCAACTTACCTTGGCAAAAAGCGGAATGGGTGGGGTGAGCAAAAAAGTCACCCTGATGTGGTCGCGAAATAACAGGTATCAAGGGGTTTGTCGCTTCACACCTTGTTTGCGATGCGTAATAATTGCGGAAAATATTGAGGCGGAATAATGACATTGGCAGGGGCGAAACGGGGCTGACCGGTATTTGCCCTTACTGTGGCCCAATATCCATAGTGAGGCTGTGCGAAAATGACACATGGACGTTCGGGCGGATGCCAGTGCGGGGCGGTGAGATTTGTGATCGAAGGGGCATTGGGGGCGGCATCGATCTGTCATTGCCGCATGTGCCAGAAGGCGTTTGGCAATCTGTTTGCCCCTCTGGTCAGTGTCGGTGCGGCACAACTGACATGGACGAAGGCCCCGCCGAAGCGCTTTCAAAGCTCTAATCACGTCCGGCGCGGCTTTTGCCCTGACTGTGGCACGCCCCTGACCTATGAAGCGCCGGACGGGGTGGCGCTGGCCATTGCCGCTTTTGACGATCCGTCAGACATCGTGCCGGTGGTGCAGTTCGGTACCGAGGGTAAGATCGCGTGGGGGGATGACCTGTCCGCTTTGCCGTCGCGCACGACGCTTGAGGATATCGAGGCCGCGCCGTTTTTGGCTGAGGTGGTGAGTTTTCAGCATCCTGATCGGGATTAGGGGGGCGTATCGGATTTTTTCCGTGAGCGGCCAAGATTGGGGTTGAGTCTTGCGCCGCAAGGTCTTAGCTGAAACCTGCTCTTTATTATTCGTTCGTCTGAAGGCGTCAGCTATGTCCGTAATTACTTCCGAAACCCTGAATGATCCGTTGCTGGGCCATGTGCCCGATAAGATGGTTTCGGTGCGTGAGGTGTTCGGCGTCGATTCCGATATGAAGGTGCCCGCCTTTTCCGTGCGTGACGATCATGTGCCGGAAATCGACGACACCTATCGCTTCGATCCGCAAACCACTCTGGCGATCTGTGCGGGCTTTGCCCATGACCGCCGCGTCATGGTGCAGGGCTTTCACGGGACGGGGAAATCGACCCATATCGAACAGATTGCCGCGCGGCTCAACTGGCCGCTGGTGCGGGTCAATCTCGACAGCCATGTGTCGCGGATCGACCTGATCGGCAAGGACGCCATCGTCCTGAAAGACGGTCAGCAGATTACCGAGTTCAGGGAAGGCATCCTGCCCTGGGCGCTGCAACGGCCTGTGGCGCTGGTGTTCGACGAATATGATGCGGGCCGTCCCGATGTGATGTTCGTCATTCAGCGCGTGCTGGAGGCACAGGGCCGCCTGACCCTGCTCGATCAGAACAAGGTCATCCGCCCCAACAAGTTCTTCCGGCTGTTTTCGACGACCAACACCATCGGTCTGGGGGATACGACCGGCCTTTATCATGGCACGCAGCAGATCAATCAGGGGCAGATGGACCGCTGGTCTATCGTCACCACGCTCAACTATCTCAGCCATGATGCCGAGGTGGAGATCGTGCTGGCCAAGTTGCCGGAATTCAATACCCCTGAGCGCAAGGGCCTGATCGAAGCCATGGTACGGGTGGCCGACCTGACGCGTTCGGCCTTTGCCAATGGCGATATTTCTACCGTCATGTCGCCGCGTACGGTCATTACATGGGCGCAGAACACGCTGATTTTCGGCAATGATCCCGAAGTGGCCTTCCGCCTGACCTTCCTCAACAAGTGTGATGAGCTGGAGCGCCCGACCCTGGCCGAGTTCTATCAGCGCAGCTTTGGCACCGATGTGCAGGAATCGGCGCTGAAGGTGAAAGTGATTTAATACCTATCCCTCCCTGTTTACGGGGAGGGGGGACCCCCGAAGGGGTGGGTGGGGCCGCCGCACGCCCCCTCCGGCGGGACTTCGCCCGCCACCTCCCCCGCCCGCAGGGGAGGAGGAACAGAGAGTTTCATCGCGCCATGGCCAAGCCTGTTACCGTCTTATCCGAACCGTTCAGAAAAGCGCTGATCCATTCGACGCGCGCTCTGGCCGAAGCGCCTGAGCTTGAGGTCGCTTTCGGCCCTGACGGCCCGCGTCTGGATGACGGCAAGCTGATTCTGCCCAATCCGCCGCGTGATCTTAATGCGAAGCTGTCGGCACAGGTGCGCGGTCAGGCCGACCGGCTGGCGCTCAAGGTTGCCCACCATGATGCGGCCATCCATAGCCGGGCGCGTCCGGCCGATGCCGCCAGCGCCGAAGCCTTTGACATCCTTGAGCAGACCCGCCTCGAAGCGCTGGGCAGCCGCGCCTTTGGCGGGGTGCGTCAGAATCTGCGCGCCGCGCTTCAGGGTGATCTGGAACGCAGCGGCCTGACACGCAAGGAAGAAAAATCCGAGCTTAATCTGGGGGATATTCTGGGGCTGATCGCCCGCGAAGTCCTGACCGGTGATCCGGTGCCGAACGAAGCCCAGCGGGTGGTCAATCTGCTGCGCGATGAAATCGAACAGAAGACCGGCACGCGGCTGGCCGATCTGGCGGCGCTGATAGGGGATCAGAAGGCCTTTACGCAAAAGGCGCGTGAGGTGCTGCGTGCGCTCGATCTGACCGACGATTCGCAGGACGCCGAAGACGAAAAGAAGGATCAGGGCGAGGAGGAGGATTCGTCTCAGGGCGATGATCCTTCGGTCGATTCCGAGGAAAACAACGACGAGGACGGCGGCGATTCGACGCCTGAGCAGGAAGAACAGCCGACCGGCGGCGAGGATCAGCCGCAGGACGCCGAGGACGATTTTACCCAGATGTCGGGTGATCCGCAATCGGTGGCCGATGCCACTGCTGATGACGCGCTGGATGGTGAGGCGGCGCAGTCCCAGACCGGTGAGGCCACTGAGGCCGAGCGCGTGCGTAAGGACTATGAGGTCTATACGACCGAATTCGATGAGATCATCAGCGCCGAAGAGCTGTGCGACCCCGAAGAATTGCAGCGCCTGCGTGGTTTCCTCAATCAGCAACTGGCCAGCCTCTCGACCGTGGTGGCCAGACTGGCCAACCGCCTGCAACGCCGCCTGATGGCGCAGCAGAGCCGGTCGTGGAATTTCGACCTTGAGGAAGGGGTGCTGGATGCGGCGCGTCTGGCGCGGGTGGTCATCGATCCGTCCGCCCCCCTGTCGTTCAAGCAGGAAAAAGACACTGAGTTTCGCGATACGGTGGTGACCCTGCTGCTCGATAATTCCGGCTCGATGCGCGGGCGGCCGATCATGGTCGCGGCCATCTGTGCCGATGTGCTGGCGCGGACGCTGGAGCGTTGTGGCGTCAAGGTCGAGATACTGGGCTTTACCACCAAGGCATGGAAGGGCGGCCTGAGCCGTGAAAAGTGGGTGCGTGACGGCAAGCGGGCCAATCCGGGCCGCCTTAATGACCTCAGGCACATCATCTATAAGGCGGCGGACAATCCCTGGCGGCGGGCCAATAAAAACCTTGGGCTGATGATGCGTGAGGGGCTGCTGAAGGAAAATATCGACGGGGAAGCCCTGCAATGGGCCTATGGCCGTCTGCTGGCGCGGCCGGAATCGCGGCGTATTCTGATGGTCATTTCCGACGGTGCGCCGGTCGATGATTCGACCCTCAGCGTCAATACCGGCCACTATCTTGAGAACCATCTGCGCAAGGTGATCGCCGAGATCGAAGGCGCCGGACGGGTCGAGGTGGCGGCCATCGGTATCGGCCATGATGTGACGCGCTATTACCGTCGTGCCCTGACCCTGATCGACGTGGAACATCTGGGGGGGGCGCTGATCGAAAAGCTGGCCGAACTGTTCGACGAAAAGACGGCACAGGCTCCGCGCGGGCGGCGATAGGGGAGGATATGATGTCGGTACGTCTGGCGGCCCTGTTGGGTATGGGGGCGGTGCTGGGCGGGTGCCATGTCACTGAACCGAAAGCCGAACCCAGAGCCTATGCCGCGCCGCCTGAGGTGCGTTTCCGGCCCATAGAGGGGGCGGAGGCCTTTGTCGCGCCGTCCGTGCGCCTGAGGGCCGCCTATGTGCTGGCGGCGGAAGGAACGGCGCATTTCGTCGCCGGTCTGTCGGATCTTATTGTGCAGCGTCAGGCGGCGGGGCTGCGGCTTGAGGCCATCAGTGATTACGGAAACTTTGCCGCCTTTGACCTGACGCCGGACACGGGGGCACCGCTGGAGATGGGGCCGCTGACGGATGCGGCAGGGCAGGCTTTCGGCAATAACAAAACCCTGAGCGACGCCGAGGACATGGCCTATGAGGCACAAAGCGGCACCTATTATGTGTCGTTCGAGGGCCATCACCGCGTCATGCGCTATGCCAGAGGGCTTGAGGGGGCGGGAGAGGTGCTGCCTCTGTCCGGTCTGCCGAATTTTCCAGCCAATCAGGGGCTTGAGGCCCTGACGGTACAGGGGCAATCCCTGATCCTGGGGGCGGAATCAGGCGGCTTCTGGCGCTGTGATCTTGAGGCCTATGTGTGCGGGCAACTGAAAGGCCCGACGACGCCCGGCATGGGCTATGCGCTGGTGTCTCTGGCCCCGCTGGAGGGGGCGACAGACCTGCTGGCGCTGTATCGGTACTTCACGCCGTGGACGGGGCCGCGCACGGTGCTGCGGCGGCTGGGGGTGGACGACAGGCACCTGTGGCTGAAGGCAACGATCCTGACGGTCAGGCCGCCCTTGCCCTATGACAATTACGAAGGCGTGGCCGCCGTCAAAAGCGATGACGGTTATGAGCTGTATCTGCTCAGTGATCCGATCGGCGATGATAAGCCGACACGGCTGCTGGTGTTCGACTGGACGCCAGAGGCGGCAGTCGGGCATTAGGGCCTGTTCCGTTCATATTGAATCGGAACAACGCGCTCATTTTTTATTGTTAAGCGCTTTTTCGACAGCGTAATTATGGATGGATACACCTGACAGGTCGAAATCGCGGCGGCTGAGGGTGCGGAAGCCCTGACGCTCAAAAAACGGGCGGGCGATTTCGCTGGCTTCGGCATAGAGCCGCGTCAGGCCCTGCGCGCGGGCAAAGGTTTCAGTGTGCTGATAGAGCTGTTTGCCTATGCCTGTGCCGGTCACTTCGGGGGCGGCGTAGAACAGGTCAATATGGCCGTCTGGCTCAAGATCAATAAAGGCGACGGGCGCACTGGTGATAGCTACAAAACGCCAGCGTTGCGCACCGTGCATCAGGGCCTCAAGACGCGCCGCATCCGGTGTCAGGGCTGCCCATGCGGCGACCTGTGCCGGACTATAGCTGTGCGGGCCTGTAACCCTGACCGCACGGGCATAGATTGCGCTTACGCTTTCGGCATCTGCGGACTGATAGGGGCGAATGAGCATAACAAAAAACCCCGAAACCTCAGGTTTCGGGGTTTTTTGTGTGTTCGGAGAACTCAGATATCAGGCGGCGCTTTGTTCAGCGAGCTTCGCCTTGATCTGCTTCTTCAGGCGACGGGCGCGCAGAGACAGCTTTTCATCGGAAGCCTTGACCAGAAACGCATCCAGGCCACCTTTGAAATCCAGCGTGCGCAGGGCAGCGTTGGTTATCTTCAGGCGGAACGACTGGTTCAGCGCTTCGGATTGCAGAGCGGTTTCACGAAGCGAGGGCAGGAAGCGACGCTTCGTTTTGATGTTTGAGTGGCTCACGCTGTGGCCGACGATCGGGCCGACACCGGTGAGTTCGCAACGACGCGACATGGGATCCACCTTAGGATAAGATAAATGACAAACGAGCGCCCGCAAAAGATGCAGACCTCAGGAGGCGCGTTCTATAGGCAAGGACAGGCGGGCCGTCAAGGCTAAAAACCGGAGAATCTGGCTTTGGGGCCAAAGCAAAGGCCTCCTGAGCGGACTCAGGAGGCCTTTGGAGCGTATCCGGCCTTAATGGCCTGCCTCAGGCCGCCTTGATGAGCGATTTGTTGAGGATGGCCACGGCGGCGTCACGGTCGATCTTTTCGATGGCCGCCACTTCGCGGGCCATGCGGTCAAGGGCCGATTCGTAAAGCTGACGCTCGGAATAGGATTGTTCCGGCTGGTTTTCCGCACGGTGCAGGTCGCGCACCACCTCGGCAATGGACACCAGATCGCCGGAATTGATCTTGGCTTCGTATTCCTGTGCGCGGCGCGACCACATGGTGCGCTTGATGCGCGCGCGGCCCTTGAGGGTCACCAGCGCCTGAGACATGACCGCCTCGGCCGCCAGATGGCGCAGGCCTGCGGTCTTGGCCTTTTTGGTCGGGACGCGCAGGGTCATTTTTTCATGGTCGAAGGTCACGACATATACCTCAAGCGTATAGCCCGCCACTTCCTGACTTTCGACGGCGGCCACCGTACCCACGCCATGCGCCGGATAGACGACCTTATCACCAACGGTAAATTCCAATGAAGCAGATGACGACATTGCGATCCTTTCGCTAAAGGCAAGGCCGGTGCAGGTGTCAGTTTCGTCTCAGGCCGGTCACAAAGACAGGCAGGCGCACAAAAAAACGATGTCCCGGTATTGAGGCGGGCCATCGTGTGTGCAATTGATGCGAAACTAAGACAATCCTGTCATCCGACCTTTGTCGAAGGTGCTGTCCGGTCAAGATGGTCGGGCAGACACAAAGATGAATAGAGACGTAGGGCCTGCCGCTGAGTCACGCCGGAAGCGTATTGATGACTCAAGGGCATATCCCCCTGACGACACCTTAATATCACACTTTTGCGAAAAAACAAAGCGTCCACACCGGATTTTTAGCGGGCGTCGGGGTCTTCGTGGGGATGCGGGGGGGGCTTGTGGCCGAAACTCGGCAGGTGCAGGCCATAGGTGATGGCTACTGCCCGAAGCGCAAAGGCCGCTCCGAAACCGGCCAGACCCGCCGGCCAGAACGACAGGCCGACCAGCCGCAGGCCAACAAACAGGCCAGCCCCTAGGATGGTGGCGCTGATATAGATTTCGCGGCGGACGATGAAGTTCGGCTGTCCGGCCAGCACGTCGCGGATGACCCCGCCGAATATGGCGGTAAATATCCCCATCAGCATGGCGGAAAACGGGTGTACCCCTAGGCTCAGGGCCTTGGCGGCCCCGACGACGGAAAAGGCGGAAATGCCCAGCGCATCGAGCCAGGCCAGGGCGCGGAAACGCCAGTTGAAACCGGCCAGAAACCACGCCAGCAGCGCAATGGCCAGACAGATCATGATATAGCCCGGACGCTGCACCCAGAATACCGGCGCATCGATCAGCAGGTCACGCAGGGTGCCGCCGCCGACGCCGGTAATGGCGGCAAAAAAGCCGAAGGTGATGATGTCCTGTTTGTGACGCGCAGCCACCAGCGCGCCGGAGGCGGCAAACACCGCCACACCGGCATAGTCCAGCCACAGAAGGGCGGTATTGAGGGCTTCGACCGGATTATCGGTTACAGGCAGCACGATTTACCTCTCTCCAGACACGGGGGAGGCTTATTTACCATCTCCGGGGTTTTCAGAGAAGTATTTCTCGAACTTGCCGTCTTCGCGTTCAAATTCTTCGCGGTCGGCCGGAGGGGTGCCCTTTACGGCAATGTTCGGCCAGACGCGCGAATATTTGGCGTTGATGTCCAGCCACTTGCCATCCGGTTCGTCCTCGGTATCCGGCTTGATGGCATCCACCGGACATTCCGGTTCACATACGCCACAGTCGATACATTCGTCGGGGTTAATGACCAGAAAGTTCTCGCCTTCATAGAAGCAGTCAACGGGACAGACTTCGACGCAGTCCATGAACTTGCATTTTACGCAGGGGTCAGTGACGATATAGGTCATCGGAACTCTTGTTTAGCCTGAATGGGCCGACCAAAGCGGACGGACTTAGGACAATAAAAAAAACAGACGCGGGGTAAAACATCGTGAAAACCGCTGAAGGAAGGCACGATGAATTATCGCATGGTTTCAGCGGGCGTCATGACTTTTGATCACTGTCATGTCAAGGCATAAAGCCTGCGGCAAATGGTCAATTTTACTAATCGGTGCCGTAGGGAATAATTACGGGACGGGCTGATTATTGAGATTGTAAAGCATTCGCGCCTCAGGGGCGGGGCCTCTGCGTTCGCCCGTATCCACAACCGTCAGGTCAATCAGCCGTGCCCCAAGGGTGAAAATCAACCGGTCACCTGCCTTAAGATTAAATCCGGCCTTGCTCAGGCGCGACATCTGGCCAAAACGTTCCAGACGGATAGTGCCTGAGTCTATGAAACGGGCCGACAGGGCGCGGGTTTTGAAAAACCGCGCCTGCCATAACCAGATGTCTGCCCGACAGATATATTCATTCATGGGGCCTGATTATATATCAGTCGGCAATCACGGGCCAGTCATCGACCCAGTTCAGATTCTTGATAAACAGATAGGGCAGGCCGTTCTGCGACAGGCGGCGCGCATGGAAGACAATCAGGTCTTCGCTGCCGCTCAGATAGACGTGCTGACCACCCGGGCCGCTGTACAGGCTGTTACCCTCAAGCAGGAGCGTGCCGCCGCCTGCGGTCAGGGCCGTGCCGGTCTTGTCGGTGAACGGGCCGGTGGGCGAGGTGCTGCGCCCGACCGTGATCTTATAGGTGTTGTTGGCGGGATTGCTCTCACAACAGAAATCCCATGCGGTGAACAGGTAATAATAGCTGCCGCGTTTGACGAGGGACGGCCCTTCTATGGGATTATAGGTCACCGAAGGGGCGCGTTGGGCAAGATGTGTGGCGGCACCGGCTTTCAGCAGGCCCGTCGCCGGATCGACTTCGCGCTGATAGATGCCGTTCCAGAAACTGCCGTAGGTGAAATAGACCTTGCCGTCACTGTCGGCGAAAATATTGGGATCGATGGCGTTGAAAGTGTCGCCGGGGCCTGAGCGCAGCACCATGCCCTGATCCTGCCAGCCATAGGCCGGATCGGTCGGATCAAGGGTCGTACTGGTCGCCAGTCCGATGGCCGATATGTTCGAGCCAAAGGTCGAAACGGAATAATAGAGATGATATTTGCCGTTGAAATAGCTGATGTCCGGTGCCCATGTCAGGGTGGCGTTGGGGACGATGCCATTGACCCATGATGGCATGGTGGCGAAGACAAAACCGCAGCGCGTCCAGGCTATTTTATCGGCAGAGCAGCGGATTTCGACAAAGCCGCCTTCGGTGGCGCTCTTGTCAGTGTGGAAGACGTAATAGGTGCTGCCCTGTTTGATAATCGACGGATCATGCACGAAGTCCGTAGCACCGCTCAGGCTGTAGCTGGCCAGCGGCCCGCTCAGGGATGCGGATGACGACGAAGCGGATGACGACGAAGCGGATGAGGACGAACTGCTGGATGAACCTGAGCTGCTGATTCCGCCGCCGCTACCCGAAGAACTGCCCCCTCCGCCGCCACCACAGGCAGAAATAATCAGACAAAATGCACTGGCGGCGGCATATAGGGCTGTGCGCTTATGAGGAAGGCTTGGCATGGTTCGGCTCCCTGTCGTGTCCGGGTTGCATTCCCGATATTGTCCGACATTTAGCCATAGCTAATTGTTTTTGGGAAGCGGAAAACGATATATAGTCCGACAATAAAGACTAAGCCGTTTCCAGAGCCTGTTCCGTTCATGTTGAATCGGAACAGCGCTCTCATTTTTTGTTTTTGCGCGCTTTTTATCCGAAAAGTGCGTCACACTTTTCGGAAAGCGCTCTAACCGCCGCGCAGTACCGCAAAGGGGGAGTAGGGATTGATATAGGCCGGAGCCGGTTTGGCGGTCTTCGGTTTTTGTGCCTGACGCGGCCGCCAGCCGATGCGTTCGGCCTCATCCTCACCGATTTTCAGCGGCGGCGTTTTGACATAGCCCAGCGCGTGCATCAGCTTGTCCGGCGCACTGACGCCGGTTTTGAAATAGGTTGCCCCCTTGTGGAAATGGCCTTCGGAAAAGGCCTTGTCGAGATCGGCAAGGGTTTTCAGCGGCACCGGCGCGTGGCCTTCGATAAGCACGCGCCCCTTCAGGCTCTGGGCGCGTTGCGGGTGGTCGGCAGTGTGGGCAAAGGGCTTCATCTGGGCGTGCGGCAGGCGCGGCAGGAACCAGACGAAGCGGTTGGCGTGGACCCCCAGGCCTTTGAGCTGCTTGCGGTCTTCGGGCGACAGCTTCACGGCCTCGTCACGGCGGACAATGCCGCCGTTTTCATAGAGCTGGTAGGCGATGGCGCGGACGCTGGCGGCCACGCTGTCGTCGTGCGCGGTGGTGAACAGCCGGTGCAGGGGCTTCAGGCTGTGGCTCATCTGCTGGCGCACATAGTCGGTCAGGCGCTTGCGGGCCTGTTGCTGAAGGGCGGTGTGATCGGTGTCGCACAACAGGCGCAGGCGCGGATTGAAATAGTCCGACGGCTCAATGACGCCGACCGGCGCGCCCTGCCAGAACACCTGTGCGCCGCGCAGGCGCAAGGCTTTGGACGGGGCGTGGGCCAGTTGATTGAGGCGTTCCTTCAGGATCGGCGTCACGGCGCGGTGGGCGGCCTGACGAATCGTCCTGTCCTCGATCAGGCTTTCGCCGCTGCTCTGCACGAAGCTCAGGCCGTTCAGTTGCCCGACCTTTTGCCCCTCAAGAAAGACCTCGCCCGTGGCGCTGATTTCCGGCTTCGGTTCCTCAAAGGCGTTCAGTGCCTTCAGGAGCGCGCTGGTGCGCTGATCGACAAAGCGCTTCATCAGGGCATCATGCAGGGCATCCGACAACCGTTCCTCAAGGTCGCGCGTCGCCGCCCGCCAGTGTTCCGGCGTCTTCAGCCAGTTGGGGCGGTTGGCGATATAGGACAGGGTGCGCACCCCCGACAGACGCCCCGAAAGCGTGTCAATGTCGCCGTCCATATGGTTGAGGTGGTTCAGTTGCTCATCGAACCAGTCGTGCGGCACCACGCCTTCGGGGTCAAGGCGCGACCAGAACAGGAAACTGACAGTTTTCAGATATTCATCGAGCGACACCTTGCGGAAGTCGGGCAACTGGCACACTTCCCACAGCAGTTTCAGCGTCACGGGGTTGCGGGCCTTAAAGGCAATGTCCTCATCCTGTGCCAGATGCCGCAGGGCTTTTTCGTCGAGCGCCTCCTTGGCCAGACGCAGGGACGGGTGCGGCGAGGGGCGGGTCAGACTGCGTAATAACGGCTCAAGGCCTGAGAAATCGAGGTCGCGGTTGCGCCACTGGGCGGCATCGAGGCTGAGGAAGCGGTGGTTTTCAATGGCCGCGATCAGGTCTTCGTCCATTTCGGGGCAGTCGCCGGTGACGCCAAATGTGCCTTCGCGGGTGAAGCGGCCGGCGCGACCGGCAATCTGGGCGGCTTCCTGAGGGGTAAGGGGGCGTACGCGCTTGCCGTCGAATTTTGACAGTCCGGCAAAGGCCACATGGTCTATATCCATGTTCAGCCCCATGCCGATCGCATCCGTCGCCACAAGGAAATCGACCTCACCGCGCTGGAACAGATCGACCTGGGCGTTGCGGGTCTTGGGGCTGAGGCTGCCCATCACTACGGCGGCCCCGCCGCGCTGACGGCGGATCAGTTCGGCAATGGCATAGACCTGCGCCGTCGAAAAGGCGACTATGGCCGAACGCTTGGGCAGGCGCGTCAGCTTGCGCGGGCCGGCATAGGTCAGTTGCGACAGGCGGTCACGGAAGAGGATCTCCGCCTCGGGGAACAGGTTGCGGAACAGGGGCGCAAAGGTGCCTGCGCCCATGAACAGGGTTTCCTGACGCCCGCGCGCGTGCAGCAGGCGGTCGGTGAACACATGGCCGCGCTCGGTATCGGCACAGAGCTGAATCTCATCGACCGCGAGAAAATCGACCTGCCGCTCAAGGGGCATGGCTTCAACGGTACAGACGAAATAGGACGGTAGGCGGGGAATGATCTTTTCTTCGCCGGTAATCAGGGCGACGGCCTGAGGGCCTTTTTGTTTGACCACGCGGTCATAGACTTCGCGGGCCAGAAGCCTGAGGGGCAGGCCGATCATGCCGGTGCCGTGGCCCAGCATCCGCTCAAGGGCATAGTGGGTCTTGCCCGTATTGGTCGGCCCCAGAACCGCCGTCAGACGGGCCGTTTCCCTCAGCGGGCGGGGCAGGGACACAGAAGGGGAAACAGGATCAGGCACAATCGATATGTAGCCAGCGAAAACGGCTTTGAAAAGACCTGAGCGAAAAGAAGCGGGGCGGGCGCCGCAAAGATTAACACAGTGTTACGTACATGCGGAACGACCGGGAAACGAATCATGACCGAATCAGTGACATCGCGCTATTCCGATTCTGTTCTATACCATATGTGGGGGATAAAATCCACATTAACCATACAGATGGTTTTGCCGGTGTAAAACATGGCGCAAGGGCTTCTCAGGGCGCTACGGATTATGCTAGAGCCTTCTGGCGACGGCCCCTTAGCTCAGCCGGATAGAGCAAGGCTTTCCTAAAGCAGAGGTCGGGGGTTCGAGTCCCTCAGGGGTCGCCAATGTTTTCAATGACTTATGGTGTTTGTGCGCCTGCCCCTAAAAGGGTGGGGACGCTAGGGGGACGCTTAGCGCACACGGTCGCGGATCGGGGACGCAAACACCTGCGGCCTGAGCCTTCAGGTTTGAAGCGCGCTACAAGGCACCATGAAGCCGCCCTTTGCGCGTGCGTACGGGGGCGTTATCGACCTTGCAGCCTTTGGGTAACCTTAGGGCTATCGCGCGTGCGTACGGGGAATTATCGCCCGCGTGATGATCGGGATTAAATCGGGCAGCCGGAAATGTGCCGCTTGATTTCCTTTGATTGTTTTTCAACGTGCGTTTATCGGCGCTTTTGCAGTTTCGGCATTTACAAGGGGTAAGATGGTCAAGGCCAAGGGCTTGCAGGGCTAGTGCAATGCCTAAAGGGGCGGTTCGATGCCTAAACTTGAAACACATTTGGCTATTCGGTCTTGGTATCTTAATACCTTGAAAATTTATTTCACGGTCTGAAATGACGCTCTTACGGTCTGAAATGGCACCACCGTAACCGGCTTTAAGGGGCTTCACGGTCTGAAATGACACCACCGTCAGGCCCCTTATCCACAGATGAACGGTCTGAAATGACACCACACATATACATCTAGCCATAGGCAGTGTTTTTTTATGCGGCTTCATCATGATCATCATCAGCACCACCGCCGCCACCTTTACACCAAGCTCTGAAAGCATGGCTGGCTTTTTGTCCTGAGCGGTCGCAATAGTGACAGGTCAGTCGATATTCCGGGGCCAGCCGTACCTTGCAGGAAAAGCTGCTTGCCTGAGTGCGTTCGATCAAGCCCCGCTCGATGAGGACATTCAGCGAGGCCATGACGGTGTTCTTATCGGCGTGACATTCAGAAGCCAGATCACGCACAGAGGCAGCCAGATAGCCGTTATTCGTGCCGTCATAGCGTTGCGTTATGGCTATGTAGATTGCCCGTGCGGCTGGCTTGAGGCTCTGCCATGCTTCTGATTTCAGCAGATGGGTGAACAACTGAACAAAGGGAGGGCCGGATTTCCTCCGGCCCCTGCTATTGTGGCGCGCCATCAGGTCTTTCCCTCCGACTTAGCCAGCAGGCCCATTTCACGGGCCTTACGTTCGGCTTCCTGAAGGGCATGAATCAGGTCAGGCAACAGCATGACGTTGACCGCCACCCCCTTGCCCGTCGGCATAAACACCTTGCCGGTGGTGAACATGCCAAACACCCGTATGTCGCATAGGTCATGCCCCTTGAAGTGTTGAAGGCACACACGGATTTCTTCGGAGGCGTTCTTCTGGATTGCGGCTATCTGGGCGGGCAGGGTCATTGCTTGCCCTCCAATGCCCTCAGAAGGGCCGTAACGTGGCGCTGGGCGGCACGAACGCATTGGAGGCGGTCAAGGGCCTTATCGGCCTCTTTCGCTTCTATGAGCCATCTGAGGGCCATTCTGAGGCTATGCGGGTTTTTCATGCCGCCACCTCACTTTCAGGGCGGTGGACAATGCGCCATTTGATTGCGCGTTTGCCACCTTCGCCAATGCCACGCAGGCCGCTGTCTTCGATCAGGCCCATGCGGGCCAGCTCGGAGCAACGGGGACGCACGGACATAAGCAAATCATGCCCACCGGCATCATGCAGGCATCTTGTGATTTGTTCCGGTGTCAGGGGGCTTCCGACGATTTGCAAAACCGCATAGACCCGTTCGCGTTGTTTCGGGGCTTCAGCCGCTTTCGCCAAAGCCGCCAGGCGGGAGGTTTCACCTGTAGCGTCTTTGCGCCAGCGGGGAAGGCCAGAGAAGTCGGGCTTAGACATGCGCGCCCCCCAGTCCGGCAAGGTCGCACACCGCCGCCGCATGAGCCTGAGAAAGGCCAAAGCGGCAACGTAAGCGGCGAACATGAAGGGGCTTGCGCGCCTCAGGAATGTTGCTATCGCTTTCAAGGTTTCCGCCGATTAGCAGAACACCTTTGAGGCCCCCGGACATTGCGCCGGGGGTTTTCGTTATCTGGGCCATGAGGATTACGCCGCCTCCCCTTGGTCAGAGGTGGACGCCCTCGGGCCGGTGGTGATGCTTGCGGCCCAAGCGTCCAGATCAGCCGGGGCATAAAGCGGCCAGCGACCGGCAAGGCGGAAGACGGGGCCACC
>Ga0222423_1000133_pt1 | contig 71295 bp, 79 predicted proteins | sample 3A0metagenome_FD_182472 | JGI IMG/M metagenome (GOLD analysis project Ga0222423, IMG submission 182472) | Enriched microbial communities from leaf-cutter ant dump, University of Wisconsin, Madison, United States - 3A0 (version 2) | ecosystem: Environmental > Terrestrial > Nest > Insects nest >...
AACCACCTTGGCGTGTACGGGATGTTCTTTGGCGTGGTTGGCGTGCTCGCGACCACGGTGCTGTACGTCACCGGCGGCGGCCTGTGGTGGCTCAACGCCGGACTGGGCGGCGCGGGCGCCTACTACGGTTGGCGCGGCGTCAACGCGAGCCGCAACCGGCTCGCCACCAACGGCCGGCTGGCGATGACGGGCGGCATCCTGGGGCTGCTCGCGTTTGTGGGCGCGGTTACGTGGCTGGTGATCATCGGCTTCATCGTTTCGTCGGCCGGGCGCATTGCGTGGGGTGGGTAGCGGCTAGCCCCACACCACCCGCGCCTCGCGCCCCACAAACGCGCCGTACGCCGCGAACTCGCGCTCAAACGCATTCTTGTCCGACGCTGTGGTCGCCATAAACATGGTCGTCGCCACGTCCACGGTGCGGGCCTTGAGCGTGCGCTTCCAGGTTCCCACCACCTGTCCGTTGCGCACCATGGTGGACCTGAACACCCCGTTGCCGCCGGGAACCACGGCGCCAAAGTGCTCGGGATTGAGCAGGAGCGAGCGGTCGCCGTAGCCCAGCATGTATTCGTCGAAGCCGGGCAGCACCAGGTGGCCGCGCACCGCGTTGCCTGAGTCCACCACCTCCGCGGCCGCGAGCATGGGCCCGGCGCTGGTCTCCACCGCCACGAGCGCGTCCCCGGCGCCCGCGATCCCCTCGCGGCACTCGCGCAGGCCAAGCCCCGTCCACCGCGAGAAGTCCTTCTCAGTGGCCGGTCCGTGGGACTGGAAGTACCGCTGTGCCAGGATCGCGAGGCCTTCCTCGCGCGAGGGCGTGGCAGGGTGCGGCACCCACTCGCCGAGCCCCACAAACGTGTGCTCCTTGCCGCGCGGCGGACCCTGGCACAGCGCGCCCACTTGGCACGCGTACCACAGCAGGTGGTAGCTGACCTGGCCCGCGGTGGGCAGCCCGCCCTCGGCCAGGACGGCAACGCATTCGTCTCGCGTGAGCACGCGCCCTCCGCGCAGGGCATCCTCGAGCAGCGACACCGCGTGGTCGGCGAACTCCAGCGTGATGCCAAGGAACGCCCGCCGCGCCGCACCGCCCGCGAGCGGCTTCTTGGCCATGAGCGCCACCATCCAGGCAGCGTCGCGCGCGGGCACAAAGTGCACGGTGCCGCGCATGGGCCACGTGCGCAGCACCTCGCGACGCTCCTGCGCGGCCTGCACATCCGCCTCCGTCAGCCCCGCACACCGCACGCCGAACGACCACGCCCCGCTCGCGAGGTCTTGTGCCTGCATCGCCCCAAACCATTCGGCAACCGAGAGCACCGAGCGCGCCCCAGCCCGCCCCAGCAAGAGTGAACGCAACCGCACCCGGCGCACGTCAGCGTCGGACATGCTGGAAAGCGAGGTGCCAGTTGCCATGCTCGTGACCCTACGCCGTAGCTGTGACACGCAATAGCCTCGCCCCATGACCGGTTGGGCGCACTCGCGGACTGAGCGAGACACGCGCGCGGGCGTGCGCGCCGAGATCGCCGCCTGGCTCCCCGCCGCCGCCGACTCCCCGCGCTACACGCGCCTCGCCACCGCCATGCTGGACGACCCCGAGATGCTCGACGTCGTGGCAAGCATCGACAACCTGCCGCCCATGAATCTTCTCTTTGGCGCGGTGCAGCTGCTGCGCGGCGGCCCGCTCCCGGACCTGCCCTACGGCGAGTTCCGCGAGTTCGTGCTGGGGCGGCGTGCGGACATTGTGGAGATTGGCTGCACTCGCCGCACGCAGACCAATGAGGTCCGACGCTGCGCGGCCATCCTGCCTTTCCTCGCCGACGCGGTGGCCGGGTTTGGTGCGGGGCTGGGTCCGGTGCATGTGGTGGACGTTGGCGCGTCGGCGGGGCTGAATCTGTGCCTGGATCTTTATGCGTATGACTATGGCGACGTGCAGGTGGGGGCGGGCGCACTCACTCTCGCCTGCGAAAACCGTGGCGGCTTTGAGGTGCCGCGGGAGGTCCCGCGGTTTGCGACGCGTACGGGGCTGGATCTGGCGCCCGTTGATGTGGAGGATGCGGATGCGGTGGCGTGGCTCGAGGCGCTCGTGTGGCCCGAGCAGTCCGAGCGGCTGGAACGGCTACGGGCCGCGATCGCGATTCGGCGCGAGACGGATGTGACGATGGTGGCGGGCGACGCGGTGGACACGCTGCCGCGCGTGGTTGCGGGCCTGCCGCCGGGGCCGGTGCTGATCTTTCACACGATTGCGCTGTATCAGATGCCTTCACGCGCGAGGGAGGAGCTGGACAGCATCGTGGTGGATCTCGCGCGCGAGCGGCCGCTCGCGCGCGTGTCCTTGGAACCGCGCCCCGGCGCGACGTATCCGCTGATTCACCTGGGCCCGCGGCCGTATGACAGCGCTCCCGTGGCGCAGGCTCATCCGCATGGCGCCTGGATCGCCCGCCCGGTGTAGGCGCGGGCCAGCGCCCGCGCTGGCCCGCGTACCCTTTTGTCATGACCGCCGACACGATTGTTGCCGTGTCGGGCGCCATCCGCGACCTTTCCATGGCTGGGGTCGTTGGCGCCCTCATTCTGGTTGCCACGTGCCTCCCGGCGCGCTCGCTCGCGAGCGAGCGCGCCATCCTCGTGGGCAGGATCTCCTCGATCGTCTGGGTCGCCTCGGCCTTCACCTACAGCCTGGCCACGTACGCCTACATCCGCGACTCTGGCGTGGACGTCAACCGCTTCCTCCAGGAGTGGTGGAGCTACTCCAATTCGGTGGAGCTGCTGCAGGCGCACCGCCAGGTCATCGTGGGTGCGCTTGTGGCATCGGTGATGGTTGCCCTGGTACGCGGGCCACTCCTCGCGGGGTGGAGCCTCGTGCCGGTGGTCTGGGCCCTTGGCTGGCTGGCGCAGACGGGCCACGCAGCGGGTTCCGTTGACCATCACCTGGCGACGTCGGCGATGTTCCTGCACCTCGCCGGGGCCACGCTGTGGGTTGGCGTGATCGGGGTGATGGCGTTGCTGCGCCGCCCGCTAGGAACGCACGCGAAAGATGTGATGCGCCGCGCCTCCCGCGTGGCCATCTGGGGCGCCATCCTCGTGATCGTCTCCGGCATCGCCAACGCCTGGCTGCGCCTGGATTCCCCATCCGAGCTCTTCACCACCTCCTACGGCGCAATGCTCACCGCCAAGATCGCGCTCATGGCGCTCGCGATCGCGCTCGCGGTGTGGCATAGAGCACGCACTCTTCCTCGCCTCAGCGAGGCGATGGTGGCGGCCAGGTTCTGGCGCGTCCTCAGCGTTGATGTGGTGGCGTTGGTGGCGATCATGGGCATTGCCGGCGTGCTGTCCACCATGGCGCCTCCGGTGAATGCGCTTCCGGTCATCGACCCCACCCCCGCGTATTACCTCACGGGCTATCCGCTGCCGCCGCAGCCCAGCGCCTGGAACTGGATGGCGCTGTGGCGGCTGGACATCATCTCCGCTTTTGTCTTTGTCACGGCCGGTGTCATGTACGTGCGCTGGGTGGTGCGGCTGCGCAGGCGCGGCGACGCCTGGCCCGTTCACCGCACCATCCTGTGGTTGCTCGGCATCCTCACGCTCATCTGGGTAAGCCAAGGCGCCCCGGCCATCTACGGTCAGGTGATCTTCTCCGGTCACATGGTGGAGCACATGGTGCTTGTCACGGTGGCGCCGATCCTCTTGGCGGTGGCCGCCCCCATCACACTCGCGCTTCGTGCGCTCCCCGCGCGCCACGATGGCTCGCGCGGCCCACGTGAGTGGCTCCGCGGCCTCGTGGAGTCACGGTTTATGAAATTCGTCTCGCACCCCGTGGTCGCGGCGGTGAGCTTTGCCGCCGCCCTCATCGTCTTCTACTACTCGCCTCTGTTCGAGTTCACGCTGCGCAATCACGCCGGTCATCTGTGGATGATGGTGCACTTCGCGATCGTGGGTTACCTGTTCGCCAATGCACTGATCGGCATTGACCCCGGCCCCTCGCGCCCCCGCTTCCCCATGCGCGTGGTGCTCCTGTTTGCCACGATGGCCGCGCACGCGTTCTTTGGCGTTGTGCTCACCACCTCGCAGGTGCTGCTGGCACCCACCTGGTTTGGGCTCATGGGCCGCACCTGGGGGCCCGACGCTATTACCGACCAGCAATACGGCGGCCAGTTGGCATGGGGCATGGGTGAGCTGCCGGTGGTGGTGCTGGCCATTCTTGTGGTCACCATGTGGCGCAGGGCCGACGCTCGCGAGACTGCACGCCTTGACCGCAAGGCGGATCGCGACCACGACGCGGAGCTTCGTGCGTACAACGAGATGCTCGCGCGGGTGTCGCAAGAGGACCACGATCGGGGCCTCTAGAGCCACCTGTCATCCACAAATTTCCTCCACAGGGGTGTGAACGGCGGCCGCCATATGCGTGACGTCGGTGGACAACCGTGTGGGCAAAAGGTGGACAAAAAATTGGGTCGATTTCGCCTTGCACGCCCCCCTAGAGGCGAGTAGACCTATCCACATCGAGAGGGACATTCACCGATCGATGAGGGACCGGAATCACCGGAACCGCGGGTCTTCGGATTGGCGGGGAAGGCCTTCGGAGGTCCCGCCGAACGCGGAGTCTGCGGACGATGCGGGAGGCGAGTCCACCCCTCGGTCGCCACCTAGGAAGGCGACCACAGCCCACGCGAGGCTCGCAGGGACCGGGAGACCGGGACCGGCGAGGCGCATCGGGTCCGGGAGACCGGGCGCGGTGCAGGTCGGGGCTCTTCGGGAGACCGGAGGCTCGGCACTCGGGTGGTTCGGCAGTTGTGAGACCGCCGGGCTAGCGCCCGGAGGTGGAACGGCAGCCGGGCCGAGCGGGATCGACCGGGGCCCCTTCTGGGGGCCACGGCCGGATCTCGACCGGGGCACAGACTCTCCTTGTGAGGGTGCGGTGAATGATCCGATCGGACGCTTCGGACAACGTTGGTCCACTTCAAGGCGGCTGCTCGCAAGGCGGTCGACGCGAACTGTGGGTGACGGCACAGGGACTGGCGGCCCGTAGCGTCGGCCGAGAGGTCACCCCCACGGGGGTGAAGCCGCATCGTCAATCGCGGCCGTCGCCTCGCCGGGTAACACCGGACGTGGGCGAGAACTCTCAGGTCATGGCAAGGCCCCCCGGACTCCTATTCCGGGGGGCCTTCGCCTTGCCTGCTGGCTTGTCAAGCCGCGTGTGACAACGCTAGGCGCCCCGGGTCTGGTTCCCGCGAAGGCGCGCCGGCCCGCGCTCTACTCGCCCAGTCGCGAGCCGTCGCCTACCGTTTGGGGCGAGCCGGCGTCGGGCAGTGTGACGGCACCGGTGACGGTGACGTCCCGTCCAAAGGTCCAGTCACCGCGGACGGTGAGTGACGTGGCGCCGCGCAGCGAGGGCGCCCCGTGGGGGAAGCGGGCGTCGAAGCCGGCCATGGTCTTGTAGTGCCGGGAGTCGAGGTCCACGAGCGGCGCGGCATCCGCGGTGAGCCGCAGCGCGCCGTCGGCGTCTACGCGGTAGGCGTCGGAGCGCAGCAGGAGCAGGTCGTTGGTGGTCTTGACGGGCAGGAAGCGGTCGCGACCAACGACGATGGCCGTGGCGCCCTCGAAGACCTCGATGGCCGCGCCCATGGCCGTCTCGATTTGATAGACCTGCGGGCTCGTGGGGTCGGTGGGATCCACGGTCTTGACGTTGCGGATGAGCGGCAGGCCGAGCACCGCGCCGCGCTCGGTGAGCGCGGCGTACAGCCGCTCGAGGTCGAACCACAGGTTGTTGGTGTGGAAGAAGGGGTGGCGGAACTCGTCGGTGAAGAAGTCCATCTCATGCGGTGCGGTCTGGGCGGTGTCGCGCAGGATGAGGCGGCCGTCGGTTTTGCGAATGGCGAGGTGGCCGCCCTTCTTGTCGGCGAGCGTGCGCGGGCACAATTCCGCCGCGTAGGGGGCGCCTGACGCTGCGAACCAGCCCGCGATGCGCGGGCTTGGCACGGCGCCCAGGTTGTCGGAGTTGGAGGCGGAGGCGTAGCGGAAGCCGGCCTCGAGAAGGCGCTCGAGGACGCCGGAACCCAGGAGCGCGGTGTAGATGTCGCCGTGGCCGGGAGGGCACCACTCGAGGCTTGGATCCTGGGGCCAGCTGACGGGGGTGAGGTCGTCAACGCGCAGCTTGGGCTCGGCGTTCTGGAGGAAGTCGAGGGGCAGGCCGTCCACCGCGAGGTCCGGATGCGCGGCGAGCGCCGCGAGTGAATCGTCCCTGGTACGGAACGAGTTCATGAGAATCAGCGGCACGCGGGCACCGGTTGCGGCGCGCGCCCGGCGCACCTGCTCCACGATCAGGTCAAGGAAGGTCGCATCGCCCCGTACCGGCAGCAGGGACTTGGCGCGGTCCATGCCCATGGAGGTGCCGAGGCCGCCGTTGAGCTTGATGATCGCGGTCTTGGAGAAGGCCTCGTTGGCGTCGGTGTCACTGATGGAGACGTCTGCGAGGGCATCGGGATTGAGCAGGGGCTCGATGGTGTCTTCGAGGATGAGCCCCGTTGCTCCCTGCTCGAGCTGGGCGTAGTAGTGGGTGAAGACATCGATCGCCGCACCGCTGATGTGTGCCGCGCGCATCGCGTCCTGTGCCTGCGAGAGTCCGTCTGCGCTCATGATGGCGAGCCTAGTCGATTGCCATTGGGACCGGTCCCAGTCCCGAACCAAGAACTGGACATTTCCGGCGCTTATGCCTAGCGCTCAAGGCGTTGGGGCGGGATGATGGGCACAGGCCGCGAACTGTGGCCCACATCACACGACGAGGTATGCACGCCGGGGCCCGGACTCCCTCAGCGCTCGGGACCACTCGAACGAGATCGGCGCCGCAGCCTTCGTCACACACAGAAGGAAGCACTCTCATGGACAAGTGGACCATCCTCTCCAACAGCAAGGTTGTTCGTGTCTCGGCGTCTGCCGCGACCCTCGTGGCGGTTGCCGCGATCGCCGGTGCCGGCTGGAAGTGGGTCTAGGCCGTAGGGCTTGGCTCCATCCCTCACATCTCATTCATCAGATCTAGACGATTTCAGAAGGAAGCATTCTCATGGACAAGTGGACCATCCTCTCCAACAGCAAGGTTGTTCGTGTCTCGGCGTCTGCCGCGACCCTCGTGGCGGTTGCCGCGATCGCCGGTGCCGGCTGGAAGTGGGTCTAGCCCTCAACTTCTAGCCCTAGGCGGTCGTTATATTGAGCGGAGCTCTCATGAACACCAAGACCGCTTGCAGGACGAGTAGGGCCGCGAGTGACGCGGCCCTGTTCGTCGCGCCCCGGTGTGCCGCATACCAGCGGCGGTCTGCGGGGCATGAGACGCGTTCGCCATGACCGCGCAGCAGGGCGTCCACGACGCAGCCCCCGCTCGGCGACCGGCGGCGTTCTCGCGCCTCGACGGCTATGTGGCCGTGGTTGCTGCGTTCGGTATCGCGGCCATGGTGCTCATCGTGTTCTTCACGCAATGGGCCAGCACGTTCGCCGTGGTGCCGCTGTGGACCACCCTGGTGCTCGCGTTCGCGGCCGTCATCGGCGAGGTGCGCCCCATCCACCTTCCCCGCGCGGGAAGGGAGGATCGCACGCTATCCACGAGCGCGCCGTTCGTATTGGCGCTCGTCGCCGTTGCCGGCGTGGGCGTGGCCGTGGCTGTACAGGTCATCGCGAGCGTCACCGACGACCTGCTCAACAGGCGCGAGTTCAAGAAGTCGCTGTTCAACACCTCGCAATACACGCTGAGCGTGCTGACCGCGGGTGCCATCTACGGATGGCTACGCGGCGAACCCGTCTTTGCCTTCCCCACCTCCGTGGACTCGCAAGACATCGGCCCGCTCCTGGTAGCGGGCGCAGCCATGTTCATCGTCAACTGGCTGCTCGTGGCCGGCGTGGTGTCAATCGTCACGCGCCAGCGGCTCATCGCGGTGCTGCGCCAGGATCCGCGCACATTCGTGGTGACGAACCTGGTGTTGCTGTCTATCGGCGGCATCGCCGCGATCGTTGCCGTGGATGGCATCGTTGCTTTGGCGCTTCTCGCGGCCCCGGTGATCGCCGCCCACCTGTTTGCAGCGTCGGCCGCGCGGCACGCCTATGAAGCCACCCACGACACCCTGACGGGACTGGGCAACCGCAGCCAGCTGGAACACGAGATTGCGCGGGCGCTTGCCGCCGCCCAACGCGCCCAGCACGAGGGGCCCGGGCTGGTACTGCTGGACCTTGACCACTTCAAGGACATCAACGACGCTCTTGGCCACCCGTTTGGCGACAAGGTCCTCCGGCGCGTTGCGGAGGAGCTCCGGGCTGCCGCGCCCGGTACGGCGTCGGTGCACCGCCTTGGCGGTGACGAGTTTGCGATGGTCATCAACGATGGCCCCATGGAGACGGCCGACGCTGCACGCGCCGTTCTCGCATCGCTCGACACCCCGGTGCGCATCGACGACCTCGAGCTGCTGGTGCGGGCCAGTGCCGGCGTGGCGATGGCGCCGTCCCACGGCACCTCCACCGAAGAGCTCATGAAGCACGTGGACATTGCGCTGTATCACGCCAAGCTCGAGCGCGACCGTATTAGCGTCTACTCGCCCGACTTCGACATCAACACCGTGGAGCGGCTCCAGCTGCTCGCGGACCTGCGCACCGCCATCGATGTGGGCGAATTGCACGTGGTTTACCAGCCCCAATTTGCGCTCGACTCGCGCACCATGGTGGGAGTGGAGGCGCTCGTGCGCTGGCGCCATCCGCGCCGGGGCGAGGTCACGGCGGAAGAGTTCATCGCGCTCGCCGAAAGCTCCGGACTGGTGGTGCCGCTCACGGACTACGTCCTCGATGCGGCGCTACGGCAAATCTCCCTCTGGCGCGCGCAGGGGCACCAGCTGCGGATGGCCGTCAACCTCTCCGCGCGGCTGCTGTCTGATCTTTCCCTGCCCGAGCAGATCGCCGGCGCGTTGCGGCGCCACGGCGTGCCAGCGTCGGCCCTGGTACTGGAGGTCACGGAAACCGGAATCATGGCCGATGCCGTACGTGCGGACACCGTGGTGCGTGCCTTGCGTGCGCTGGGCGTGGCGATTGCCATCGATGACTACGGCACGGGAAACGCGTCCCTCAACTACTTGAAGCGGCTCGAGATCGACGAACTCAAGATCGACCGCTCGTTCGTCAGCACCATCGGCACCGAGAGCCACGACCTCATCATCGTTCGCTCCACCATCTCGCTGGCAAACTCGCTGGGGCTGCGGGTGGTGGCCGAGGGCGTTGAGGACGAGCAGACGGCGCAATCGCTCGCCGCGCTGGGATGCCCCATAGGGCAGGGGTACTACCTTGCCGAGCCATCCCCGCCGCACCTCATCGAGGCGCTCTTCGCGGGCGCTCACGGCGCGGCGACCTAGCCCGCCGTGCTGGTCCTTGTGCTCGGCGCCCTCGGGGTGCTGTCGCCGCTCGTTGCCGGCCGCTGGCCCGCCGGACTGCTCCTCAACCGGTGGCGGCTTCCCGTGCTCATCTGGGCGGCGTTCATCGTGCAGGTGGTGGTGCTTGCGGTGTCGATGCCGCATTGGCTTGCCGCCGTGCTTCACGTGGTGACCTATGTGGCGGCGGTGGCGTTCCTGTGGCTCAACCGCCGCTTCCCCGGCGCGTGTGTGGTGGGGGCGGGCGCGCTGCTCAACGGCGTGGTCATTGCCCTCAACGGCGGCACCCTGCCCGCGTCGGCGGCGGCGGTTGAGCGTGCGGGGCTCACTCGCGACGGCGGGTTCGCCAACTCCGCGGTGCTCGACAATCCCGTACTTCCGTGGCTGGGTGACGCGTTTGCGTGGCCTGCGCCGATGCCGTTCGCCAATACGTTCAGCGTGGGAGACGTACTCATCGTGGTGGGCGTGTGGATCGCGGCGTGGAGCGGCTCGCGGCGCCTTGGCGCGGGTTGAGGGTGCGCCTTCAGTAACCCGCGCGAAATTTGCTGACCCGCGGAGCACACCAGGCATGATGCGCGCGGCGGGGCAAATTTTGCGCAGGTTACGTGCCGGTTTGGGACTGGAGCGGGTGACGGGAATCGAACCCGCGCTATCAGCTTGGGAAGCTGAAGTTCTGCCATTGAACTACACCCGCGGTGTGGGCTCCATGATAGCCACGTCTGCGCAGTGCCTCCGCTCCACACCCGCTACGAGGCGGGCTTGGCAACGAGCGAGAACGAGGCCGTCACGGACTGACCCGGCTGCACCACCAGCAGATTCGCCGAGTGAATACCGCGCTCTGCCAGGTTAAACGCGTCATTGGCGTTGCTCACCGGCTCCACGGCGAAGAACGGCTGACCCTGAGGGATGTAGACCACCGCGTGGCTCAGTGTGTCGTCCGCCTCGACGTCCACATCCAGCACCCCGGGCCACGTGATGGTTGCCAACGTGGGGGACGTGCGGGCCGTGTAGCAATCGTCAACAAAGGCGCCGCCAATGACGCGAGACGCCCGGAAGTCGGCGTCGGGCCTGATGTCGCCGGCCTCGCCAAAGGGAATGCAGCCCTCCGCCGCGTACGCCTGATCCACGTTGAGCTGCAGGTGTGCCGTGGGCGAGCCCGCCACCGAGCGCACAAAGTACGGGTGATGGCCAAACCCGGCGGGGAAGGTCTCATGGTCCGAGTTGGTGATGCCGTACGTCCACGTAAACCGCTCGCCCTCGAGGCGATACGTGAAGCGTGCCGTGAACGTCCACGGGAAGTTCACGCCATACACGTCGCGCGAGGCGAACTCGAGCACGGCATGCGTCCCCGACGCCTCGGCAACCGTCCACGGGTACTCGGAGCCCGTGCCGTGAATCGCGGTGCCGTCCGCGTGGTTCACACGCAACTGGTACGTCTTGCCCGCCCAGCGCAGTTTGCCCTCGGCGATGCGATTGGACCATGGCACCAAGGGGTACGACGCTGTGTCCGGGGCCACGCCGAGCGACTCCGTGGGCGTGGGGCGCAGCACGTCGTGCCAGGCGCCATTGACGAGCGTGCGCCCGTACGCGACGGAACCTCCAGTGGAGGGCAGCAGGCCCACCTGCCAGTGGTCGTTGGCCAGTTCGAGGATGTCGGTCATGGGCCCATTGTGGCGCACTCCACTCGCCACCGGTGGGCATGGGCCCGGGTGCTCGCTAAGGTTGTGGCAAATCAATCCGCGAGGGGACCACCATGACCGAGAACACACCCGCTGAGCCGGCCGTGCCCGCTGAGCCGGCCGCCGTAGCGCCCGAAGGGTACGTCCCGCCCGCGCCGCAGGCCCCACCCGCGTACGTCCCGCCCATGCCGGAGGCCGCACCGGTCGTTGCCGCAGCGTCGGCCTACGACCCGGTTCCGTTGCAGGCGCAGGTGGACACCTCCCGCAACTGGATGGGTGTCATCTCGCTGGTGTTTGGCATCATCGGCGGCTCGGTGATCGCGATCGTGTTTGGCATCCTGGGGCTCGTTGCCGTGAAGAGCGGCAAGGCCAGCAACAAGGGAATGAACATTTGGGGCATCGTGCTGGGCGCGGTGTGGATCGTGGTGACGATTGTGCTGTTCGTGGCGCTGGTGGTGTTTGCGGCCACCTCCGTGGACACCAACACCATGAAGAGCGCCGAGGTGGGCGACTGCTACACCAGCACGGTGCAGTTCACCAGCGACCTCGTGGATGTCAACCCGGTGTTCGGCTCGTGCGCCGTTGGCACCAACGCCGAGGTCTACTACGTGGGCGAGTTCGACAGCACCACGGGCCCCGACGACGCCGAATTCACGAGCGACTTGTTGGACTTCTGCACCTCGGACGCGGCCGTTGCCTACGTGGATCCCGACGTGGCCTACGACTACTTCGTGGAGTACTACATCCCGTACGCCACCACGTGGAACATCGCTCCGCACACCGTGGTCTGCGGGCTGTCGACGTCTGAGGGCACCATCGATCCGGGCGCGGTGCTGAACGACTAGGCCTCAACGCCTCGCTCGCGCGTAGCCTGGCGCCATGAGCCGTCGAGGCACGTGGGCCGGGGCGATGCTCGCCGCGACCACGGCGTGTGCGGTGCTTCTCGGTGCATGCGCTCCGCATGGGCCGGACCCCACGGTGAGTGATCGGCCGGGGCGCGTGACGGAGGCATTCGCCGACATCGCCTTCCCACGCACCCTGCAGGCGGAACGGCTCGTCGAAGTGCGCGTGCTGACTCCGAGCGACGCGCACGTGGTGGTGACGTCTGCGCGGCTCGAGTCGCCGCTTTTCGCGGATTCGCCCACGCGCGACGGCGAGGTGAGGCTGTTCCCGGACTGGACCAATCGCGTCCGGGTGCCGCTGGGTACAGCGTTGTGCCCTGCACCTGCGGGCGAGACCTCGGTGGCGTTGACGCTCAGCGTGGATGGGCGCTTGGTCACCGAGACGCTACGCGGGGACGATTCGGTCTTGCGCCAGATCAACGCAGAGGAGTGCGCGCAGCAGGCCGTGCTCGATGTGGCGACACCCAGCTTTGGGCCGATTATCAGGCAGGACGCGGCGTCCCTCGAGACGACCATCGTGGTGACTCGCGGCGCTGAGAGCCGCGACCAGCCCGTCACGCTGACGTCGATGACGGGGAACATCGTGTTCATCGTGAGGCTTGGGGACCCGCGGCAGTTGGCGCCGGGCATGGACGCGCTCGCGGTGCCGGCGGAGGTGACGGTGGGGCGCTGCGACCCCCATGTCTTTGCCGAGAGCAAGAAGACCTTCGTCTTCCCCGTGATGCTCGCGGTGGGTGCTGCAGAGCCCGCGTACGTGGAGATTCAACCCGATCCTGCCGCGCGCGGTGCCCTGCAGCGACTCTTTGAGGATTGCGTGGGGAGGTAGCCGGGTCGGCCTCACCCCCCTCACCCCCTTCACCCCCTTCACCCCCCGCGAATGTGCGTCTCAGGCACTGTTTGCGGGCTTCCAGGCTTCCTGCGTGCGCCTTAGGCACTCACTCGGCTAGAGACCCAGGTGCCGGGGGAGGTGCAGCCTCGCCGGGTCGCGCTCACGGTGGGCTCCGGATTCTGTGCCGCAGACGCACACAGCGTGCGCAAGGTCCCGGATTCCGTGCCGCAGACGCACATTCGCGGGGGGTGAAGGGGGTGAGGTGCGGGGGTGCGCGGGGTGACGGGGTGACGGGCGGGGGTGCGGGTTGAGGGGCGGGGTTGCGGGGGTTGAGGGGCGGGTTGAGGGACGGGGTTGAGGGGCAGAGTGAGGCGCGCGGGTCAGCCAAGCGACTCGAGCGCGTCCCCCAGCATCTCCATGAGCTGACGGCTGCCCTCTTCGCGCCCCGTGCCTCCGGCCGGGCCGTCAAGGTGAATCCCGTGTTCGGTGAAGGTCAGCAGCGTCCCGCCTTCCACCGGCTCAAAGGTGATGCACGCCGCAGAGCCTGACAGCGGTGCGTCGTTGAGCGTCATCACATACGTGTAGACGATCCTCTCCCCGGGCACGATGTCCGCATACGTCGCATCGAAGGTGGTGGTGATGCCGTTGCCGTGGTCGGACCATGCCCGCTCGCGGCCTCCCACGCGGAAGTCCCACGTGTCGTTGCCCGTGCTGAAGTCCTCGTTCGCGCCAAACCACAGCTTCTTCTTTGCGGGGTCGGAGAACATCTCGTACACGGCGTGCGGCGGGTGCGGATAGGTGCGGGTGATGGTGAAGTCGTGGTGTGCCACAGTCATGTCAGTTCTCCTTGGGGTAGAGGGATTCCATGGCCGCACCCAGGCGGTCAAAGCGGGTGTGCCACGCGGCCTCATGCGCGGCGATCCAGTCGCGCACGTCACCGAGTCCCGCGAGTCGCGGCTCGACCACGCGCGCCCTGCCCTCCTTGCGGCTCGTGACAAGACCGGTGTCCTCCAGGTAGTTCACGTGTTGCAGCACCGCGCTGAGGGTCATGTTGAGCGGTTCGGCGAGTTCGGACACGGTGGCCGGCCCCGCGCTGAGTCGGCTCAGCATTGCCCTGCGTCCGGGGTCCGCGAGGGCCTGGAAGGTGCGGTCAAGGTGTCTGGACGACGCTGTGGCGGTCATGGCTTCATGGTGCACCCCCCGCTCGCCAATAGTCAAGTAAATACTTAAGTAACAGCCCTTGACCCTCCCCTTGCGGGAGACTCCAGTGTGGTTGCCATGCACCAGGACGAGCTCATCAGCATCGGCGAATTCGCCGCGCTGACCCGCCTCTCGATCAAGGCCCTTCGCCTCTACGACGAGAACGGCCTGCTCGCCCCCGCGCATGTGGACCCGGCGTCCGGCTACCGGTACTACCGGCGCAACCAGCGCAATCGGGCCATCCTCATCGGAGACCTGCGGCGCGTTGACGTTCCCCTGTCTCTCATCGCCCGCATCCTCGACGGCGACGACGCGCTCGCGATCTACCAAGACTGGTGGATCACGGAGGAGGAGCGCCACGTCTCACGCCGTGGGCTGGGCCACTACATCAAGGCGCGATTGCGCAGAGAGGGGCAGCCGCCCATGGACATCAAGACTCGCACCGTTCCCGAGCGCAAGCTCGCGGTGATCTCCAAAGAGCTCTTTCAGCCGCAGCTGACGGAGTTCATCATGACCGCGTTCCACGAGCTCTTTCAGTGGGCGGAGCGCAACCCGGGCCTGCGCGCCCTCAACACCACGCCCCAAGACCCCACCTATGTCATCTTTCACGGCCCCGTGACGCCTGACGCCTCGGCGCTCGTAGAGGTGTGCATCGTCATCGACGGCCCGGCGGAGCCGGAGGGTGCCATCGTCCTCAAGCGCGAGCCTGAGCACGACGAGGCCTACACCACCCTCACTCGCGAGGGCATCGAGTTCCCCACCATCCTCGCGGCGTACGACGCGGTGGCGATGTGGGTCATCGAGAACGGCTCGATGATCGATTCCCTGCCGTCTCGAGAGGTCTACTTTGCGGACGTCATCGAGATGCCCATGGATGCGCCCGTGTGTGACGTCGCCTACCCATTCCAGGCCAAGCAGTAGGGCCCGACGCTGGGGCCGGGTTGGCATGCACCCCCACCCGGCGCGTGGCTCGCTCAGCCCTGGCCGCGCGCGTTTTCTGCCTGCTGCTCGCCGATCTTGAGCTTGGCGTCTTCGCGTTGGGCCGCGTACGCCTCGGAGGTGGTGCGCCCATATGCAACCCGCACGAACGGCCGATGCATGGCGTAGCTGAGCTCGAGGTTCCAGTAGCGCTTGGACCACCATGCCGCCGCGAGCGCCACGATGGCCGTGGCGATGGCGCCAACGCCGATGGCCCATCGTGGGCTCATCACCTCTCCGATCCACCCCACGAGCGGAGAGCCCAGCGGCGTGGCGCCCATGAGCACCATCATGTACAGGCTCATGACGCGTCCGCGCATGGTGGGCGCGGTGGTGGTCTGCACCCAGGCATTGCACGTGGTGAGCAGGGTGATCGCAAAGAAGCCAACGGGGATGGTCAGCACGGCATAGGAGCCATAGGACGGGGCGAGCGCCATGAGCCCACTCGCCACACCAAAGAGCCCCGCCGCACCCACGATGTATCGCAGCCGTGGCCGGCCGCGCCGCGCGGCCGCGAGCGCCCCAGCGAGGGACCCGATCGCCATGATCGAACCCAGAATCCCGTACTCGCCCGCGCCTTTGTCGAACTCCACGCGAGCCATCAGCGCGCTCGTCATCTGGAAGTTCAGGCCAAGCGCGCTGACCACGGCAACGATGATCATGATGACGAGGATGTCTGCGCGTCGGCGCACATACCGGACGCCCTCGCGCACCTGGCCCTTGCGTCGGGCAACGCGCTCGTGCGGAATGAGTTCTGCCACCCGCATGACCATGAGCGCGATGATGGTGGCCACGAACGTCAGGCCGTTGATGAGGAAGACCCAACCGGTGCCAACAGCCGCGATGAGCACGCCGGCAATACCCGGGCCGATGAGCCGTGCGGCGTTGAAGCTCGCGGAGTTCAGGCCCACGGCGTTGGGCAGGTTGGGTGCCTCCACCAGCTGGGTGACGAAGGTCTGCCGTGCGGGGTTGTCGAAGGCGGAGACCACGCCAAGCGCGAACGCAAAGACGTACACATGCCACAGCTGCACGGAGTCCGTCAGCACAAGGGTTCCCAGAGCCACACCGAGCGCGCCGGCGGCGGCCTGCGTCACGATGAGCAGCTTGCGTGCATCGAAGCGGTCCACGATGACGCCCGCGTACGGTGACAGCAGCAGGAACGGCAAGAACTGCAATCCGGTGACGATGCCCACGGCGGTACCGGACTCGTTGGTGAGCGCGGTAAGCACCAGCCAGTCCTGGGCAACGCGCTGCATCCACGTCCCGATGTTCGACACCAGCCCGCCTGCGAGCCACAGGCGGAAGTTGAAGAATCGAAGGGAAGCGAAAGTCTGCATCCCTTCTATTGTCTCCCCGCTCGAGCGATGCGCATGACGCACCCCCATCACCCACTTACGGAACGATGCGCAGTACGAGCTTTCCCGCCACTCGCTTCGACTCGAGCCGCTCCAGGGCCGGTGCAAACTCCTCCCACGGGTAGACCCGCTCCAGCACGGGCCGCAGCTGCTCTTGCTCCACCCACGTGGCCACTCGCGCTAGGTCGTCGCCGGAATTCGAGGCCGAGACGGAGACGGCCCTTTGGGACACGAACGGTGACACCAGCCGCGGGCTGAACACCGACCACGCGGGCCCGAGCAGCTTGCCGCCCCCCACACCGCCCGCGGCCGCGTACACGCCGCGGCTGGACATGATGGCGCGCAGCCTGCGGAAGGAGGTGGTAGCGACCGTATCGAAGACGAGGTCAAACGTCTCACCGCAGTCCAGCACGCGCTCGCGGTCGTACGCGATGACGCGATCCGCGCCAAGATCGGCCACCATGGCCGCATTGCGCTGCGAGCACACCGCCACCACCCGCCCGGCGCCGAGGATGCGAGCGATCTGCACGGCCGCGTGCCCCACTCCACCCGACGCTCCGATGACCAGGGTGCGGGGAGCGTCGGGCAGGTTGGCGGTGCCCATGCCCGCCTGGGCAAGGCCCTGCATGGCGGTGAGGGCCACCATGGGAAGAGCGGCGGCTTCCTCGAACGTAAGGCCTACGGGCATGGCCACGACGCGGGTGGCCTCGGTGACGAGGAATTCGGCGCCGGCGCCACGCCATGCCTCGCCAAAGACGCGGTCGCCAACGTTGAGGCCGGTGACGCCCTCGCCCAGGGCGTCCACCACGCCGGCGTAGTCCTTGCACAACACCCTCTCGCCGGGACGGCGCAGGCCAAAGGACAGCCTGGCCAGCCAGGGATCTCCCAGGTAGAGGTGCCAATCGGCGGCGTTGAGCCCGGCGGCGTGCACGGCGATACGCACCTGGCCCTGACCCGGTTGAGGGATGGGACGCTCCACGATGCGCATCTGCGATGCGCCCGCGTAGGTGTCATAGATGAGGGCCTTCATGCGGCATTCCTTTGGGTGGTGGCGGTGTCCTTGGGGGCCCGACGCTGTGGCCGGGTCAGGCGGTGGCGTCCGCCTCGTAGTGGAAGACGTCGTCGAGGGTGACGGAGAAGACGGCGGCGATGTGGAAGGCGACCTCGAGAGAGGGCGAATAGCGACCCTGTTCGATGGCGATGACCGTCTGGCGAGTGACGCCCAGCCGGTTGGCAAGTTCGGCTTGGGTCATGTCACCGTGCTCCGCGCGCAGGGCGCGGATGCGGTTGGTGACGCGAGTGGGCTTGGGACTCATGCGATGAGCCCACGTCGATAGGAGCGGATCTTGGTTGCGGCCTCAATGAGAGTGCCGACCGTGGCGGTGGCGTAGACCCAGTGGCCAATCCAGAAGGTGTCGGCGTCGATCATGGCGAGCACGAGCGCCCCAAAGGACAGCAGCGAGTACACCCAGAAGGCGCGCAGGCGGCCGTTGTTGGCGATGAGCAGGTCCCTGTGGTCTTTGCCGAGTTCGCTGGTGACGTCGCGTCCGCGAATGGTGAGCAGCGCCGCGCCGGAGACCCCGGCAACGATGGATCCCACCACCACGGCCACGATCGACACCGTTATGGTGACGATCATGGGGGTGACCCAGGAGACGTCGGCGATGGGGCCGCGCAGCGCGCGGGGGACGATGACGATGGCGTACGCGATCGTCGTGACGCTCGTGGCGATAACTTGAGCCCACGCGCCGCGCTCCTCCATGGCCATGACGGCCGGTGCCTCGTCGATGTCGCTCATGCGGGGATCCCTTCACGGTAGGCGGCGAGTGCGGCGGAGCCGGCGATGATGGCTCCGGTCACGGCGCCGGTGAATAGCACGCTCGCCACCCAGAACGGCGCAACGTTGAGCGCGAGCATGACGAGCGCCGCGGCCACGGTGAGGCTCGTGAGGCCCGCGCCTACGGCGTCGGAGTAGCGACGGATGTGGTGGTCGCGAAGGTCCGACGCTTGCTCGCCTCTCGCCCGGACGTTCAGTACGGCCCACGTGGCCACGTAGAGCGCGCAGCCGAGCGCCAGCACGAGCAGCAGCGGACCCTGCCATGCGACCTTGGCGAACGGCAGCCCGTCGCCGGCGGCGCGAATGAGGATGATCACCCAGTACGCGCCGAGCCCGATAGCTCCGGCGATGGTGCTGAGCGCAAAGATTCGTTCCTTGACCGTCATGGTCCCTCCTGATGTCAAAGATTGTTGACATCAGTGACTCTAGGGGCGCACGGCGACCATGTCAAGAATTTTTTACATCGGGTTCCGCGGAGCCCACGATTCCCGTGAGCAGTGCGTCTACGCCCCACGCAAACCGCGCGTCCCCGGTGCCCGTGAAGACCGCATCCTGCACCGCGTACAGGTGCGGGTAGGCCGAGCCGTCTCCGAGCGCGTCTCGGAAGGCCTGCAGGTTCTCCCGCGGCGTTGCCGGATCTTGAGCGTCGGCGGCGTGTTCCGCCGCACCTCCCATGGTCCACAGGGTCAATAGGTCCATGCCAAGGGCGCGGCGCGCGGGCGAGACCCCGCCTTCCGCAAGGAGCCCGATGAGGTGGTCCGCAAAGGCGAGCGCGTGTTCGCCAAAGGGGCGCACCTCAAGCGCGGAGCGAGCCAGGTCGGGGTAGCGCAGCAGCTCGTGGGAGAGGTCGCTGAGGAGTTCCGTCACGCGCTCGCGCCAGGTGCCCTGCGTGCGGGTGAGGTCGATGCCGCCCACGATCCTGTCCAGCATGTGCCCGTGCAGTTCCGCCATGGAGCTCACGTGTGCGTAGATGGACGCCGGCCCGGTGTTGAGTTCGTGGGCGATGGAGCGCATCGTGACCTTGTCCAGCCCACGGCGGGTCATGATCTCCATCGCCACATCCACGATCGCGTCGCGAGACAGGTTTCCGCGGGGGCGGCCGCGTTGGTGGCCGCGAGGGCCTCGGGGGCCGCCACGGTGCATCGCGCTCATCTGCTCGGCCATCTGCTCGCTGAGCTGGCGCTGGAACTCGTCCCGCATCTCGTTGCGAAGACGGATCGCCTCCGCGCGCATTTCCTTGCGCAGCTGGGCGCTCAACTGGTCGCGGAAGCGCTCGCTGGGGGGTTGGTCCTGCGCTCCGCTCACCCCTTCAGGGTACGGGAGTCCCGTGGTCGCGGCGAACATGTTCGCAACGAACTTGTTTTTACCGAACATGTTCGTTACGATCGCGTTCGTCACCCGGCGACCCCAGCGTCGGGCCCTATGGAAAGGAGTGCCCATGGCGAACCACTTGGCCATTGAGGCGCACGGCCTCATCAAGGACTTCGGCACTCAGCGGGCGGTAGATCGCGTGGACCTCGCCGTGCCGCCGGGAATCGTCTATGGCGTGCTTGGCCCCAATGGCGCCGGCAAGACCACCACCATCCGCATGCTCGCCACCCTGCTGGGACTGGACGGCGGAGAGGCGGCCATCTTTGGCCACGACGTGGTCAGGGATGCACACCGCGTGCGCCAACTCATCGGCGTCACGGGTCAATACGCTTCCGTGGACGAGACCCTCACAGCGCTCGAAAATCTAGACATCTTCTGTCGTTTGCAGGGACTCACCGGCAAGGCGGTCAGGGCCAAGAGCGACGAGCTCCTGGCCTCGTTCGGCCTCACGGATGCAGCCCACAAGCCGCTGCAGAACTTCTCCGGCGGCATGCGCCGCCGGCTGGACCTCGCCGCGAGCCTTATTGCGCGGCCGCCGCTGATCTTCCTCGATGAGCCCACCACGGGGCTCGATCCCCGCACTCGCTCGCAAATGTGGGACACCATCCGCGAACTCGTGGCGAGCGGCTCCACGGTGTTGCTCACCACGCAATACCTCGACGAGGCGGATCAACTCGCGGACCGCATCGCCGTCATCGACACCGGCAGGGTGGTTGCCGAGGGCACCTCGGATGACCTGAAGTCCCTGGTTGGGAGCGCTGCGCTGCAGCTCACGCTGGCGCATGCCGCCGATGCGGAGGCCGCTACCGGCGTGGTGGCGCGGGTGACCGGGGCCATGCCCACGCTGTCGCCCGAGAACCGCCGCCTCAACGCACCGCTCGCGGACACCTCTCGGGTCACCGATGTGCTGCTCGCGCTGCGAGAGGTGGGCATCGACATCGCCGAAATGCAGGTGAGCAAGCCCAGCCTCGATGAGGTGTTCCTCACCATCACCGGGCACCCCACCGAACCCGCCATCGACCTTGACCTTCAGGAGGCCACGCGATGACTGCCGTCATCACCTCCGGCTTTGACCGGACCCTTCCCCGCCACGTCTCGCTGCGTCAAACCTGGCGAGACACCGTCATCATGGCCAAGCGCTCGCTCATCAAGATGCGCCGCACGCCAGAGCAGCTCATCGATGTGACGCTCCAGCCCATCATCTTCACGGTGATGTTCACCTACATCTTTGGCGGAGCCATCGCCGGAGACGTGCAGTCCTATTTGCCGATGTTCATCCCCGGAATCCTGGTGCAGACGGTGCTTACCGGTGCCGCGGCGGCGGGCACCACCCTGCGCGACGACATGGACAAGGGGGTCTTCGACCGCTTCAAGTCCCTGCCGATCGCGCGCATTGCACCGCTGTCGGGTGCGCTCGCGGGAGACCTGGTGCGGTATCTCATTGCGTGCACGATCACGTTCGTGATGGCCTATCTGATGGGTTACCGGCCCGGCGGAGGGCTGGCTGGAGTCGCGGCGACCGTGCTGCTCGTGATGGCGTGTGCGTGGGCGTTGTCGTGGATCTTTGCGCTCATCGGCGTGACCATGAAGTCCTCTCGCGGCGTCCAGGGAATCTCGTTCCTCATCCTGTTCCCGCTGACGTTCCTGTCCAACGTCTTCGTGCCCATCGACTCCATGCCGGGGTGGCTCCAGGCGTTTGTGCACATCAACCCCGTGACGCACATCGTCAACGCGGCTCGTGACCTGTGCAACCTCGGAACGTTTGGTGCTGACGGTTGGTATGCGCTGCTCGGCGCGCTGACGGTGCTGGTGATCTTTGCGCCGCTCGCCGTGCGCAAATACCGCACGCACACCTAGCGCATGACGTGTCTACTCTGGAGGCATGGCCTACGACCGCGAACTCGTGGAGCGCCTCCACGCGCTCCTCGCCGGTGAGCCCACGCTCGAGCAGCGCACCATGTTCGGCGGCATCGGGTTCATGGTGGACGGCAATCTCACGGTGGCGGCGCTGAGCGATGGCTGCCTGTTGGCCCGCGTTGGCCGCGAGCGTGTGGCGGGCTTCCTCGGCCGCGGGGTGGAGCAGATGGAGACGCATGGCAGGGCCATGACGGGCTGGCTGCGCATCGCCCCGGAGGTGTGCGAAGAAGACGACGAGCTCGCCGCCTGGGTGCGCCATTCCGTGGAGTTCGTCAAGACCCTCGACTAGAAGGCGCCGTATACCGCGAACAGTGCCGCGGCGATGGCCGTGGCGAACACCACCGCCAGGAGCCACCCCATGGCCGTGCGTGCATGCTTCCACGTCACCGCGGCGAGCACCGCCACGCCAAGCACGGCCTGCGCCCACCAATACCCCGGCGGCGTCGACTCGCTATTGCGGACCAGGCCGTGCGCGGCCTCGCCCACGGCGATGCCTGGCCACAGCGCGGCCGCGGCCGCGCGCCACACCAACGCCGACGGGTTCAGCAGCACCCACACCGCAAGGCCCATGACGGCCCCTACGAGCACGCCGGCCGTTGCCCACAGCGCCACCCAACTCATGCTCGCGGCAAAGCCGCGCAGGTGCGCGGTGAGGTAATAGCCGGCCACAAGCGTGGGGCTGGCAACGGCCGCGATCAGCGCACTGCTCCACCACCGCCGCGCGGCGAAGGCCGTGAGCCCAGCCACTGCCACCACGGGAGCCGCCGAATTGAACAGGGGCGCGAGCCACTCGGGCGCGTAGGTCTGCCCAAAGCTCATCGCCACGCCTGCTGCAAACGCGCCAACCAGCGCTACCACCCACCGGCGGATCCCGCTTGCCGTCATCGCCCGTCCACCGTTGTCATGGTGGCCAGGGTACTGGCGCAGGGTGCCACCCCCCGCGCACTCCGCGAAAATGCGCCTCAGGCACGGAATTGTGAAGGCCAGGCCTCTTACGTGCGTCTCAGGTACGTTGTGGAACGGTGCCCGGCGTTCAGTGCGGTTCACCAACGGACCGAACCAAGCACCACGCTCCCGCAGTGCATCGGCCTGCCACCACCCGCGCTCCCCGAACACCCCTCCACCGGCGTGTCGCGCGTGTCGTTGTGGAGAGGTGCACGGGGGCCGACGCTACGTGCGTCTCTCCCGGCCTAGCTGCGCGTGGGGATCCACACCCGCATGGTCGAGGGACCTCGGTTACCCCACGACCGATACGGCACGAGCGTCACGTCCCGCGGCGCGATGTGTTCGCGGGCAGGCGTTGCCACGGAGGCATAGGGCCACCCGGCCTCTACGTCCTCGCCGCCAACGATCGCCACCACCACGCCGTCATCGGTCTCGCGTGGGGCCACGCTCGTGTCCACGTAGATGGACGTGAGATCGTCGCCGGGTCCGGTGACACCAGCCTGCGCCAACTCGTGGGACTCCACGCACAGCACCTCCGGCCCGCGCTCCACGGCCACGCAGCCGCGCGTGGCGTCGATGCGGTGATCGGGGAACGTGAAGCGCGGTGCCACGGGCAGATCCAGCGTGACCACATCGCCTGCGCGGAACTCGCGCCGCACCTCGGCATAGCCCGGCGGCACCTCCTGCGCGGCCTCGTCGTTGACGCTCAGGCGCGCGCCCGCGGCCCACTGCGGCACGCGCAGCGACAGCGTCCACGGCGTGCCGGGAGCCTGCGTCATCGTGACCACCACCCGGCCGTCCCGTGGGTACTCGGTGGTGACATCGAACGCCACGGTGCCTGCAGCGTCGGGCAGCTGGGTGCTCACCGAACACGAGGCGAACTGGTGCACCTGAACGCCGTCGCCGCCGGTGGTGGCGAGGTAGCTGGCGAGGCTCGCGATGGTGCGCGCCACGTTGGGCGGGCAGCAGGAGACCTCAAACCATGGCGCACGCAGCGTGGACGACGCTCGAGGCGAGACGGACTCGGCGTCGGCAACCACTCCTGGCCTGCGCTGGTACAGCGTGTTCGCGTAGAAGAACGCGGTGCCCTCTGCTGAAGGCGAGGTGGCCACCACGTTGTACAGCGTGCGTTCGATGAGGTCCGCATAGGCGGCGCCGGAGCGTGCCAACAGCAGTCGCCAGGAGTGCTGGATGGAGGCCACCCCCGCGCAGGTCTCCGAATAGGCGCGGTCGTTGGGAAGCACCCAGTCGTCGCCGAAGGCCTCGTCTTGGTGACGCGAGCCCTGGCCACCGGTGATGTAGGTGCGCCGGGCGGCCGTGCGCGCCCATTGGGAGGCGAGGCGATCGAGGAGGTCGGCGTCGGACGTCTCCACGGCAACGTCCACGGCACCCGAAGCCAAGTAGTTGGCGCGCACGGCGTGACCGCGCAGAGCCTGCGCCTCGCGAATGGGCACGTCGTCTTGGAAGTAGGAGCGCCCCCACTCGATGTCGCTGAGCACGTGCGTGCCACGCCGCTCGATGAAGAGTCGCGCCTGCTCCAGATAGCGGCCGTTGCCGGTGAGCCGCGAGAGCTCCGCAAGGCCGGTCTCTACCTCGGCGTGTCCACACACGGACTCGATGCCGCCCTCGCCAAACGTGCGGCACACCAGGTCTGCCGCCTTCACGGCGATGGCGAGCAGGCCGTCGTCCGCGCCGGGGCGGGTGCGCTCGCGGGCTACCGCAGCCTGGAAGAGGTGGCCAAGGCAGTACAGTTCGTGACCCCACTCAAGATCCGACCACCGAGCGCCCTGACCGGCGCGGCCAAAGTGTGTGTTGAGATAGCCGTCGCCTTCTTGAGCGGCACCCACGCGCGCCACCACGGCGCGAAGGTCCTCCTCAAGATCTTCGCGGCCCGTGCGGCCAATCTCCCACGAGACGGCCTCGAGGTACTTGTAGACCTCGGAGTCAGAGAACTCGCGGCCACGGCGCAGCTCAGGAAGGCCGCCGGTGACGGCGTGATCGAAGTTCGCGATCCACCCCTCGCGCTCCAGGTAGCGGCGAATATGGGCCAGGGTCGCCTGGCCATTGACGGCCTGACGCTGGGCCCAGAAGCCGCCGGTGATGGTCACTTCATCGATGCCGAGGGGATGCAACTGTCCGTGTGAGGGATCGGCTGGCGCGGTAACCCGAGCCTGGGAGACGGACATGGTCATCCTTTCAATGCGCCGGACATGAACCCCCGCACGTAGTTGTGTGGCTGGCAGGTTGGATCGATGGTCGTCCGAAAATACTCGAAAGCGCTTTCGGAATAGTAGCATCCTGGCTGGCGCCAAAGGGAATCCCTACGGCGTAGCCTTCTGACAACGGTTTCGGCAACAGGGATAGATGCGGGCGGAGGCGGCAGTGGCTGAGGCGAAGACGGGCACCAACCGTGCCGCAACGCTTGGCGATGTGGCACGCCGCGCTGGGGTGTCGCTGTCCACGGCGTCCAAGGCGCTGAACGGCCGTGGTGAGGTGGCCCCAAGCACGCGCGAACGCGTGGAGCACGCGGCCCGGGAGCTGGGCTTCACCACCAACCTCGTAGCCCGCAGCCTGCTCGAGGGCAAGACGGGAACGGTGGGCCTTCTCACATCGGACCTCGAAGGCCGCTTTGTCATCCCCATCCTCATGGGTGCCGAGGACGCCTTTGGTGCAGGGCAGGTCAACATCTTCTTGTGCGATGCCCGCGGCGACGCGATCCGCGAGCAGCACCACATCCGTGCCCTGCTCAACCGCCGCGTGGACGGCATCATCGTGGTGGGGCACAAGACCAATCCGCGCGCCTCCCTTGGCCACCGGCTGCCCGTTCCCGTGGTGTACGCCTACGCGCCAAGTGAGGACCCCACAGATCACTCCATCACTCCCGACAACCGCGGGGGCGGCCGCCTCGCGGCGGAGCACGTGCTGTCCTGTGGGCGCACACGCATAGCGCACATCACCGGCGATCCCGCCTACGCGGCTGCCGTGGATCGCGCCCAGGGCGTGAGCGATGCGCTGGCCAGCGCGGGGCTGAAGCTGGTTGGTGAGCCGATGTTCTCCGTGTGGACCGAGCAGTGGGGGCGCGACGCCACGGCGGCGCTGCTCGATTCGCATCCCGAGGTGGACGCGATCGTGTGCGGCTCAGACCAGATTGCGCGCGGTGTGCTGGACACCTTGCGCGACTACGGCCGCCGCATCCCCGAAGACGTTGCGGTGATCGGCTTCGACGACTGGCGTGCGCTCACCCTGAACGCGCGCCCCCCGCTGTCCACCATCGACCCTGGCCTGCAGGAGCTCGGCCGCATGGCCGCGCGTGCACTCTTTGGCGCCATCGAGGCGGGCGAGACAAGCCCCGGCACCTCCTACGCGCCGGGAAGGCTCGTGATTCGCGGGTCCACGATCGCCACGCGGTAGCGAACGTACGCTGTGCCGGAATCCCCACGGCGCCCCGAGCGTTGGGCCAACCGTGACTCAACTGCAGATTGACGTGTGGGCGGACATCGTGTGTCCCTGGTGCTACGTGGGTGAGGCCCGCTTGGAGAAGGCGGTGGCCGCGCTAGGGGACGAGGTGGACGTCACCATCACCCCCCACGCCTTTGAGCTGGACCCCAATCATGCCCATCCCGAGAAGGTCCTCGACATGCTGGCACGCAAGTTCGCCGGCACTCCCGACGCCGCGGCGCAGATGGATTCCCGTGTTGCCTCGCTAGCGGGCGAGGAGGGGCTGCCCTACACCTCGGATCGCGTCAGCGCCAACACCTTTGATGCCCACCGGCTCATCGCGGCGGCCGCACAAGAGGGCCTTGCGCTCGAGGCCCTGCGCGCCATTCAGCGCGGCCATTTCTCCGGGGAGCTGGACCTCAGTGATGGCGAGGCGCTCGTGGCTGCTGTTGCCGGCGTCGGCCTTGATGAGGCGCGCGCCCGGGAGGTGCTCGCCGGTAGCGATTTTGCCGATGCCGTGCGGGAGGACGAGGCCATCGCGCGCCAGTTGGGGGTGACCGGCGTACCGTTTACGGTTGTTGCCAACCGCTATGCCATTCCCGGCGCGGGCTCGGTGGAGCACTACGACAAGGTGTTGCGCACCGCGCTCGATGCCTGACTCGCCCCAGAGAGGCCCCACGTGAATCCCAGCAATATCGAGGCACCGCAGTTCACCGAGGGCGTCAAGCTCTACGGCCCCGTCTCGTACTTCCCGTCCATCGAGAAGACGTATGGCGAGCCCATGCAGCACTGGATCGACATCGTTGACGAGCGCCTTGCGGCAGGCATGCCGCACATGAAGGTGGTGGAGGTGCTCAAGGCTGAGCACGGCATGGGGCATGGCCACGCGAACGCCGTGGTGGGCTGGGTGAAGCAGCAGCGGGCGTAGCCGGCCCGACGCTGCCGCGGCTTTCGTTCGAACCTCTTGACAGCGCCTATCGCCCAGGCGTAACGTGCAACCAAATGGTTGTAGATACTGACATCTCCGAAGACCAGGTGGACCGCATCTTCCACGCCCTGGCCGATGCGACGCGCCGCGACATCGTGCGCCGCACCCTTACGCATGAGGCGAGCATCAGCGAGCTCGCCGCCGCGTACGTCATGTCCTTCGCTGCGGTGCAAAAGCATGTGGCCGTGCTGGAAGGAGCGGGCCTCGTGACAAAAGACAAGAGAGGGCGCGAACGCATCGTGCGCGGCAACCCTCAGCAAATCGAGCGCGCCCGCGCGCTATTGGACCACTACGAGCAGCTGTGGCGATCGCGCATCGACCGCCTCGACGCGCTGCTCGCCAGCGACTCCCCCCACACCTGAAAGGCACCCCCATGCCCATCACATCCGTCACCAAGGACCCGCAGACGTGCACCATGACCGTCGTTGCGGAGTTCCCCGTCCCCGTCCAGCGCCTTTGGGACGCTTACGCCGACCCCCGCCAACTCGAGAAGTTCTGGGGCCCGGTGGGCTGGCCGGCAACGTTCGCTCGCCACGACTTCGCCGAAGGCGGCCGCAGCGACTACTACATGACCGGGCCGGACGGCGAGAGGTCCGGCGGGTACTGGAAGTTCCTCGCCATGGACCCGGGCAAGAGCTTCGAGGTCCAAGACGGCTTTGCCACCGACGACGGCGCCGAGAACACCGAGATGCCCTCCATGCGCATGGTCTTCACCTTTGAATCCACCGATGAAGGCAGCCGCGTCTCCACCGTCACCCACTTCCCCTCGGTGGAGGTGCTCGAACAGCTCATCGGCATGGGCATGCAAGAGGGCATGACCTCCGCCATGAGCCAGATGGACGACGTCATCGCCGATCTCACCAACTACGCCGCGAGCCGCGAAACGGCCGTGCAGATCCTCAGCGACACCACCATCCGCATCACGCGCGTGATCCGCGGAACCAGCGAGCAGGTGTGGCGCGCACACCACGAGCCGGACCTCATGAAGCGCTGGTTCCTGGGCCCCGATGGCTGGGCCCTCACCGAATGCCAGGTGCCGCTCAGCGTAGGCGATTCCTACCGCTATTGGTGGATGCCCACCACGCCCGACGCCGAGGAACAGTACGCACAAGGGTTCGGCTTTGAGGGTGAGCTGCTGGAGTCGCTGCCGGGGGTGCGGGAGGTCACCACCGAGCACATGGTTGGCGCCGACTACGACGCCCGCAACGAGCTCACCCTCACACCCGTGGAGGGCGGCACGCTGCTGAGCCTCGTCATCACTTACCCCACCACGGCAGCGCGAGACGAGGCGCTCTCCACGGGCATGACCTCTGGCATGGAGGCGGGCTACGTGCGGCTGGAGGACGAGGTGCTCGTCTAGCGCCTCTTGGGCCTGGGCACGGGCATCGCGTCCGCCGTGGCGCTGATGAGTACGCGCAGTGCCGCGGAATCCTCGAGGAGGTCGGCGCTCACTATCGCGTAGTCCTTGGAGCCGGGATACGCCTGGCCGAGCTCGAGCCCCTCGGTGGCTGCGTTCTGCTTGATGAAGAGAGTGTCGTCGCACACGAACCCGACGACCTTGTCATCGCAATACAGCCCGTATTCGCCGAACATCGCGCGAACACGCACCTGCAGCGGTTCCAGTTGCTCGAGGATGTAGCCGATCGTGTCCTTCGAGGTGCTCATGCCGCCACGCTACGCCCCGCCGCCGACACGGCGGGCTGCGTGCGGCTGGAGGACGAGGTGCTTCCTGCCACCTAGGTGCGGCAACAGCCGAGGTAATTGGCCAAAAAACGATGCGATTGCCGCGTCATAGTCGGCATGGCATGCCCTCTCATCCTCTGGCGTGAGCAGGCGGTGCTCTGCCAATCGCGACACTTCGTGTTGCGTAGCTATGCCGGCGGCGGTGCCGGCCATACCTCGTTGATAAGGAATACACCCATGTCCAAGAAGAACACGCGCAAGTACGCTGCGGTCGCCCTCGGAATCCTCGGCGTTGCCGGCCTGTCGCTTGCTTCGGCGTCGCAGCTCACCGTGACCACCGACACGATCGCCGTTGGCTCGTCCACCTTCACCTCGTGTGACACGGACGGCATCAACGTCGGCTACACCACCGGCGCATTCGCGAACCCGAACCTGCCCGTCAGCGGCATCGTTGTGGGCTCCGGTAACGGTGCCGACAAGACCGTTGACGCGGCGTGCAATGGCAAGACGTACACGGTTTCCGTGCTCAACGCCGCGGGCACGCCCATCGACGACCAGACGTACACGGGCACCATCACGCTGGCGACCGGCGCGTTCACGGTGACGCCCACGGGCCTTGACGCCAAGGACGTCTACGGCGTCGTCATCGTCATCAAGTAGTTCACGCACCGCAGTTCCGCGACCGTGAGTCCTGTCTTCGCGCCAGCCGGCGGCCCTCGTAGCCGTCGGCTGGCGCGCGCCATCGTTGCGGCGATGGGATGGGCGGCGGTGGCGGTGCTTGCGTGGTGCTTGTGGCCCACGTGGCTTGGCGGTCACACGACCCTCATCACGGTGTCTGGGCACTCCATGGAGCCGCTGTATCACGGCGGCGATATGGTCATCGCGCGCACAGTGACGCCCCAGGTTGGCGACGTCATCGTCTATCGCCCAGAGGGCTATGAGAGCGCCAAGATCGTGCACCGCATCATCGGCGGGGACGGAGTCAGCGGCTGGCAGATGCGCGGCGACAACAACGACTTCACGGATCCCTTCACGCCCACCTCGGATGCGGTATTGGGCGTGGCGAAGGTCCACATCCCGCATGCCGGCGTTGTCACGGCGTTCCTGTCCCAGCCATGGGTGTGGGCGTCGTTGTTCATTGGCATGGCGGCGCTGCTGTTGTGGCCGTCTGCGGACGACGATGACAACGATGACGCCACCGTTCACCGGGCCGGTTCTCCCCACCCCACCAATCCCGACGACGACCTTGACCGCGTGGAAGGCGCCGTGCTCGCGGGGATCGTCGCGCTTGCCGGCGCTGCCCGACGCTTGCGCGCCTCGGGGCCACGCGTCACCATGCGAGGCACCGCGCTTGCGCTTGCCGCAGTGCTCAGCACCGCGGCGCTTGTTTCCGCGCCCGAGCCGGCCAGTGCGTCGGGCCTTTCACTGACCGCTTCCGGCCAGGCGCATAGCGCTTCCATCTACTGTTGGCCCACGGGGACCGCCCTCACGGCGGCGCTCGCGGGCACCCCAACGGGCGGCAATTACACGCAGCTCAAGGTCAACAATCTTCCTGCCGCCTGCGCCGGCAAGGCCATGACCGTCAGTGCATACAGCAGCACGGGTGCCGTGCTTGCCACCGCTACCAGCACCGCGGTGACGGGCGCCGTGACGGTGACAACGGCGTCGTCCTTTGTGGGAGCCAATGTTGCCTACGTGGTGGTGACCATTGGAGCGCCGCGGGTGGCTACCGTGACTCCGCTGCCGGTGCCGGCAGCGTCGTGCGTGCCCACCGATGCCAGCGGCCGTGTTGTTCCCGGCACGTGCACCGTGACGATTGCGCACGTCGATGGGCCGTGGGGCGGCGAGGGATCGCAGAATGCGAATGTCTACTTCACCGCAGCGTCGTCGAGCGGCTGGTTCAACGTGACGTTCAATTTCTCCCAGGCGCCGTTCCCCGGATGGAGCCCGCACTCGATCGGCGGCAACCTGACGCTGCCGCCGCTGACTTCGTGCTCGGCGCTGCCCATCGTGACGGTTCGCGGCCCCGATTGGTCCAACTCCTCGCCGCCAACAGCCCAGTACTACGTGGGCATCTTCCAAGCCGGCGGCAACATCTGCCCCTAGCGCCTCGCCGTCACCACCACGGCACCGATGGCGTCGTCATGCCCGACGCTGGGGCGCAGTCCCGCGGCCACGGCACGTTGGGCAGTGCGTGTGGCCTGCTCCTCGCTGGTCTCGACGATGACCACGCCGTGGGGTGTCAACAGGCGCGCGGCGGCGGCAAAGACGCCGGCCTGCACCTCGGTGCCGTCGAGTCCGCCGTCAAGGGCCACGTGTGGCTCGTGATCGCGGGCTTCGGTGGGCATGAAGGCGATCTGCGCGGTGGGGACGTAGGGCGGGCAGGCGGTCACCACGTCGGCCATGGTGGGGATAGCGGCATCCATGTCGGATACCAGGGCAGATGCTGCGTACGGGGCCAGGTTGCGCGCGGCGGTTGCCACCGCACGGGGGTCGATGTCGGCGGCGATGACCACGGCGTCGAGCCTTGCGTGAGCCACGGCGGCGGCAATGGCGCCCACGCCACAGCAGAGATCTACGAGGGTGCCGCCTTGAGGTAAGGCCTCGATGGCGAGGCGGGCAACGAGCTCCGTGCGCCTGCGCGGCACAAACACTCCAGGGGCAACGGCGAGGCGCAACCCGGCAAACTCCACCCAGCCAAGAATCGTCTCCAATGGCTCCCCCGCGATGCGGCGCGCCACGAGCACCTCGCGAGCCAAAGCGTCGGGCTCATGGGAGGTCAGGAGCGCGGCCTCGTCTTCGGCAAAGACGCAGCCGGCCGCGCGCAATCTGCTGACGAGATCCACACCGTGACGCTACCGTGGCCGTATGGCTGACTTCGAGATCACGCAGATTGGCGCGCTTGACGAGTGGCGGGAGTTCTATGGCGGGTTCCGCCCGGATTCCAGCAGGGACGGCCGCCGCGTGGTGGACCACGAGCTCACGATGCAGTACATCGGGATGACGGCCAACGCGCTGGAGCCGGGGGAGCAGGCGGGCTATTGGCATGTGCATCACCGCATCGAGGAGCTGTACGTGTTTCTTGAGGGCCGCGGGCAGATGGGGCTCAACGACGAGGTAGTGGACGTGGGGCCGGGCTCCGTGGTGCGTGTGGGCCAGGATGTGTGGCGCACGTGGCGCGCCAGGCCGGATTCGCCCACGCAACTGCGATGGCTGTGCATCCGTGCAGGCGGCGCCGAGCTGCCGCACTTCCCCGACGACAGCGAACGTGGGCCGGACAGGCCCATGCCGTGGTGACTCGTCGCTGCCGGACGCCCGGAAGTAGCGTGGCCGCATGACCCAATACGCCATCACGTTTCCCGCGCGAACGATGGTCCTCTCGCCCGAGGAGTTCGAGCAGGCCGGAGTCGATGCCAACGCGGTTGTCGAGGAGATGAAGGCCGCGGGCGTCTACGTGGCCGCCGGCGGGATCGATCCCGAGGCGGCGGTGGATCTCGTCGGAGCCGATGGCACCACGACCGCCGGACCCTATCCGGACACCGAGGGCTTCAACGGCGGGCTCACCGTCATCGATGTCGACACCCGCGAGGAGGCCGTGATGTGGGCCGCAAAGGTCGCGGCCGCCTGCCGTTGCCCGCAGGAACTGCGTGGCCTGTTCTAGTTGGTTTGGCGCTCAGGCGACCCGGGCGCGCCGTCCGGCTGTGGCGTTGGGCAGTATCCGCGTCATCACTTCGAACCACAAATCGGCACTAACTCGGCTCGTCGGCGGCAGTTAGCGCCGATTTGTGGTTCTCAGTGTTCGTGGGTGTGTGGGGTTGGCGGAGCTTCCTGAGGCCCCACCACAGCGAGGCGATCGTGGATGTTACGGCGACAGTTCGCTGGGAGTACCCATTCGGCCGCAAAGATCCGCTGGTGGTGCCAGTGAGTGATGAAGCTGGGCGCGCGACGCTCTTGGCACGTTGCGATACGTGAATTGGGGTTGCTCACGCAACGACGATGGGATGACTCTGGTTGCCCTCGGAAGGTCGGAGCGCCCAGGGCTTGATGCCGCATCCTTTGGGCTTGGGGGCAGTGGTCGTGCCCGCTGTAACAGATGCGGGTGATCGGCTAACGGTGACTCCGCATCAGCAGTCGCACGCCGATCGCGATGCATGCAATAGCCACACCGAGTGCCGCAGCTCCTGGCCATGGGCTGTAGTCGGCAGCCACCGCCTCGTCGATGTCCGGCATAGGTCCCACGACCAGCCATCCCACCCCGATCACGGCAAGGATCACACCCACCAGCGTCCATGCGACAGGGGCGGCAAAGGACCGTTCGCGTGGCATGTGGCTCACGCTAGCCGCTTCTCAGCACAAGCCGCTACCCAGCGTCGGGCAGCACCGGCCGGTTCTCGAAGAAGGTCTGCAGCACCACGGTGGTGCGCGTGTTGACGGACGCAGCGGCGCGGATGTCGCGAATGAGTGCCTCCAGGTGCCGCGGCGAGGCAACGCGCACAAACAGCATGTAGGCGGCCTCCCCCGCAACAGAGTGGCATGCCTCGATCTCCGTTAGGTGCTCCAGCAGCTCCGGGGCGTTGTCGGGCTGAGCGGGATCCAGCGGGGTGATCTCCACGAAGGCGGCAAGCGGCCTGCCTACGGACTCGGGGTCCACGAGCGCGCGATAGCCGCCGATGACACCCCGCGACTCGAGCCGCCGCAGCCGGGCCTGTACCGCGGACACCGAGAGCCCCACGGCCCGGGACAGGTCGGCAAGAGTGGCGCGAGCGTCGGCCGATACCGCGCGCACGATTCCTGCGTCGACGTCATCAAGCGGCTCCCGTGGCGTGCTCATGGACAGACCATATCAGCGCGAATCCGTCTGGGCAGGAGAGTTTCCGGCAAACCACGTGAAATGCCGGAACACTTCCCGTAGGCTCGAAGTGCGCGAACGTCCACCACCCCACCGGAGGTTCACATGTCGATCGACACCCACCCCGTGCGCATGGTCACCGACCCCGCGGCCGCCGAGGCCAGCGATGCGTGGCTCCTGCTCAAAGCCGCCGCAACCGCGCTGCAGGAATATCAGGCCCACGACGGCTCCATCCCAGACCCGAGCCATCACGGCCAGGCCCGCACCCTCGTGACCGACATCATCGCTGGCATCGAGGCTCTGACCCCCGCCTTCCCGCACGATGCCTCCTACCTCGAGGCCTCCATCCGCGACTTCGAGCGCTGGCGCGACCAAGGCCTGGGCGTCCCGGACTTCCTCGACTCACTGAGTGAATTCCAGCCGCAACGCCATCGCATCGACGGCCTGCGTCACCTGGTGGTCTTCCCCATGTACACACAAAACGGCTCGCCCGATCGCCATGTGGAGGCGCTGCTCGTAGAGGTCATCTGGCCCCAGTTCATCGCGAGGCTTGAGGCCGGCGACTACGGCAACAAGCTCTTTGTCTCCCTGCGCCTCGTGGACTTCACCCCCGGCTACGACACCAACTCGGCGGTGCTCTTCCCCGAGACCATCGCCATGCGCGAGATCCCCACGTTCACCTGGGGAGCGATTTTCCAGGACCGCGAGGCCGCGCGGTTCCGCTGCGTCATCCGCGCGGTGGCAGAGGTCACCAAGGTTGACCTCCCGGACGGCGTTGCGCGCATGCTCGATGACCAGGAGCTCACCGAGAAGACCTTCGTCATGTGGGACATGATTCACGACCGCTCCCACATGCGCGGCGACCTCCCCTTTGACCCGTTCATGATCAAGCAGCGCATGCCGTACTTCCTGTACTCGCTCGAGGAGCTCCGCTGCGACTTGACCGCCTTCCGCGCATCGCTCGCCATTGAACGTGACCTCCAGGCACGGGCCGACGCTGGTCAGACTGTGGATGCAGCGCAGGCCGAGCTGCTCGAGCACGCCAGGCTGGTACAGCAGGCGGTGATCTTTGAGCGCGGCTTCCGTTTCCCGCTCACCGGATCGCGGGTGCGCAACTATGACGGGCTGGGCGGGCAACTGCTCTTTGCGTGGCTCCACCAGCATGGGGTGCTCCATTGGACGGACACGGAACTGTCGTTTGACTGGGAGCATGTGCCCGATTCGGTGGTCGCCTTGAGTGACGCCATCAACGACCTCTATTGGCGCTCCATTGACCGGCCAAAGACCGCGCATTGGCTCGCCGCCTATGACCTGGTGCGCGCCACGCTGGAGCCCAACCCCGCGTCGGTGTGGGCGCGCGGCCTGCCCAACGACGTGCTCGCCGGCCCTCCCAAGGGCTACACCGATGCCGTACTGGACGACGAGTTCCCGCTGTCGATGTTCTTTGAGGCGCTCGACAAGAAGACCCGGCCCGTTGTGGAGTCCACGTCAGGCATCACGGGCCGCGACTCGTGAGCATTGCGGGACGGCTGGTGCTGATCGCCGGCGCCGGCAGCGCGTCAGGGCATGCGGCGCAGGCAGCCCTGACCCAGGCGGGCGCTCGTGTGATCGCGGTGGGCAGGGCCATGTGCGACCTCACCGACGAGGCCGCGGTGATGGACCTCGCGGACAGCGTTCACGCCACCCACGGGCGTGTTGACGGCGTGCTGCACCTGGTGGGCGGCTGGCGTGGCGGTGGCGGCCTTGCCGGGCAGACCGACGCCGACTATCGCGTGCTGGAACGCTCCCTCACCGCGTTGCGCCACGTCAGCAGGGCCTTTTGGGCAGACCTGAGCGCCTCGACGGCCGGCCGCCTCGCCGTGGTGTCCTCCACCGCGGTGGAGCGCCCGCTCGCGGGCGGCGCCAACTACGCCGCCGTCAAGGCCGCCACCGAGGCCTGGGCCAGGGCCGTTGCGCAAGGCTTTGCCAAAGATGCCAGGGACGCGGGGCGTGAACTGGCGGCAGCGTCGGTCATCTTCAGAGTCACGAGCCTTGCGGGGCGTGAAGACGACCTTGCGCGGCGCTTCGTGGGACTCTGGGATCACCAGGCGAGCGCGCTGAACGACACGATCATCGAGATGGGATCCCCGTGACCACGATCCACGACCCTTACGTGAGGGGCTTTGCCTCGGACAACTATTCGGGGATCCACCCGGAGGTGCTGGCGGCGATCCAGGAGGCCAACGGCGGCCACCAGGTTGCCTACGGCGACGACGTCTACACCTCTCGCCTCCAGGAGGTCATGGCGCACCACTTTGGCGAGGGCGCGCAGGCGTTCCCCGTGTTCAACGGCACGGGCGCCAACGTGGTGAGCCTGCAGTCGATGCTGCCGCGCTGGGGGGCGGTGATCTGCGCCGGCACGGCACACATCAACGTGGACGAGGGCGGTGCGCCGGAACGGGTGGCCGGCATCAAGCTGCTCACCGTTCCCACGCCCGATGGCAAGCTCACCCCCGCGCTCATCGACCAGGAGGCATGGGGCTGGGGAGATGAGCACAGGGCACAGCCGCTCGTGGTGTCGATCACCCAGTCCACCGAACTGGGCACGCTGTACACGGTGGACGAGATCGCCGCGATCACCTCCCACGCGCACCGGCTGGGCATGCGCGTGCACATGGACGGCGCTCGCGTATCCAACGCGGCGGCGGCGCTCGGCGTGCCGCTGCGCGCCTTCACTCGAGATGCCGGCGTCGATGTGCTGAGCTTTGGCGGCACCAAGAACGGCGCCATGCTGGGTGAGGCCGTTGTGGTGCTGGATTCCACTGCCGCCGAGGGGCTGACCTACTTGCGCAAGCTCAACATGCAGCTGGCGTCCAAGATGCGGTTTGTGTCCGCGCAACTGATCGCCCTGCTCGACGGCGATCTGTACCTGCGCAACGCCTCGCATGCCAACGCGATGGCCAGGCGCTTGCGGGCCGGTATCGAGGCGGGGCTTGCGAGCGGAGCCATCACCGGCGTCGGCTTCACACAGCCCACACAGGCCAACGGCGTGTTCGCCACCTTGCCGGATGGCGTGGCGGACCGGCTACGCAACGAGTTCCGCTTCTACGACTGGGACGCCTCCAAGAACGAGGTGCGGTGGATGTGCAGCTTTGACACCTCAGAGGCGGACATCGATGCGCTCGTTGCCGCGGTCGCCCGCGAGACCGTGGGCTAGCGTCAGCGCGGCGTCAGGAGTTCCGCAAAGGCCGTTGCCGCAGGTGCCGGCTGGGACGGCAACGTCACAAAGATCTCGCGGTGAGACGCGGGCTTGGTTGGCGCGGTGATGACCCCGGCAACCTCGGGGCTCGCACCCACCGCCATGCTTGGCAGGAGCGCCGCGCCAAGGCCCTCCGCCACCAGCTTGAGCGTGATCACGTAGTCCTCGGTGACGAACGCAATCTGCGGCACAAACCCGGCGTCAGCCGCGAGCGCCACCAGATGGGCACGGCAGCGTGGGCAGCCTGAGATCCACCTCTCGTCTTTGAGTGCGGCCATGTTCACGCGCCGCCGGTGCGCCTGCGGGTGGCCGCTCGGGAGCGCCACGAGGTACTCGTCGCGGCCTATCCACGTGACCCCAATGCCCTCCGGCACGGGGGTGGCATCGTCGGCGAACCCCACCACGAGGTCGGCCCGGCCGTCCGCGAGCAAGGCGAGGGAGTCGTCGGTCTCTGCCTCGATGAGCCCCACCTCCACGCCGGGGTAATCCCGCGCAAACTGCGCGAGCGGTGCGGGAAGTGTGGAGGCACAGAACGACGCGAAGGAGGCGATGCGCAGGCGGCCAGCCTGGAGGTCCGCATGGCGGTGAAGCGAACGCTCGGCGGCGTCGAGGCTTGCGGCAATGGCGTCGGCGTGCTCAAGGAGGGCCTCCCCGGCCGCGGTGAGCCGCGTGACCCGGCCGGCGCGCACGGTGAGCGGAACGCCCGCGCCGCGCTCGAGCGCGGCGAGGTGGTGAGCCACCGTCGGCTCGCTGAGCATAAGCGAGCGTGCGGCCGCGGCCTTGGAGCCTTGGCGGGCCACCTCACGCAGGATCAGCAGGCGATCAACGTCGATCACCAGACCATGATGCCATCGAGGTCTGAATACAGAAAGTGCTATCTGGTGCCGGTGCGGAAGAGGTCGCACCATGGAGGCGTGATGAGCCCCGACATCGCCGTCGCCTTTGAGCGCATTCCCGGCTACCTCGACACCGCCTGCTACGGCCTGCCCGCCCACGCCACCGTTGCCGCGCTGCACCGCGCCGCTGCCGACTGGGCCGTGGCCGCCACCGATCCCTGCGCGCTGGACCACTCCGTGGAGCGACTGCGGGCGGCGTTTGGTGCCATCGTTGGGGCCGCCGCTGCGGATGTGGCGCTCGCCGGCTCCGTCTCGCAAGTGGTGGGGATGGTCGCCGCGTCCCTGCCGCCCGGAGCGCGTGTTGTGGCCGCCGAACACGACTTCGCCTCCGTGCTGTTCCCCTTCCTTGCGGACCCCCGGCTGGACGTCACGCTGGTTCCCTTCGAGGCACTGGCCGACGCCGTGGTGCCGGGAGTGGACCTCGTGGCCGTGAGTGCAGTGCAGTCGAGCGACGGGCGGGTGGCTGACCTCGCAGCGGTGCGCGAGGCGGCGAGCGCCGTGGGCGCGCGGACCCTCGTGGACATCAGCCACGGTGCGGCGTGGCTGCCCATCACGGCCACCGACTTTGACGTGGTGGTCGCCGCGGGCTACAAGTGGCTCACCGCCCCCCGCGGCTTGGCGTTCGCGGCCATCAGCCCTGCCGCGTACACGGGCGCCGCGGCCTGGCTGCGGCCCGTCTACGCCAGCTGGTACGGGGCGGACCGCCCCTGGGAATCGCTCTACGGACCGCAGCTGCTCGCGAGCGCCTCCGCGCGCCGCTTTGACACCTCACCCCCGTGGCAGCTGGTGGAGGCCGGCGCGGTGGCACTCGAGCTGCTCGCGGCCCAGGACGTGGCGCGCACCCACGAGTACGTGGTAGGCCTCGCCAACGCCTTCCGCGAGGGCATTGGCATGAAGCCCGGCACCAGCGCCATCGTTCCTGTGGCGGGCGTGGACGCCCGAGCCCTGGCGCGGGAGGGCGTCAGGGCAACATCCCGCGACGGCCGCTCGCGGTTCAGCTTCTACCTGTACAACAACATGGCCGACGTTGCGGCCGGCATCGCGGCCGTGCGTGCGTCGAGCCTGGCGGCCGTTGCCAGTTAGGCTCGCCGGGTGACCGGCCTCACCGCGCCACCCGGCATTCGCCTGGTGGCACTGGACATCGACGACACCCTCATCCCGTGGCGCGGCACGCTGTCGCCGCGCGTCATCGCCGCGGTGCAGACCGTCCACGCGGCCGGGGTAGAGGTGGTGCTCGCCACGGGGCGCGGCATCCACGACGTGGCCCACCTCGCGGCCGAGCTGGGACTCGACGAGATGTGGGCGCTGTGCTCCAACGGTTCGGTCATCGTGCGCATCACGGGCGGCGCCTATGAGATTCGCGAACGCATCACCTTTGATCCGCGGGGAATCGTCGCGGCGCTGCGCCGCCATGACCCCATTGCGCCCGTGGCCATCGAAAGCTCCGGCATCGGCTACCTGGTCGATGGCGATCCGTACGAGGGTCAGGCGCCGCACGTGGCCGGCACTATCGGCGACCTGCCTCACGAGGTGACCTTCCTGTCGGTGGCCTCCGCCCAACTGGACGCCGACGCGATGCTTGCCCTCAGCGTCGGGCATCCCGTGCGGGCGGTGCCGTATGTTCACGACGGCTGGGTGACCGTGGACATCGTGCACGCGGATGCCGGCAAGGGGGCGGCGCTCGCGGCGCTCGCGGCATCGCTTGGGGTGGGTCCTCAGCACTGCGCCGCCGTGGGCGACTACCTCAACGACCTCCCCATGCTCGAGTGGGCGGGATGGGCCGTGGCCATGGGCCAGGCACCCGCCGCAGTCCGCGAGGCGGCCGACGCCGTGGTCGCGGCGAGCGTGGATGACGGCGCCGCCGAGGCGCTCGAGGCGCTGGCGCTTGCCGCGAGCCGGGCGTAGCCTCGGGCGATATGGGCGCTAGCGCGACGTTTTCCAACCAGCTGTGGGGCATGGGCAACAACGCCGGGATTGTGGTGCCGCCGCAGGTGGTGGAGGCGCTGGGCGCGGGCAAGCGGGCGCCCGTGCTGGTGAACGTCAACGGCTTTGAGTTCCGCAGCACCATCGCGTCGATGGGTGGAAAGTCGATGATCGGCTTCAGCCTGGAGCGGCGCAAGGCGACCGGGCTGGCGGCGGGCGATGACATCACGGTGACGCTCACCGTCATGGCCGAGCCGCGCGAGGTGACCGTGCCGCCGGACTTCGCCGCGGCGATGGACGGGGCCGGTGTGCGCCCGTTCTTTGACGGGCTGTCCAACTCGCTTCAGCGCATGCATTGCGACCTCGTGACGGGTGCGAAGGCGGCCGAGACTCGGGCGCGGCGCATCGACAGGGCCGTTGGCCTGTTTGTCCAAGGCAAGCAGCGGTAGACATCCGGCACTTGCATACTTACACTGTAAGTATGGTGCGTAAGGGACTGACCCGTGACGCGGTGGTGGATGCCGCCGTGGCGCTTGCGGACCGTGAGGGCCTGGAGGCGCTGACGATGCGTCGTCTTGGCGCTGAGCTGGGCGTTGAGGCGATGTCCCTGTACAACCATGTTTCGTCGCGGCGCGCGCTGCTCGCCGCGATCGCCGAGCGCGCATGGGGAGCCGGCATCGACGCCGGCGTAGCCGCGCATCCCTGGCTGCTGGAGCTGCCGGACCACGCCCAGCGCGTGCCCAACACCGACGCGAGCGCCCTAACCATCGGCCGTTCGTGGCTCGCACGATCCCACCCTGGAGTCCCCATGTTCATCTCCCAAACCCTCGACACCCCAGACGGCCCCTTCACCCTCATCGAGCATGATGGCGTTGTGGTGGGCGCCGGCTGGGACGCAGACGTTGCCGTCATCGCTGGCAGGGCGGGCATTCCGGCCGACGCCGTGGTCGCCGGCGCGTGCGTCGCGGCGTCTGCTGTGGCCGCGTACTACGCAGGCGACGCGGGAGCGCCGGCCCGTGTGGAGGTGCGCCCGCACGGCACGCCGTTCCGCGAAAGCGTGTGGCGAGAGCTGCGGTCCATCCCCGCGGGCGAAACCCGCACCTATGGTGAGATCGCCGCCCAACTGGGGTCGGCGTCGGCCAGCAGGGCAGTGGGTGCGGCATGTGGCTCCAATGCCGTGGGGCTGTTTGTGCCGTGCCACCGCGTGGTGGGAGCGTCGGGCAAGCTCACGGGGTTCGCGTGGGGCGTGCAGACCAAGCAGTCGCTCTTGGCGCGCGAGGGGGTGCTGGCGGGGTGATGCCCGTGTGCGCGCCGCATCGCTGTGCCTCCGCGCCCGCGCCCGCGCCGCCTTGCCCGCGCCCGCGCCCGCGCCGCGCCGCTCCATAAGGATGGATCGCGCATCGCTCCTTCGTGGCGTGCGGAATCGCGCGCCAGTAAGGAACCGTGCGCGGGTGATCCCTCGGAACCGGTGCGCAACCGGCGCACAACCGGCGCGAAACCGGCGCGGCCCACCACCCCACCGCATACACTCACCCCATGACTGAGAACCTGCCGACCATCACTCGCAACGCCGCCGGCGCCCCCATCCCCAGCTTCGAGGGTGCTCAGATCCCGCAAGGGCTCGCGGTAGACGTGCTTGAGGCGGGCACAGGGGACCCGGTTCGCGAGGGCCAGTCCATCACGGTGCATTACTCGGGCTGGCTGTGGGACGGCAGGGAATTCGATTCCTCGTGGGGCCGCGGCGAGCCAATCTCGTTCGTGATCGCGCGTGGCTCGCTCATCGACGGCTGGGTGGACGGCATCGTGGGGCAGCCCGTGGGCTCCAAGCTGCTGCTCGTGGTCCCGCCAGAGAAGGGCTATGGCGCGCGAGCCGTGGGCCCCATCCCGCCGAGCTCGACGCTCGTGTTCGCGGTGGACGTGCTCGACGCGCGGTAGCTACGGCTGCAGTGCCGTCACCGTCCAGCCGTCACCGTCACGCTCAAACAGCGTGCGCTCATGGAAGCGTTCGTCGCTGAACGCCATGAACTCGATCCGGTGAGGCTCGATCGCCCAGCCGCCCCAAGCGTCGGGCATCTGTGGGTCGATGCCTGAGGCGAAGGCGGCCGCGTACGCAGCCTCCAAAGCTCCCGGCCTGAGCGGCTCGCCTTGACTGCTGACGTTCGCGACGATCCGGGACTCGCGCGATCGCTCGGCAAAGATGGCGTGCGCGGTGGCGGCGTCGAGCGGGGCGGCCGTGCCCTGGATGCGCACCTGCCGACCCAGAGAATCCCACCAGACGGTGATCGCGCAGCGCGCGTCCGCGTCGAGCTCGCGGCCCTTACGCGATCCGGTGGGACCCGTCACAACCACGTGCGTTGCCGTGACCTCCTTGATCGCCACGGACCTGGCATTGGGGAAGCCGTCGAGACCCAAGGTCGACAGCACGCACGCGTTGGGGATTCGCAGGCCGGTTGTCGATGCCGCGGAGAGCCACTCCGTGAGTTGGTCGAGCGGATTTTGGGTCACGAGGTCACCTTACGCGGACCGTCCCAACCGGAAAACGCGCCAAACTCGACCATTTCACGGCAGTTAGGTCCATTTTCTGGTTGGGACGGTACGGGCGGCCGATCACCCCATCGTGACGGTCAGCACCGCGCCGTCGCTGAGCGCGGACACGGGAACCAGCGCGCCTCGCCGCGTGTCGCTGGCGAGGTCCACCTCGTCGCGCCCGATCATCACCGTCTCCACCCCCGTGGCGACCCCAAGCGGGTTCACCACGTTGATCGTCAGGTACATTCCGCGGAACTGGCGCGTCACCTGGAATCCGTTCCATCCCTCTGGCAGGCATGGATCGATCCGCAGCCCCTCGAGCTCCGGCCGGATGCCCAAGATGTGCTGCGTCACGCCGATGTACGACCACGACGCCGTACCGGTCAGCCACGGGTTGCGTGCCTGGCCAAAGCGCGGGCTCTCCGGCCCGTGCGTGAACTGGCAGTACACGTAGGGCTCCACCTGATGCACCTCGGCGGAGTCGTTGTAGCGTGCGGGCAGGTACGAGCGGTAGTACTCGTACGCGCGGTCGCCGCGGCCCAGGATGCCCTCGGCCACGATGGTCCACGAGTTCGCGTGGCAGAAGATGCCGCCGTTCTCCTTGTGGCCAACGGGGAATACCAGCAGAGATAGCCCCACGCCGGGCACCTCCTTGGTATGTGCGGGCGCACACAGCGCCACGCCGTGCTCGGTAGCCAGCCGACGCTGCACAGAGTCCATCGCCCCAATCGCCCTGTCCTCCGGCACGGTTTGGGAGATGGCGGCCCACACGTTGGGCTCCAGGTAGATCTTGCCCTCGTCGAGGGCATCTGAGCCCAGCTTGGCTCCGGTGGCAGAGATGCCGCGGATGTACCACTCGCCGTCCCATGCGCCCTCAAGCACGGGCTGCAGCGACTCCAGCACACCGCGAGCCCACGCCGCGTCGTCGGCGCGCCCGGTCTGCTCGGCGAGCTCCGCCACGATGCGGCAGCCGTTCGCCATGAGGAACGTGGAGAACATCGACTCTCCGGTGGTGCCGAACTGAATGCAGTCGTTCCAGTCCGCCTGCAGCCCCTGCACCAGCCCGTTGGCACCCAGATGGTCCAGCGAGAACTGGATCGCCCGGCGCAAGTGCTCAAAGACGGTGGCGGAGCCGTGATCCGCAAACGGGAGCACCTCGTCAAGGTAGGCAACGTCGCCCGTCTCATAGACAAAGTTCGCCACGGTGATGGGAAGCCACAGCGGATCGTCGGAGCGGTACTGCTCCAGCGTCGGCGCCTGCTCGTGGCCCGGGTTGTGCGTGAGGGGCTTCACGAGCGGCATGGCGCCGCCTTCCGCCGTCTGACCGGTGAGGATCATCGACAGCCGTTCGCGCACGGCATCGGGGATGGCGTGTGTCACCGCGAGCATGTCCTGAACGGTGTCGCGATAGCCCAGCCCGTCGCGGTCGCCGGCCTCGATGAGAGACACGCCACGCGACCAGTTGAAGGTCATGTGCGTCTGGTAGGCATGCCACACGTTGATCATCGAGTTCATCTCGCCATCGGGCGTGGCCACCTGCAAGGGGCTGAGGAAGTCTCGCCACTCGTCGCGGATCGCCGCAAGCTCGGCCTCCACGCGCTGGGGCGTGCCGAACTCGGCAAGGATCTCGCGCCCCGGACGGTGCACCACGCCGTCGCCGTCGTCCCACGGAGCATCCGGCGAGCCAACACCCATCATGTAGATGACGTGCCGGGTCTCGCCCGGCGCCAGCTCTACGCGCGCCTGCAGCGTGGCGCACGCATTGTCACCGGTGGTCTCGGACCCCGAACACGTGCCACGCTCCACCGCGAGCGGCGCGGACTGGGTGCGGTACGGGCCAAGGAAGAGGTCGCGATCGGTGTCAAAGCCCGCAACGTCCGCGCCGGCCATGCCAAACCACAGTTCCTTGAACTCGGTGCGCGTGGAGTTCTTCCGCGAGATCATGCCGTCCTGGAAGCGGCACACCACCACGTACTGCGAGTACTGCAGGTTCTCGAGGTCCTGGCGGTAGTTCCACTCGTTCGCGAGCTCGGCGTAACTGAACAGCGACAAGGTGCGGGGAGCGTCGGACGTATTGGTGACCTTCACCGACCAGTACTCAAACGCCTGGCCCTTGGGCACAAAGAACGTCGCCTCCGAGCGAATGCCGCGGTATTCGCTGTCGAAGATGGAGTAGCCAAGGCCATGGCGCACGGCCGACGCTTGGGTGGGGCGGCCGTCTGCCGTCACCTCGTCCCCGTCCCGGCCACGCAGCGGCTTGCCTACCGGCTGCCAGGAGGCGGACCAGAAGTCGCCGTCGGAGTCGTCCCGCAGGTACAGGAAGCGGCCCGGCTCGTCTTGCGGCACGCCGTTGAAGCGGAAGCGCAGCACCCGGCCCGTGCCGCCGGACTTGTAGAACGAGTACCCGCCGGCGCCCTGCGTGATGATGCCCCCGTAGAGGCGTGACCCCAGGTAGTTGGACCACGAGCGGGGCGTGTCTGGACGGGTGATGACGTATTCGCGCGCTTCGTCATTGAAGTGGCCGTACTGCATGGCGAGTCCTCTCAGCTGTGAGGCACGAGCCTACCGACCTACGGGCCGTGGGGCGAAACGATTCGCGGTGTTAGGCCTGCGATTCCATGTAGCGCTCCATGACCTCTTCGGCGGGGCCGTCCTCAACGACGAGGCCCCGCTCCAGCCAGATGGCGCGATTGCAGAACGAGGTGATGGTCTGCGCGTTGTGACTCACCAAGAAGACTGTTCCCGCGTGCTCGCGGACCTCCGCCATCTTGGCCATCGACTTGGCGCGGAAGCGGGCATCGCCCGTGGCGAGCGCCTCGTCGATCATGAGGATGTCGGGGATGGCCGCGGTGGAGATTGCGAATCGCAGCCGCGCCGACATGCCGGAGGAGTACGAGCGCATGGGTAGATGGATGGACTCTCCCAGTCCGGAGAACTCGACGATCTCGTCATACTTTTCGCGCACCTGCTGGCGTGACATGCCCATGGCGAGGCAGCCAAGCTCTACGTTCTGCGCACCCGTGAGAGACGTGGACAGCGCGGCGTTGACGCCCAGGAGGGACGTGGTGCCGCCGGCGTACACGGCTCCGCCACTCAGGGGCAACAGTCCCGCAAGCGCCCGCAAGAGCGTGGACTTTCCCGCACCGTTGTGCCCGATGAGACCGATGCGCTCACCGTGGTTGGCGACAAAGCTCACGCCCTTGACAGCCACCAGGGTGCGGCGCCCCGAGGACGGGATGATGGAGGGACCAAGGAGCGTCTTGAGGGTGCGCTTGTTGGGATCCTTGGTGGTGCGCTTGCCGCCGGTGATGTGATACGTCACCTGGACGTTGTCGGCAATCAACACAGGGGTGTCCGCGAGCTCCTTATTCGACTCCATAGCGACCCTCCGCTCGCCAGAAGAAGATGAGCCCGCCAACCGACAGCACCGCGGCCCAGCCGCACATGACCACCACCTGGGTCCAATTGAGCGAAAACTCCGCGAGCAGGCATCCGCGGATGACCTCGAGTGACAGCGCATAGGGCTGATACAGCATGAGGTCGCCGGCGAAGCCATCCGGCACGCGCTGCTGGATGGAGAAGAACACGCCGGACATGTAGCGCAGCAACTGCACGGCGACGGGAATGAGATTCTTGAGGTCACGCTGCTGGGCCACGAGCCGCGCCGTGACGAGCGAGATGCCCGCATTGAAGATCGCGATGACCAAGAACATGGGCACGGTGAGCAACCACGTCCAGGAGGGGCGTTCGCCCGTGATGTTGACGATGACGAACATCACCACGATCGCGGGCAGCAGCGTAAGGAATTCGGTGACTACTGACGCGATGGGGAGCACCGCGCGCGGAAAGCGCAGCGAGCGGATCATGGCGGTGTTGCCGACGATGGCGCTCGAGCCACTCGACAGCGCCCCGGAGCAGAACTGGAAGACGAACACGCCAACGATGAGGAAGCCCGTGAAGTTGTCGATGCCCCTGCCGGTGCCGAGGATCTTGCCGAACACCACGTAGAACACGCTCGCGTACAAGAGCGGGTTGAGGATGGACCACACCTGTCCCAGGTACGTGTTCTCGTTGCGGGCGTAGGTGCGCGTGGTGGCCAGCGCCCAGATGAAGTTGCGGCTAAGCCACAGGTCCCTGAGATATTTCCCGAACGGTGGGCGCCCCACTTGGAGCTGCAGTCCGTGCTGCGCGGCAAGCCGCGCGTACTCGGACGGCGCGCCGTCGGTGGACTGGTCAGAACCCAACGCTCTTCCTTTCGGCGCCGCCCTCAGAGGGCCTCACACAACCCCACCAGGGTAGCCGTTGGATGTGGCTACTCGGTTGCGGACAGCTCGGCACTGAGTTCCTTGGCACGAGCAACGGCCGCGTTCACCCCTGCGGCCACCACGCCCTGCAGGCCGGCGTTCTCCATCGCGGCCAACGCGGCGAGGGTGGTGCCACCCTTGGAGCTCACGTTCTGGCGCAGCGTCTGCGGCGATTCGCCAGACATCTGCAAGAGGTGCGCGGCGCCTACAAAGGTCTGTGCCGCGAGCTGCGTCGCGAGGATGCGGTCGAGCCCCTGCGCCACTCCCGCCTCGGTGAGCGCCTCCACAAACGCATAGAAGTACGCGGGCCCGGAGCCACTCACGGCGGCCAGAGCGTCGATCTGCTCCTCACTCACCACCACCACAAGTCCCGTGGCGCGCAGCAGGCCGCCCGCGAGCTGCAGGTGGGCCTGGGTGGCGTGGGCACCGGCGGCGATCCCCGTGGCACCCCGGGCAATGACCGACGGCGTGTTCGGCATGGCGCGGACGACCGGCGTTCCCTGGGGCAGCCGCTCCTCGTAGAAGGCCGTGGGGAGGGAACCCGCCACGGTGACAACGAGCACGCCGTCCTTGAGGCTGTCTTTGATCTGGCCGAGTGCCGCCGCCATGTCTTGCGGCTTGACCGCGAGCATCACGACGTCGGCACCTGTCACGGCCTGCGCGGCATCGAGCCCCACCGTCACGCCGTGCGCCCGCTCTACGGCCTCGGCGCGCTCCTGCGTGCGCGTGGCCACCGCGATGCGCTCCTGCGGCCAACCGGCGGTGCGCAAGGCCGTGATGAGCGTGGTGCCGATGACGCCGGCGCCGATGATGGCGACCGTGGCGTCGGGAAGGGGCGGGGCCGGGGTGGTCATGCGTTCAGGCTACAGGCCGAACTGTGCAAAGAAGTCGGTCAACTGCGCCGTGGGACCGGTGACGATGAAGACGCTCGTGCCGTTGCGCCACACGATGCCCGGTTGAGGTGCGGTGATGTAGGCGCTGTCGCCTACCGCGGAGCCCGCGGCCACCACGGGCTTCGTGGCGGCGTCCTCGCCCACGAGCTCGCCGAACATCTGCTGGGCGTCATCCTCGTTGTAGTACTGCAGCGCGCGCACGGACATGGTGTCGGTGCCTGAGCGGTAGGTGAGGTCAACGCCGTCGGCGATGCGCCCAAGGCCGAGCGCGGGGTCGAGCGGATCCAGCACCGCGGATCCCACGAGTGCATAGGTTCCCACCTCGGTGGGCATGACCGATTGGAAGGCGGTGCCTGTTGGCGCCGCGCTGGGCTCGATAGTTGGCGCCGGCGCGGGTTGGGTGATGGTGACGCCAGGGATCACTGTGGGGTCCGGACGGTTGGTGATGAGGTAGGCCGCCACCCCGGCGCCCACCAGCACGAGCCCAAGCAGCGCCCACGGCCACCAGCGTCGCGTGCGGCGCGTGCCGGCGGTGCCGTCACCGGTGGCGTCGGGTTCGGCGGTGTCATCGCCGGCGGGGGGAGTGATGGCTCGCGGTGTATAGGCGGCCCCGCTCTCGAGCGGCGTGGCACGCGCGGCGAGTTCCGCCGATTCCTCGGCAACGATGCCGGCGGCGAGGGTGTCGGCCCGCTCGCGCGGGGAGGGTGCTGTGGCGGCAGGCTCGGCGAAGCGCGGGGTGAAGATTGCACCCGCCTCGCCAAAGGACGGTGGCTCTACGGCACGGTCGGTGGGCAGGGTCGGCACGCCCCCAAGCGGCGTAGGGGCGCCACCCGCGGAGAGCGCGGCAGCGGCCACGGCGGACTGCCCAAGGCGTGCCACGGGGTCGTCCGGAGCGTCGGTCACGTGCGGCTCGTCGAAGGCCGGCATGCCATCGCCGAGCCTTGGCATGATCTCCTCGGCCGCCGGGGGCACAACCGGGGCGATGATCTCGCCGGTATCGGCCTCAACGGCGGCCGGAGCGTCGTCCCGGCGAATCCAGGCGGGCACCACGGGCTTGGTGGGGGTGAGCGTCGGCTCGGCGGGAGGGGTGGGGCGCTCGGCGCCCGGGTCCACCGGTAGCCAAGGGACGCGAGGAGTGGGCTCGCTGTCTGGCGCCATGCCCACCAGCGTAGGGGGGCCGGGCGGCAATCCCCAGGTTTGCGGTGCGTGTCCGACGCTACGGCTACGGTTGGCGCATGGCCACCAGCACCCGTCGCACCACCCCCGGCTACCGCTGCACCGAGTGCGGGTGGACGGCCGTGAAATGGGTGGGCCGGTGTGGTGAGTGCCAAGCCTGGGGCACGGTCGTGGAGGCCACGGCAACGGCCGGTCCGGCGACCCGGGCCACCTCCCCCACCTCCCCGGCGGTGCCCTTGCCGGAAGTCTCGGCCACGGCGTCGGCGCGGCGGAGCACAGGGGTGACGGAGTTCGATCGCGTGTTGGGAGGCGGCGTGGTGGCGGGCGCCGCGGTGCTCCTTGCTGGTGAGCCGGGAGTGGGCAAGTCCACGCTCCTGCTGGACGTTGCCGCCCGCACCGCGCGCGCGGGCGCCACGGTGCTGTACGTGTCTGGTGAGGAGTCTGCAGGGCAGATCCGATTGCGGGCGGAGCGCATCGGTGCCCTGGAGCCCGGTGTGCTGCTCGCGGCGGAGACGGACCTCGGGGCGGTGCTTGCGCAGCTGGATGCGGCGTCTCCGGCCCTGGTGATCGTGGACTCGATCCAGACCATCGCGTCGGCCGAGGTGGACGGCACCCCGGGTGGCGTGAGCCAAGTGCGAGAGGTGGCGCAGGCGCTCATTCAGGCAGCGAAGCGGCAAGGGGTTCCCATGATCCTCGTGGGCCATGTGACCAAGGATGGGTCGGTGGCCGGGCCACGCATCGTGGAGCACCTTGTGGACGTGGTGTGCCAATTTGAGGGTGACCCTCACTCGCAACTCAGGCTCTTGCGCGCGGTCAAGAACCGGTTTGGTTCCGTGGACGAGGTGGGCTGTTTTCAGCTCGTGGAGACCGGCATCGAGTCGGTGACGGATCCCTCAGGGCTGTTCTTGTCGCGCGAGGGACCACATGTGACCGGGACGTGCGCCACCATCACGGTGGACGGCAAGCGGCCCTTGCCCGCGGAGATTCAGGCGCTCGTAGCGCCAAGCGTGCTGAGCAACCCGCGGCGGGCAACGTCGGGGATCGACTCCGCGCGTGTGGCGATGATTCTCGCGGTGCTGCATCGGCGTGTGGGCGTGGCGGTGGCTGCAGACGACGTCTACGTGGCGACCATCGGCGGCGCCAAGGTGCTGGAGCCCGCGGCGGACGTGGCGCTGGCCCTTGCGCTAGCGTCGGCCCGTGCGGACCGCCCGGTGCGCGAGCGCTGGTGTGCGGTGGGCGAGGTGGCGCTGTCGGGTGCCGTGCGGCCCGTGGGGGCGCTCGCGCAACGCGTGGCCGAGGCGGCTCGGCTTGGCTTCACCGACGTGGTGGTCCCCGCGGGGGGACGGTCCATAGAGGCGCCCGCCGGGGTCACGCTGCACCCGGTGGACCAAGTGGCCGACGCCGTGCGCATCGCGCTCACGCCCCGGGCAGTAGCGGAGCCGGGGTTCTAGCCGATGCTGAACTGCACCTTGTCGGCGCTCACGCCGCCAACGGTCGTGGTGACCCAGTAGTAGCCCTTTGTGGCCGGTTGGAGCTTGGTGCTGCAGCCCTTGTCGCCGCGGCCACGGTTCCACGATGCGGTGAGGCCGTGCTTGTCGCCGGGCTGGATGAGGAACTTCTCGGCATCGAAGACGGCATAGTCCTTGCAAGTTGAGGAGTCGAACCATGTCTCCTTGCCGGAGGCGATAACGATGGTGGACTTGGCCTTGGGATCCACCATGCATGCCGACGACCCCACCGAAGTGACCGTGACGTCAAAGGTGGGTGCAGCGTCGCCCGTGAACTTGGCGTCCTTGGGGCCGGTGGTGACCTCCACGTCGGCGTCGGTGCACGGGCGGTCGAGTGCAAGGGTGGAGGTGGGGCTTGTGGAGGGGCTCACCGTGGGTGCGGGTGACTTTGACGTGCCCGGGGTGGACGATCCGCCCGTGAGCGAACTGAAGATCCACCACACCAAGAGCACGGCAACGACCACGCCGGCGAGCACCGCCAGGCGGCGCTTCCAATACACATTCGATGGCTGGTCGCCTACCGGATGCCTGAGTCCGTCCACCGTCACCTCCTAGGACCACTCCACGGTATCCACGGCCGCGCTGGAACAATGGCGACATGCCCAGCGAGTCGCGAGATGAAGCCGTTGTAGACGCCGTGCTCGCGTGGTACGCGGCGCAGGGCCGCGACCTGCCGTGGCGAGACGGGCGCACCACCGCGTGGGGAGTGCTCGTCAGCGAGGTCATGCTGCAACAGACTCCCGTAGCGCGCGTGGAGCCCGTGTGGCGTGAATGGATGGCGCGCTGGCCCACTCCCGCCGCGCTCGCCGCCGCCACACAGGCCGACGCCGTGCGCGCCTGGGGGCGCCTGGGTTACCCCAGGCGGGCGGCTCGGTTGTGGGAGTGCTCTCGAGCTCTGGTGCAGCGGCACGGCGGCGAGGTGCCCGTGGCGCGCGATGAGCTGCTCGCCCTGCCGGGGGTTGGCGACTACACGGCGGCGGCGATCGTGTCGTTTGCCCACGGCGGGCGTGCGGCGGTGCTCGACACCAACGTCAAGCGCGTGCTCGCGCGGGTGTGGACGGGTTGCCAGGCGCCAGGGCCCGCGGTGACCGCTGCCGAGCGCGCGCTCGCGGAGCGCATCCTGCCGCCTGAGCCAGCGCGCGCCGCCGAGTGGGCGGTGGCCTCGATGGAACTGGGCGCCCTCGTGTGCACCGCCCGCTCCCCACGCTGTGACGCATGCCCCGTGGCCCTGCAATGCGCGTGGCGTGGGGCGGGATACCCGGCCGGGGAAGCGTCGGGCACAAAGACGCAGGCGTGGCATGGCACGGACCGGCAGGTGAGGGGGCGCATCATGGCCGTGCTGCGCGAGGCCACCGGGCCGGTGCCAGTTCCGCGGGTTGACGGCGTGCCCGCGGAGCAGTGGGAACGCGCGTTGGCCTCGCTCCTGGCCGACGGCCTGGTCACCGACGCCGGTGGCGGCACCTATTCGTTGTGATGGCAGGATCGTGACCGTGAACTCGACCGTCTCGCGGGGACTGGTGCTCGTGGTGCTCATCACGTGCACGATGCTGTTGTTGTGGTGGTTCGTGCCGGGCGGCGAGGACACCGGCGGGTGGCGCGTCACGGCCGTGCGGTCTGGGGACCTGATCACGGTTGAACGCGACGGCGTGACCGCCACCGTGCACCTGCTGGGCATCACCGCTCCCTCATCTGGCCAGTGCGGCTTCGAGGAGTCGCGGGACTACCTGGACAAGGGCATCGCGGGCACCGAGGTGGACCTCATTGCTGATGGCGACGGCCCCGACCAGTTGGTGTGGGAGCGGTACGTGGAACTGTCGCGTCGAGACGCCGGGCTGGAGCAGATCCGCTCCGGGCATGCGGTGCCCGACGGCGCGGCACACTCGCGCGCCGAGGCCTATGAGGCCGCGGCGGTTGGCGCGCCGGCGGTGTGTGAGGGCTAGCTGCGGGGGTGCTAGCTGTGGGCGGTGCTAGCTGTGGTGCGTGCCCTCCACGGCGTGCGGCTCGATCGCGGCGAGGTCCTCTGGCGTGAGGTCGGGGAAGGACAGCGCACCCACCGTGTCCTTGAGCTGAGCCACCGAACTGGCACCCACGATCGCCGAGGTGGTGCGGCCACCCCGCAGCACCCACTGCACGGCCAGCTGAGCCAGCGTCTGTCCGCGACCCTGGGCCACCTCGTTGAGGGCGCGCGTGCGCGTCAGGTAGGTCTCGGTGATCTGCTTCTCGTTGAGGAAGGGCGAGTGCGTGGCGCGCGAACCCTGCGGCACGCCGCCCAGGTAGCGCGACGTCAGCATGCCCTGTGCGAGCGGCGAGAACACGGTGGACCCCACGCCGCACTCGTCGAGCACATCGAGCAGGCCATCCTCTGGCGAGCGCTGGTACATGTTGTACGGGAACTGGTGCACCAGGAGTGGCGTGCCCAGATCACGGAGGATCTGTGCGGCCTCGCGGGTAGCGTCGGGCCCATAGTTGCTGATGCCGGCGTAGAGCGCCTTGCCGGAGCGGACGGCCTGATCCAGCGCCATCATCGATTCCTCGATGGGGGTGTCGGGGTCCGGGCGGTGGTGGTAGAAGATGTCGACGTAGTCGAGGCCCATGCGCTTGAGGCTCGCGTCGAGTGAGCTGAGCAGGTATTTGCGGCTGCCCCACTCGCCGTACGGGCCGGGGTGCATGTAGTAGCCGGCCTTGGTGGCGATGACGAGCTCATCGCGGTAGGGCGCGAGGTCCTGCTTGAGGATGCGGCCAAAGTTCTCTTCCGCGGACCCTGCGGGCGGGCCGTAGTTGTTCGCGAGGTCGATGTGCGTGACCCCTAGGTCGAAGGCGGCGCGGATGATGTCGCGCTGGGTGTCGAGCGGGTTGGCGCCGCCGAAGTTCTGCCACAGGCCGAGTGAGACCCCCGGCAGGCGCAGGCCGCTCTTGCCTAGGCGGCGGTACTGCATGGAGTCGTAGCGTTCTGGGCTGGCTGTGTAGGGGTCATTAACCATGTGGTCAGCCTATGCCCGTGCGGGCCGGCGCGGTGCCGGTGTGGGCGCCGGTGTGGGCGCCCCGCGCCCGCGGCGCGCACCCGCGCCCGCGGCGCGCACCCGCGCCCTGCCCCCGCGCGCTGTGAGTACACCAGGCCGGTGTGGGCGCCCAAAACCGGCGCACGGTACTCACAGAACGCCAAAGATCAGCCGCGCGCCCCCGCCGCGCGCCGCGCGCGCGAGTTATCCACAGATTTGCGAAGTGGCTCGCGCGGCCGAGCACAACACGCAAGCCTGAGCCATGCGCATTTTGCCCCCACGTTCCTCGACATTCACCGTGGCCCAATGGCTTGCCGACGCGCCACACGCGTTCTCGCGTGCGGAACTGCTCTCGCACTGGAGTCGATGGGACGTGGACTGCGCTGCACGCGCGGGCGCGATTGCGCGCATCGCACCGGCCGTCTACGCAGCCCCGCAGCATCTGAGCCTGCCCATCGTGCGCGGCGAGGCGGTGGGGCTATGGCACCCCGGCGCACTGGTCACCGGCGAGCTCGCGTTGAGCATTTACGAGCCGGAGCTTCCGGCTCCGCCCGTCACGGACGTCGTGCTTCCGTACGGCGACCACGCGCGAGCGCCGCAGGGCATGAGGATCCTTCAGCGTGCTCCGCTGCACACACATTCGCTGCCCGACGCCGTGGCTTGCTCCGTCCCCGAGCGCGCCCTTCTCGATGCCTGGCACCTCGCGGACCCGCGCCGCCGCACCTCGCTGTTCTACGAGACGCTATGGGCGAAGGTGACCACGGCGCGCGCAGTCGCTAGGGAGCTTGAGAAGATGCCGAGGCTACGTGATCGGCGTGCCCTCGAGCGTCTTCTGGCGCACTTCGCGAGTGGGGCCACGTCTCCCGTGGAGGTGTTCGCACGCACTGAGGTCTTCGTGGGCCCCCAGTGGCGGGCGTTCGAGTGGCAGATGCCGCTCCCCGTGCCCGGGCGCAACTACGTGGGAGACATGGTGCACCCGGTGGCGAAGGTCGTGGTGGAGCTGGACGGGCGCCGGTATCACGGCAGTGCGGAGCGCGCCGAGCGAGACCGCATCCGCGACGCCGAACTCGCGAGCCGTGGGTACGTCACGGTTCGGCTCAGCCCACGCGACCTCGCCGACGGGCCTCAGTGGTGCATCGCGATGATGCGTGCGGCGGTCGCGAGCCGGCTCCTGTGAGTACCCACGGCCGGAAATCACGCCGCTCACCGGCCCCACGTACTCACAGCACGGTGGCGGGCATGCCCGACGCTGGTGTTACACCAGCGTCGGACCTAGCCTTCCGCGCCCGACGCTGTGCCTAGCCTTCCGCGGCCGTCGCCTCGGGTGCGGGAGACTCGGCACCGGCCGCCGTGGGGGCGACTCCGGCGGCAACCGGCTCCTCCACCACGTCGTCCTTGTCGACGCCCTCGAAGGTGAACTCGGCGTTGTCGCCGGTGCCCTTCGCGTCCACGCGGACAATCTGCCCGGCGTTGAGTTCGCCAAAGAGGATCTTCTCCGACAACGGGTCCTCGATCTCGCGCTGGAGCGCACGGCGTAGAGGTCGCGCACCCAGTACGGGGTCGTAGCCCTTGTCGGCGAGTGCCTTCTTGGCGGTAACGGTGAGCTCGATGCCCATGTCCTTGTCCCGCATGCGCTCGTCGAGTCGCGCCACCATGAGGTCCACGATCTGGATGATCTCGTCTTGCGTGAGCTGCGGGAACACCACCACGTTGTCCACACGGTTGAGGAACTCGGGCTTGAAGTGCTCCTTGAGCTTGGTGTTGACGAGCTTGACCATCTCCTCGTACGTCTGGCCGGTCTCCGACTGCACGGAGAAGCCTGTGGCCTGGCGGCGCGAGATGGCGTCTGCACCCAGGTTGGTGGTCATGATGATGATGGTGTTCTTGAAGTTCACCTCACGGCCCTGGGCGTCCGTCAGCTTGCCGTCCTCAAGGATCTGCAACAGCGAGTTGAAGATGTCCGGGTGGGCCTTCTCCACCTCGTCAAAGAGCACCACGGAGAACGGCTTGCGGCGCACCTTCTCGGTGAGCTGACCACCCTCTTCGAAGCCCACGTAGCCGGGAGGGGCACCGAACAGGCGAGCAACGGTGTGCTTCTCGCCGTACTCGGACATGTCGAGCGAGATGAGCGCGTCTTCGTCGCCGAAGAGGAACTCGGCCAGCGCCTTCGCGAGCTCGGTCTTGCCCACGCCGGTGGGGCCGGCGAAGATGAACGAGCCGCCGGGGCGCTTGGGGTCCTTGAGGCCCGCGCGGGTACGGCGGATTGCCTGGGACAGCACCTTGATGGCCTGCTCCTGGCCGATGATCCGCTTGTGCAGCTCGGACTCCATGGACAGCAGTCGCGAGGACTCGTCGCTGGACACGCGCGCAACGGGCACACCCGTGGACATCGACAGCACCTCGGCGATGAGTTCCTCATCCACCACGGCGGCAACGTCGAGGTCGCCGGACTTCCACGCCTCTTCGGCGCGCGAGCGCTCTTCGCTGAGGCGACGCTCCACGTCACGCAGCGAAGCCGCCTTCTCGAAGTCCTGACCGTCGATCGCGGACTCCTTCTCGCGACGCACGGTCGCAATCTTGTCGTCGAGATCGCGCAGCTCGGGCGGCGAGGTCATGCGGCGAATGCGCAGGCGCGCTCCCGCCTCATCGATGAGGTCAATGGCCTTGTCGGGCAAGAAGCGGTCCGAAATGTAGCGGTCCGCCATCTGCGCGGCGGCCACGATGGCCTCGTCGGTGATGGTGACGCGGTGGAACGCCTCGTAGCGGTCGCGCAGGCCCTTGAGGATCTCGATCGTGTGGCTGAGCTCCGGCTCGGGCACCTGAATGGGCTGGAAGCGGCGCTCCAGCGCGGGGTCCTTCTCCACGTGCTTGCGGTACTCGTCGAGCGTGGTGGCACCGATGGTCTGGAGCTCGCCACGGGCCAGCATGGGCTTGAGGATCGACGCGGCATCGATGGCGCCCTCTGCGGCACCGGCACCCACGAGCGTGTGGATCTCGTCGATGAACAGGATGATGTCTCCGCGCGTGCGGATCTCCTTGAGCACCTTCTTGAGGCGCTCCTCAAAGTCACCGCGGTAGCGAGAGCCGGCCACCAAGGACCCAAGGTCCAACGTGTACAGGTGCTTGTCCTTGAGGGTCTCGGGAACGTCGCCGCGCACGATCGCCTGGGCGAGGCCCTCCACAACGGCGGTCTTGCCAACGCCGGGCTCGCCGATCAGCACGGGGTTGTTCTTGGTGCGCCGGCTCAGCACCTGCATCACGCGCTCCATAATGAGCTCGCGGCCGACGACGGGGTCAAGCTTGCCCTCGCGTGCGGCCTGCGTGTAGTTGCGGCCAAACTGGTCAAGCACTGTGGAGCCGGCAGGCGTGCCCTCTTGCGGGCCGCCGCCAGAGTTCACGGGCTCCTTGTTCTCGTAGCCGGACAGCAGCTGGATGACCTGCTGCCTCACGGAGGACAGGTCCGCGCCGAGCTTGCCGAGCACCTGCGCGGCAACGCCCTCGCCCTCGCGGATGAGGCCCAGCAGGATGTGCTCGGTGCCGATGTAGTTGTGTCCCAGCTGCAGCGCCTCGCGCAGCGACAGCTCCAGCACCTTCTTGGCGCGCGGGGTGAACGGGATGTGACCGGACGGCGCGTGTGAACCCTCGCCGATGATCTCTTGCACCTGCTCGCGCACGGCGTTGAGGGAGATGTCCATCGACTCGAGAGCCTTGGCGGCCACGCCCTCACCCTCGCGGACGAGGCCCAGCAGGATGTGCTCCGTGCCGATGTAGTTGTGGTTGAGCATGCGCGCCTCTTCTTGCGCGAGCACCACAACACGGCGAGCCCTGTCGGTGAACCGTTCGAACATCTCATACCTCCTGAAGCCGCCGATAGCTCGGCGATGCAAACAGGCTAACCAGGGCCCCGCACCCCTCATGCCCGTGTTCGCCAGCGGCGTGACAAGTGTTACCAGCCCGTCACAGTTGGGTTATCGGCATGGGTGGCCACCAACCACAGGGCCTGCCCGACGCTGTGGCCGGGTGGCTTGACACCTCACCATGCGCGACATATCGTTTATCGATAACAACGATTATCGATAAGGAGGGCATCGTGTCCACCACCTCAGCACTCGGCCGCGACGACCGCACCGCGCTGTACTTCTCGATTGCCATCACGGGATTCGGCGCGGCGGTGACCGCCATCTCCGCCGTGACCCGGCTCATGGAGGTGGCACCCGGCCACGACATCCCGGTGACGGTTCCGCTCGACGGCGAGAGCGTCGGGCTACCGCTTGGTCCCAACGGTGCCTGGGTAACGGCGCAGATCGACACCGCCACCGTGACCGTGGCCGATCCCGCACCCGCCACGCTGTTCGCGCTGTGGGCGCAGCCCATCTGGCTGGCGCTGTGCATCATCGCGGGGTTGGCGCTCGCGGCGGTGTTCTTCGCCAAGATCTCGCGCGGCCAGATCTTCAGCGGCAATGCCTCGCGCCTGGCCGTGGTCGCCGCAACGGTGGTGGCACTGGGGTGGGGCGGAACCAGCATCCTGACCAACATGGTCACCAACGGCGCCCTCGCTGCGATCAGCGATCACACCTACGAGGCGATCACCTTCCGTGCCTCGTGGGTGCCCTTCCTCGCCATCTTGCTCTTGGGCGCGCTGGCCTCGGCGTTGAAGATCGGCGAACGACTGCAGCGCGACACGGAGGGACTCGTATGAGCCCCGCCGAGGACGCCTCGGGAATCCACTGCCGGCTGGACGAGCTGCTTGCCGAGCGCTCCATGACCCTTGCCGCGCTCAGCGAGCGAGTGGGCGTGTCCGTGGTGAACCTCTCGGTGCTCAAGAACGATCGCGCCCGCGCCATCCGCTATTCAACGCTCGCCGCCCTGTGCGAGGCGCTCGATTGTGAGGTGGGAGACCTGCTGGTGCGGGAGCGCTAGGCCTCGAGCAGGATCGTCACCGGGCCGTCGTTCACGAGCGACACCTCCATGTGCGCCCCAAACACCCCGGTGCCCACCGTGAGCCCGCGCCCGCGCAGGGACTCAACAACGGCGTCGACCAGCGGCGACGCCACAGGCCCCGGCGCCGCCGCATTCCAGGTGGGCCTGCGCCCCTTGCGCGTGTCCGCATAGAGAGTGAATTGCGACACCACGATCACGGGCGCCCCGGCATCGAGCACGGACCGCTCCCCAGACAGAATCCGCAGGTCCGCGATCTTGCGGGCGATCATCTCAGCCTGGGCCACCGAGTCCCCGTGCGTCACGCCAACGAGCGCCACGATTCCCTCCCCGGTGAAGGACGCCACCACCTCGCCCTCAACGGTCACCGAGGCGCGGCGTGCGCGCTGCAGTACCGCGCGCACTTACCAGCCGCCGCGGTTGGTGCGCGGCCCGCGCGATCCGGGCCGATGCACGCTCCTGAGCGCAGGCAACACGTCCACAAGAAACGCGAGGGCGCCCGCCGCCGACGCGGTCCAAAAGATGAAGCCCATGCCAAAGCCAAAGCTTGGCGGCAGCCCAATGAACGCGAGCACCGTGGCACCGCCAACGATGGCACCCCAGAACCCCTTGGTGCGCTTGCCCGCCGCCACATACGCCGTGGGTGGGAACCGCAGTGCCTGAATCAGCGCCCACGCCGCAACGCCAAAGACGGCGATCGCAAGCATGTACAGCAACAGCATCTGCAAGGAACCGATCATGCCGCTACCTTACGGACGTCAGGCCAGCGCGGGCGGCAGCACCGTGAGCCCCTCGGCCCGTGCAGCCGAGGTGAGCCGGCGATCCCACGCCGCCAGCACCGGGTGCGCGTCCTTGAGGAGCAGGGCCGACGCCAAGTGCAGGGCGTCTCCGGCGCGCAGGGGGCGGCGGTCGGCAAGGTCGGCGGCGTGCTCGGTGAGCGCTTGCGTCACCTCCACCTTGGCAAGGCCGGGCCACAGTTCCTTCCACCGGTCACGGGCCGCGGCGGCGGGTGCCGCATCGATGCGTCCAATCCGCTCCGCTGCCGCGAGCACGGACTTCACCTCGACGTCGGCAATGCGAGAGGTGACCACGGCGTCGGCCCGTTCCCACAGGGCCACGGCCAAAGGCGAGCCGGTCTCCAGAACCAGGAGCTTGACCAGCGCGGAGGTGTCAAAGTAGACGATCGTCATCGCTACCTGCGCAGCCGGCCGAGCAGGCTGGACAGGGCATCCTTGGCCGCCTCTGCCTGCGGAAGGCGCGGCACGGCGCGGTCTTGAGCCGGGGGAGTGATGAGCCCGTCCTCGATGAGCGACCCAATGAGGTCGCCGCCCTCGACGGAGGTGAGCCGTGCCACGGGCACGCCCTTGTGGGTGATGATGACGTCGCTGCCGTCCTTCACGGAGTTGACGTGATCCATGAGTGACGCCTTGAACTCGGTGACGGTGACTTCCATAGGCACACCGTACCGCGCGGCCGCGCCGTCAGTCGGGAAGGTCGCCACCATCGGCTGCACAGCCGCGCCCCATGAGCAGGCCCTTCATGGTGGGCCCAGGGGGCGGTGGGCGGTCCACAGAGAAGCCCGAGGGGTCAACGATGGGCTCTTGGGTGGCCGCGATGGGGCCGGCGTCCGACGCCGCCACGAGCGTTGCGCTCGGGTCCACCGCGCGTTTGATCACGGCGAGCGCAATGGGGCCGTCTTCGCGGTCGCGAGCAACCGACGTGATGTGGCCTGCCGTGGTTCCCGTGTCCGCGATCGTGAGTTCCGCACCCGCCTCCGGCAGCACGTGCGCGGAGCCGTCGAGGTACAGGAACGTCAGCCGACGCGGTGGGCGCCCCACGTTGTGAACCTTCGCCACGGTCTCTTGGCCGCGGTAGCAGCCCTTGTGCAGATGCACCGCGGTGCGCAGCCAGTCGTACTCGTGGGGCAGCGAGTGATCGTCTACCTCTGTTGCCGCTCGCGGACGGTGCGCGGCCACGCGTTCGGCCTCCGCCGCCCACGTGCCCGCGAGAGTCCAACCCGCGTCGAGGCGAGCGTCCGCCTCGGCATCAAGCTGTTCGCGAGGAACCAGCACCAGTCGCCACGGCCGCAATCGGCCCGCGTCCCCAACGCTGTAGGTGGTTCCGCCCGCCGTCACGCCGGGCCACGGGTCCACCCACGTGACGGGCTCCGAGTCGCTGGCAGGCCGCGACACGGCCTCGCCTAGCGCCGCCCACTCGGAGGAGACGTTGGCGACCTCCACGCGCAGCATGAAGCGCATGCGATCCAGGAACTCGGCAAGCCCCTCGGGGGTTTCCGTGATGAGCCAGGCCGTGTCGCCGTCGTCCACGAGCGCGGCAACGTGCTCAATGCGGCCCTTGGGGGACAGGATCATGAACTCGGTGCTCTCGCCAGGCGCCAGCGAGGCCACCTCTTGCGTGGACAGCGAGTTGAGCCAGGAGAGTCGATCGGGGCCGGTCACCGTCACCACCCCAAGGTGCGACTGGTCAACGAAGCCGCGGCCCTCCGCCAACGCCCGCTGCTCGGCAACCGGATCGCCGTAATGCCAGGCGACCCCAGCGTCGGGCCCCGAAGCCTCCACGGCGCCAGGGCGAGACAACAGGGGTGAGGTCATGAGGCGGGAACGCTCGGCGTTCATGAGTGATTCCTAACCCTCGGCGTCGATGCGGGACAAGCGGCCTGAGGCGTATGACTGCAGCTCGTGGCCGAACGCCGCGAGGTCTTGAGCCCACATGAGCTCGCCGTTCACGAGTCCATACAGTCGCGTGGCTCCGCCCACCTCTGGCGCCGAGGCCGTGCGGGCCATGAGATCGCTGCCGAGGTCGATGCGGCCATTGCCCACGGCGCCCACGTACACGGTGACAAAGCCTGCGGCGTCGGTGAGCACCACCTCGAGCGGATGCTGGAAGTCCTTGAGCTCGTAGCCCTCTGGCACGGAGGGCGCGACTCTCCAGAAGCCGGACTCGACGGACCACACCTGGCCGTCCTCACCGTCGGGGCCCATGAGGGTGATGGCCGAGCGGTACTCGAGGTAGGGGCCGCCGTCGTGGCTGAAGTCGATGCGTTGCCGAAAGTCTGCGGTGGGAACGTCTGGATAGTCGATGACGCCGTGCCCCTCCCAGGCGCCAACGAGCCACGCGAGTGGGTAGACCTCGGGCGCGAGCCCGTCAGGGATGACGAACGTCACCGCTTAGAAACCCGGATGAGGCGCCACACCACGAGGCCGCACACCCACGCGGTGGCGAGGAACGCGACGATCGCGAGGATCGTGAAGGTCATTTCGACGGCAGTCATGATGCCTCGATTGTAGGCGCGTGCCTCAGTAGACGAGTGCGGTGGCGCTCGGGTTGAGCGACTCCTCAACAAACGCGGCAGCGCCGGCGATGCGTGCGCCGGGGACCAGATCGGCCTGCGTCACGCCACGGCGCACCGCGCATTGCGCGCACACCGTCACGGTGCCCGACGCCATGATGGCCTCGCGCAGCACGGCCAGGTTGGGAGAGTGGGCGAGTTCGGCGTCGGGAGTGGCGGCCACGGCGTGCCACACGGCGTCCCCCGTGAGCCACAGGCTGACGTCGTGCCCGGAGGAGGCGGCGGTGGCGGCAACCGTGAACGCCTGGAACAGGGTCTCGGGACGCTCAAGGCCCCACGTGCACTTGACGACGAGGGTGGCCATGGCTCACGCCGCGCGCGTGGTGGCGCGCTTGGCGAGAAGGTAGATCTCGCAGCCCAGGCAGAACCCGAACACCGAGTTCAGGAAGCTCGCCACCACAACGAAGCCCGTGAAGATGTAGAAGCCCACCGCAACGTCGAGCACTCCGAACAGTACGGCGAGCACCGAGAAGCCCAGCCCCATCTGCTGCGCAAAGCGTGGGGGGCGGAAGGACTCGGTCTCCGTTGGCGCGCCTATGCGCGGCCGGATGAGGCGGCGGAACAGCCAACTCTGCACGGTGGCCTGCGGCCCAATGGTGGCACCGGGGAGGAATAGCAGCGCGAGGATCGCCATGGTGATCCAGCCCGCCGTGGTGGCGCCAAGGATGATGGCGATGATCGAGACCACGAGCGTCACGGCTGCGCCAAAGCGGTAGCCACGCGGATCGATGCGGATGTCGTCAGTCATAGTGCCTCCATAGGAATTCACTAGATAGCGTACTCGGGCGGCAACGGTGCCGCCTCGAGCGCCTGCCGTGCGTGCGCCTCACTTGGGGCGCCATCCATGCGAGCCACCACCACGCCGTCGGAATCGAGCACCAAGGTGGTGGGGGTGCGCATGATGCCAAGCTCACGAGCGAGGTCGAGCCGCTCGGCGGCGTCGATCTCGATGTGTGCCACGTAGGGCTGCTCGGCCGCCACGCGCTTGAGGAGCACCGCGGTGGGCGGGCACTTGGCGCACATGGGGGTGGAGAACTGCACAAAGGTGGCCCGCTCTCCCCGAGGTGCGCCAAGCGTGGCCGGGCTCAACGTGCCGGGCCGCTCCACGCGTCGGACCGCGCCTTGGCGACGCTGCCACCACACGGCAAAGAGCGCCGCCGCACCAAGCAGCACAGCGATCGCGACGATCCGCAGCAGCACCTCAGCCCCGTTCAGCCGATGAGAACGCGCCCGGCGATGTACACGAGCGCTCCGGCCACCAGAACAGGAGTGACTCCCGCGGCTATTCCCGGCCACCAGCCTCGCGGGCGCGGCTCGCGGCGATACAGCTCCTGAACGAGCACGGCGGCCACCGCGCACACCAGCCCGATGAGCAGCCCTGAGTACCACGGCAGATCGGGGAAGAACCAGCCCATGGCGCCGCCCACGATCGTGCCAAGGGCAAGCGCGCCAATCGTGTTGACCGTGGGGCGGGTGGTCAGGACCGACGCGATGGCGGCCACGGCAAGCGCGGCACCTCCGCACACCACCAGGTCCTCGGCGCCGTTGGTGCGTGCCACCGCCACCCACGCGGCACCAGAGGCAACGATCGCCCCGCCCGACGCCGTGGCAGCCACGTAGGTCACGGCACGTCCGCGCCCGGTGGGGAAGAATACCTCTGCCGCGAGCGCGGCAACGGTCACCGCGGCAACGGCAACGGTCATGTAGCGCAGATAGGGAGCGGTGCGGCCCAAGACCACCGCGACAAGGGCAAGCAGGCCGCCCCCGATGATGATGGTGGTGGTGACGCGCGGGCGCACCACGCGCATGAGGTTGGGGTAGCCGACGGCGACCGCGACGATGCACGCGAGCACTCCTGCGGCGAGATAGCGAGTGCCGAGGTAGCCGGTTACGGCGACAACCGCGGCGGCGACGGCGGTGATCGTCGCGCGGGTCGACGGAATCATGGGGGTTAGTCTCGCACGGGTCGCGCCGGTACAGTAATGGCCATCCGGAGGTGCCGATGGCAGATCTGCTCGTGCTGACTCCCGCCAACGCTGGGGCAGCTGATGTGTTGCCCGCGCTCGCCCTCCTCACCCATCGTGCTCGCGTGGTCGCTCCCGTGCCGTCGGCCATGCTCGACGCCATGGATGCCGACGTCCTCATCGTCGATGGCCGCATGGACCTCGCGGAGGCCCGCAACAACTGCCGCCTGGTGCAGGTGACCGGAGTGGCCGTGCCGCTGCTGCTCGTGTTGCGCGAGGGCGGCATGTCGGTGGTCAATGCGGATTGGGGCGCGGACGACGTGGTGGTCGCCGATGCCTCGCCCGCGGAGGTGGAGGCGCGCATTCGCCTGCTCATCGCCAGGGCGCACGCCGAGGATCCGCTCGACAAGCTCGCGGAGTTCTCGTCGGGCGACCTCACCGTGGATGTTGGCGGCTATACGGCCCGCCTCAAGGGAGTGCCGCTTGACCTCACCTATAAGGAGTTCGAGCTGCTCAAGTACCTCATGCAGCATCCCGGACGGGTGTACACGCGTGACCAGCTTCTTCAAGAGGTGTGGGGCTTCGACTACTACGGCGGTACGCGCACCGTAGACGTGCATGTGCGGCGGCTGCGAGCCAAACTGGGCGCCGAGTACGAGCAGCTCATCGGCACGGTGCGCAACGTGGGCTATCGCTTTGACCCGCCAACGCAGCGTTCGGCGGCTCCTCAAGCCGTCGACGCCTAGTCGCGCATGGCCCGCCGGCTCCTCTTCGGATCGCCGAGCTCCTCCGCGGAGAGCACGCTTGCGGACGTGTTGCGCACCGAGCGCGCGGGCGGTGTGACCCTTCTCGCTGGTGCGGTGGTGGCGCTCGTGTGGGCCAACTCGCGGTGGGCGGCGGCCTATGAGTCCGTGAGCTCTTTTGAGGTAGGCCCGCAGGCACTGCATCTGCACCTGTCCCTTGCCACATGGGCTCAAGACGGGCTGCTGGCGATCTTCTTCTTCGTCATCGGGCTCGAGCTCAAGCGAGAGCTCACCGTGGGCGAACTCAGCAAGCCGGCAACCGCGGTGGTGCCTGCCGTGGCCGCCGTTGGCGGCATGGTGGTGCCCGCGCTGCTGTATGTGGTCGTCAACATGGCGCGCTCCGGCGGTTCCCTCGCGGGCTGGGCCGTACCCACCGCCACGGATATTGCGTTCGCCGTGGCGGTGCTCGCCCTGGTGGGCCGGGGGCTGCCCACCGCACTGCGTGCTTTCTTGCTGACGCTCGCCGTGGTGGATGATCTCTTGGCAATCCTGGTGATCGCCATCTTCTTCACCGACCATGTGTCCCGTGTGTGGCTTGCGGTAGCCGCGGTCGCGGTGCTCGTGTTCGGCTACTTGGCCCGCACGCGACCCACGCTGTGGTGGCTGCTGATGCCGCTCGCCCTTGGCGCGTGGGTGGCGATGCACGCCTCTGGGGTACACGCCACCATCGCCGGCGTGGCGCTGGGGCTCTCGGTGCCGGCCGTGGCCAAGGGGAGCGAGCGTCGGTCGCTTGCGGAGGAGTGGGAGCACCGCTGGCGTCCCGTGTCCGCTGGCCTGGCCGTGCCGGTGTTTGCGCTGTTTGCCGCGGGCATCCCCGTCTCCGCGGCGGCGATCAGCGAGGCGATTCATGATCCGGTGAGCCACGGCGTGGCGGTGGGCCTCGTTGTTGGCAAGCCCGTGGGCATCGTGCTCGCGACCTTTGGTGTGGCGACCTTCACGCGCGCGCGGCTCGATCCCGGGTTGTCCTGGTGGGACGTGGTGTGCGTGGGTGCGCTGGCGGGGATCGGCTTTACCGTCTCCCTGCTCATCGCTGGGCTGGCGTTTGCAGGTCACGACACCGATGTGGTGACGATGGGCGTGCTCCTCGCCTCGCTCGTCGCCGCGCTGCTTGGCGGAGCCTTGCTTGCCTGGCGGGCCCGCACCTACCGCCGCCGCGCGCACATCTAGCGCGCGCTGTGAGTACATGAGGCCTGGACTGGGACCTCAGAACGGCCTGATGTACTCAAGGAACGCGCGGCTCAGTCGACTCCTATGCGCGGGCACAGCGCGGCGATCTCACAGTTGGCGCAGTCCGGTTTGCGCGCCGTGCAACGCCGCCTGCCGTGGAAGATCACGCGATGCGACCACAACGTCCACTCGCGGCGCTCAATGAGCGCCATGAGGTCCCGCTCCACCACCACCGGATCGTCGTTGACCGTCAGCCCCAGCCGCCGTGCCAGACGCCCCATGTGCGTATCCACGGTGATCCCGGGCACACCGAACGCGTTCCCGAGCACCACGTTCGCGGTCTTGCGCCCCACGCCCCGCAGCTTCACCAGGTCCTCGAGCCGGCCAGGAACCTCGCCGCCGTGATTGAGCACCAGATCCGCACTCAGCTCCAGAATTGACCTCGCCTTTGCGCGAAAGAAGCCCGTGGACTTGATGACCTCCTCCAGAGCCGCCGGGTCCGCGCCGGCCATGGCAACGGCGTCGGGCCAGCGGGCAAAGAGCCCCGGGGTCACCTGGTTGACTCGCACATCGGTGCACTGCGCGCTGAGCACCGTTGCCACGAGCAACTGGTACGGCGTGGCAAAGTCCAGTTCGCAATGGGCGTCTGGGTAGGCCCCTGCGAGGCGTCGGTTGACGGCCCGCGCCCTGCGCACCAGCCCGACGCCGGGGTCACCGCGCCCGGTAGCGACACTCAGCCTTCGCATAGTCAGAGGCTACAGAACGCCCGCACGCAGGCCGATACATCCCATAGCGGCGAGCGCCGCCCCGAAAGGAGAGCGTGTGAACGCGACGGCAGCGGCGGACGAGGTAGCCGACCTCCGCCACCAGCGTCGTGACCTGCGGCGCGAGCTCGCACGCGTCAAGTGGTGGCGCCGGCTCATCAGCGCACGACGCGACCTCACGCTTGCCTCGCTCACCGTGCCGGACACCGTGGCGCAGGATCACTCGGAGGCGGCCTGGCTGGCGCTCGCGGCCGATGCACCCACCGCGCTGGAGCTCACGGGTGCCGTGTGGCCGGACGTCCACGACGTGAGCCTCGCCGATCTTGACGCGCTTGACGCGCTCGATGCGCGCCTAAACCGGTATGAGAGGCGTCTCAGTGCCACTCTTGATACCGTGACGGCGCACATGGTGGAAGCCATGGGCCGGGTTCACCACGTCCAGTGAGGGAGGCGAGATGGCGGAAATGACACGTGACGCGGCACGCGATGTCACGCGCGAGGAGCAGCTGCTGCGCTCCGCCCCGCTCTTTGGCGGCATGGACATCGCGAGTGCTCGCTCGCTCATGGAGAAGATGACGCGCCACGACATCGGCAAGGGCGACACGATCTTCAACGAGGGTGACGACGGCCGCGCGCTGTACATCGTGGTGCGCGGCAAGGTGAAGCTCGCCCGCACCGCGCGTGATGGCCGCGAGAACCTCCTGGGCCTGCTTGGGGTGGGCGACATGCTCGGCGAGTTGTCGGTGTTTGACCCCGGACCGCGGCTTGCGCGCGCCCACGCCGTGGAGGACTCCACCGTCTACGAGCTGCCCAAAGAGGTGCTCGACGAGTGGCTCGACACCCACCTGGAGATGTCTCGACCCATCATGCGTGCGCTTGCGCAGCGGATTCGGCGTACCTCCAACACCATGGCGGACCTCGTGTTCAGCGACGTGCCCGGTCGCGTGGCCAAGGCCATCCTCGATCTTGGTCACCGCTTTGGGCGCATGGAGCGTGGGCACATCGTGGTGCGCCACGGGCTCACGCAAGAGGAGCTCGCACAACTGGTGGGCGCATCACGAGAGACCGTCAACAAGGCGCTCGCGGACTTTGGGTCACGCGGGTGGATCGACGTCCACATCGGCTCTGTTGAGGTGTACGAGCCGGAGCGTCTGCGGGCTCGCTCGCGCTAGCTGCGCACGATCGCGACGATCTCGATCTCCACGGGCGCACCGAGCGGCAGGCTCGCGACCCCCACCGCCGCGCGCGCGTGGCGACCCTCCTCGCCAAACACGTCGGCAAGGAGCCCGGATGCCCCGTTGACCACCGCGGGCTGCGCCGTGAAGCCCGGAGCCGACGCCACGTAACCCGTGACGCGGAGCACACCCTCGATGGCGTCGAGCCCGCCAGCGGCCTGTGCCGCCGCCGCGATCGCGTTGAGCGCCGCCACCCGCGCGCACTCGAGTGCCCGCTCTGGCGTCACGTCACCCTCTCGCTGCCCGACGCTGCCTTGAGCGAGCAGGGCGCCCTCCACGAGCGGCAGTTGGCCCGACGTGTAGATGAGGTCGCCATGGCGCTTGGCCGGCACATAGGTGCCTACCGGGCTCGAGACCTCAGGGAGCGTCAGCCCGAGCGCCGCCAGGCGCTCGCTCGCGCTCATGAGGCGTCCTTAGGCCGCTTCAAGTACGCAACCAGCCCACCCGTCGGGCCGGTGACAACCTGCACAAGCTCCCAGCCGTCGTCACCCCACTGGTCCAAAATCTGCTTGGTAACATGGTCGATGAGCGGTACGGTCGCGTATTCCCACGTGGTTCTCATATCCAGAGCGTATCTCCCGTGCCGGGCAACACTCCAAGGGTGTCGCGCGTTGATATAGCCGATGCTCGCAATCGGCAGGTGAGGATAGGCAGATGGCACGAGAACCCAGGCCGCGCACGCGCGTGACCGTGGTGCAGTTCGCGACCGCCTTTTTGATGTTCGGAGTGCTGTCCGTGCTGGGTGGCGTGCTCGTTGCCGGACTCTTCCTCCCCGCCGCCTCGGTGGCCACCGACGCCGCCAAGGAGACCTCGGACCTGTTCGAGGAGCTGCCCACATCCATCGGGCTGCAGACGAGCCTGCCGCAACAGTCGAACATTTACGACAGGACCGGCAAGCACCTGCTTGCGACGTTCTACTCGCAGAACCGCGTAGTGGTGCCGCTCGAGAAGATCTCGCCGTGGATCCAGAAGGCCGTGGTGGCCGTCGAAGACAAGCGGTTCTGGCAGCACAACGGTGTTGATGGGCAAGGCATCGTGCGTGCGGTGTACGTGAACCTCACGTCCCCGAACAGCCCCGGCGGATCCACGCTGACGCAGCAACTCATCAAGAACATCCTGTTGCAAAACGCCATTGCCGACGACGACAGGGCAGCACAGAAGGCCGCGACCGAGGTCTCGATGACCCGCAAGATCCGCGAATGGCGGCTGGCGCTGGGGTACGAGGACAAGGTCAACAGCCAGTACGGCACCACGTGCACGGATGCGCCAGAGGTGGACTGCGGCAAGGACCAGGTGCTCGAGTCCTACCTCAATATTGCGCAGTTCGGTTCCAACATCTATGGCGTGGAGGCCGCGGCGGAGGTGTACTTCGGCAAGCACGCCTCGGAGCTCAACGCGATGGAGGCCGCGACCATCGCCGGCATCACGCAGAACCCCTCCAAGTGGGATCCCATGCGTCACCCCCTTGCCGCGCAGCAGCGTCGCAACGTGGTGCTCTTCACGATGTTCGAGCAGGGCATGCTGACCAAGGCGGAGTATCACCTGTACCGCGCCACCCCCATCGAGAAGACGCTGGACCCGCACGAGCCCAAGTTCTCGTGTGCGGCCGCCGCCGTGGCACCGTTCTTCTGCGACTACGTCACCAAGGTCATCAGCAAGGACCCCGCGTTCAACTCCAACGGCATCAATGGTGCGCAGTTGCTTAAGAACGGCGGCCTGCGGATCATCACCACGCTCGACTACAACAAGCAGAAGATCGCCAACAAGGAACTGCTCAAGTCGATGAAGTCCACGGACAAGAGCGGGTGGGCGATGGCGCTCGTGGCGCTTGATCCGGCGAACGGCGAGATCCTCGCGATGTCGCAGAACCGCACCTACGACCCAACGGGCAAGGAGAAGGGATCCACCGCGATCAACTACTCCGTTGACCGTGACATGGGAGGCTCGCGCGGGTTCTCACCCGGCTCGACCTTCAAGCCTGTTGTGCTTGCCGCGTGGCTCGACTCGGGCCGCTCGCTCATGCAGGTCATCAACGGCTCCCGGCGAGAGTGGAAGCCCGAGTCCTGGACGGCGTCGTGCCAGGGGAACCATCCGTACACCGGCAAGCCCTGGAACCCCAACAACTCTGAGGGCGAGGCCGGCGGCCAAATGAGCGTGCTCAGGGCCACCTCGCACTCGATCAACACGGCGTACGTGGCCATGGCCAACGAGCTTGACCTGTGCGACATCCGTGACATGGCGCAGTCCATGGGCTTCCACCGCGCCGACAACGCCGACTACGAGGTGGTGCCGTCTACGACGCTCGGCACCCAGAATGCCTCGCCACTGACCATGGCGTCGATCGCGCAGACGATCGCGAACGGTGGTCTGCACTGCCCGCCCACCGCGATTCTGTCCGTGACGGGCGAGGACGGCACCTCCTACGACGTTCCCAAGCCGGAGTGCACTCGCGCCTTCTCCAAGGACATTGCCGCGGGCATCACGTACGCGCTCGAAGACGTCATCACGGAGGGCACCGGCACCACGGCCCGCCTCGCCGACGGCCGCCCCGCTGCAGGCAAGACGGGTACCGCGCAGCTCAGCCGCCACTTGTGGTTCATGGGCTACACCCCGCAGCTTGTGGCGACCGTGTGGATGGGCAACCCCACCCATGACCAAGACGGTGAGCGCATCCGCATCAACGGCAAGTACTACCCCATCCTCTTTGGTGCCACCCTCACGGCGCCCACATGGAAGAACTTCATGGACAAGGCGCTCAAGGGTGAGGATGTGCTGCAATTCCCCAAGGTGTCCAACGACATCCTGTACGGCGTGCCGCGCGAGGTGCCCAACATCGTCGGCATGACCGAGGCGGAGGCCAAGGATGCGCTCAACACGGCCGGCTTCCGGTACGCCAAGGCCGAGAAGCGCGTCTACGACCCCAACTATGTCAAGGGCACGGTTGTGGCTCAGGATCCGCCTGCTCTTGGCCGTGCCTTGCCGGGTGCGGTGATTACGTACTACATCGGTACCGACAAGCTTCCCGACTGGTGGACGCACTGGCCCCACAACTGGGATCCGTCCACGCCTCCCGCCGACTACTGGGGCAGCGTGTGGCCGCCGCCCGAGTTCGCCACCAACCCGCCGGAAGGGTGGCCGTCTGGAGATCCGGGTAACGGCCCTGATAACCCCGACGACCCAGGCCACGGCCCCGGGAACGGCAACGGGAACGGGAACGGGAACGGGAACCACTGATGCTTCGCCGCGCCGTGGGCGCGCTGGTGGTCGCCGGTGCTGCCACGTTGGCGTGGTCGCTCGTGGAGGCGCATGCCTTCACGTTGCGACGAGTCAGCGTGCCGGTGCTCCCTCGCGGCGCGGGTCCGTTGCGGATTCTGCACATCAGTGATCTGCACCTGACCCCCACCCAGCGCGACAAGATTGCGTGGGTGCGGGCCCTCGGTGAGGAGCAGGTGGACCTCGTGGTGACCACGGGTGACAACCTTGCCCACCCCTTGGCGGTGCCCGCACTGCTCGAGGCGTACGCGCCGCTCATGCGTCACCCTGGGGCCTTTGTTTTTGGTTCCAACGACTACTTTGGGCCCACTGCCAAGAACCCGCTCAAGTACTTTACGCGGCCATCTGCGGTGCGCAGCGGTGCCTACGAGCTGCCCGTAGAGGATCTGCGGGCCGGCCTTGCGGCGGGCGGCTGGACGGACCTCAACAACGCACGCTCCGTGCTTGAGGTCAACGGGCTACGGGTGAGATTCACGGGGCTTGACGACCCGCACATTCGTCGCGATGCGATGCCGGGCGGCGCGCGCCCTTCTGTCGACCTCAGCATCGGGGTGGTGCATGCCCCGTACCAGCGGGCGCTCGGCGCACTCGTCGACGATGGCGCGCAGGTGATCCTTGCTGGGCACACCCATGGCGGCCAGGTCTGTGTGCCGGGGTATGGCGCGCTTGTCACCAATTGCGATCTCGACACCGCACGCGCCAAGGGGCTCAGCATGTGGCCAGACGCTGGCGGCGCGTGGCTGCATGTGTCAGCGGGACTGGGGACCAACCCCTATACGCCCGTACGGCTGGCGTGTAGGCCCGAGGCCACCATCGTGACGTTGGTGGAGGCCTGAGGCGATTTCATTCGCGGGCCCGCGAGCGGGTATTCTAGGCAGGCTTTATCCGGGGTGTGGCGCAGTTTGGTAGCGCGCGTCGTTCGGGACGACGAGGTCGCAGGTTCAAATCCTGTCACCCCGACCAA